>Ga0206960_1113_pt1 | contig 20654 bp, 22 predicted proteins | sample Alteio_BWOrgHeat_29_FD_153255 | JGI IMG/M metagenome (GOLD analysis project Ga0206960, IMG submission 153255) | Enriched cells from forest soil in Barre Woods Harvard Forest LTER site, Petersham, Massachusetts, United States -... | ecosystem: Environmental > Terrestrial > Soil > Temperate forest >... | reverse complement strand
CAAATAAGGCAGCGGCAATAAAGGTACACCCTAATGAAACAAAATAGGCTCCTGTGGAGTGGTGCTCACACCCAAGAAGCAGAGCAATCGTGCTCCCCAAGGCAGCAATCTGCGCCAAGCTCAGATCCACAAAGATGACTCCGCGAGCGAGAACATGAATGCCCAAATAGCAATGAATGCCCGCCAAAATCAGGCACATCACGAAAGGGGCTGCCAGAAACCGCATCAACTCTAAAAAAGAACCGTTCATTTTTTAGCTTTTACCACAGCATTCACTAAAGCCTCATACAGTTTTTCGAGGTTAGTAATACCTGGCGCACCCTCAACAGAGACCGGAACCACCTCAATTTTCAAATCCTTCACTTCTTCAGTCAGTTTTCGTGAAACCGAAGGATCATAATAGTTCTCAATCATCACCAAAGGTACGTGCTCAGAACGAATTTTATCAACAACGGTCACCATGTGTTGAACCGTGGGTGGAATTCCAGGTTTTGGTTCAAGTTCTTCGACAAGTGCAATATGAAAACGGTCGAGAAAGTAATCTAAAGTACGGTGATAGGTCACCACTTTGGTTACATGTGAGGCTTCGATTTCTTTTTGCCATTCTTTTACACGCGCATTTAAGTGAGCAGACCAGTCCTGCGCGCGTTTAGTGTAAGCATCATGGCCTGGAGGATCCAGTTCTGATAATTTCTCTGCTATTTTTTCTGCAATAATACCCACACGAACCGGGTCCAGCATGATGTGCGGATTTCCAAAAGGATGCACATCCCCTTCGGCACGTGTCACTGAGCCTGTCGGCATTTCCAATCGATCGATGAACGGACCCACTTCTAAATAACCCTTTTCGCCATGCATGATCTTTGGGTTGCGTGCACCCTGTAAAACACTTGGAACCCATCCAATCTCTAACTCAAGTCCAACAGCTACAAACAAATCTGCATGAGAGGCTTTGACCATGTATGAAGGTTTGGGCTCAATCGTGTGTTGATCTTGCGTGCCCTTGGCAATGGAATCTACATCGACCCTATCACCTCCAACGATTTCGATGACCGATCTGAGGTCAGTCGTGCTTGCCACAACTCGAAGCTTGGCTTGCGCTTGAGAGGCAGCGCTGAACACTACAGCTAAAATAATAGTTTTAACAAAAACAGATTTCATAAGATCTCCTAGTAAGAATGAGCTGGATGAGCGCCAATGGTCACATTGTATTGAACCGCAATCGTATGGTCGTCTTTTCCAGGTCGAGAGGTCGGGCTTGAATGATCGTATTGTAAACGAATACCCGAAAATTCAGAGGGCAGAAAAGCAATGAGCGCGCTTTCTTTCATCTGTTTTGACACACCGACCGAGCGTGGAATGCCGACATATTCGTAACGACCCTGCACCCACCAACGCTCGTCGAGTTGGTACTGAAGCCAAGTGGCGACACCCCCCAAATTCACTTGAGAGGCGCCATTCGCATCTGCCTGTTTAGGGCGATGTCCATCAAGGTATTCTGTTGACCAAATAAGCGCGTGGTATTTTCCACCCACGGCCGGGCGCCACTTGAAAGTCAAATCTGCGCCCAATACAGAAGCCGTTTGATTGAATTGATTTTTTGCAGCAGTGGCCGAAAGTCCTAACTCAGAAGTCAGGTCATCATTCACATCCAGCAGGTTCTTAAAATGAACAAGCCCGCCCACGTCGCCTGACGATGGGCTCTTGTAAAGCGTATCATTTGAAGGATTAAAGCCCTGCACTGTGAGTTCAGAATACCAACTCGTCGGCATCAAAACTGCCGCTGAGACTCCCGCTTCGTTCAGTCCTTCACTCCCGATGAGTTGTTGATGAATCAACGGAGCATCGATAAAAGGAAAAGCATGCGTATGGAGCTGATTGTGGCGACCGAGTGCCATTTTAAATTTACCGGCTTTGACGGTCACCCCGGGAAGAGACGTGGTCTCTAAAAAGACTTCTTCGGGATCGATGCCGAAATCTGAAGTGCCATCTTTTTGAGAAACAGACAACAAGGCCGATGCGCGCATGTAGGGATCTACATCCGACAACAACTGAAGCTCAGCTTCTTGAAGAGAAAACCCATTGTGATTCGCATTTGTTCGATCGTTTGAAATACCAGTACCATGCTGCCAAAGGCCTAAAAAATTAGCACTGATATCTGGATTAAATGCTTTTCCCTGCGTCATCGGTTGAGCAGCAAACGCAACACCACAAACCCCCATTCCTAGGAAAAAACCTAGGGCACCACCTTTGTTTTTCATAATGCAAATTATTTGCATTTAAAAAGATGGGTGTCAAGACACTATATTAAGCATCTTTGGGTTTTATAAAACCAGAGAGCAGCGCAAGGATAACCGCCCCTACCCCCACTTGAACAATCACCGAACCCGCAGCCACTCGACTCAGTGCGCTCCAAACGGGCTCACTCGCAATAGCGACGAGACCCAAAACAAAAAGACCGATCGTCACGCTATCCCAAACAGAAATTCTCGCCTTGGTCGACTGACCACCGTGTGTTGTCCAACGGTCGTAGCGGGTCAAAAGTAAAAGCCCAGGCAAGGCGAGTGTCACTGAGAACAAGAAAAAACCTGGCCAGCCAAAATGTTGAGCAACAGTACCAGCTTCAGAAACCAAAATCACTCGAGGTACCGCGGCCAAGCTTGAAAGCAGAGCAAACTGAGTGCCAGTAAATTGTCTGCTGCACACATGCATCATAAAACCTTGAATGGCAGCCACACCTAAACCGATCATAAAATTCTCGACCGTAATCACGCCGATCATGAGCAAAGGTTGCTTTCCTGCCATCGCAAGCGAAATAAAAGCTAAGCCTCCTAACGCCTGCAGTACGCCGAAAATCCAAAGCGAGCGCTTGATTCCCAAGCGAGTCATCATGGCCCCGCCTGACAAGGTGCCGACAATGGTTGCCACTAATCCAAAAACTTTCGTAACAGCGCCAATTTCAGTTTTCGTAAAACCCAAAGACATCAGAAAAGTCGTCGTAAGCGATGTCGCCATCATCGTCGAGAGCTTGTAGACCATCACAAAACTTAAAATCTCGATGGCTCCGTTGCGCAGAAAAAACTCTGTAAAGGGCTGCACCACCCTGTGTTTAAAGCTTGAAGCCGATTTGAATTGAATTTTAGGCTCTGGTGCACACCAAACGGCGATCATACCTAAGCCCTGAGTCACTGCCATGAGCAAGTAAACCCATTTCCAAGGCATGTGATCCGCAAGCCCTAAAGCCAGCGCTCCTGAAACCAACATCGCCAGGCGGTAGCCCATGACGTAAACACCTGCGCCCGCACCCAACTCTTCATTTTTTAAAATCTCAGTTCGAAAGGCATCGAGAACGATGTCTTGAGTGGCGCTGAAAAAAGCGACCGAAAAAGCAATCAGGCTAAACGCCCAGAGGCTTTGGCCTGGGTTCATCATTCCCATGCTGGCGATTGAAACCACTAAGCAGGCCTGCCAAATCAGAGCCCATCCGCGACGACGACCCAAGAATGGGGGCGCATATTCATCCATGATCGGCGCCCAAAGAAATTTCAAAGTATACGGCAACCCAATCAACGCAAATCGGCCAATGGTGGGCAGGTCAATCTTGGCATCGGTTAACCATGCCTGAAGCGTGCCGCCTGTTAAAGCGAGAGGCAGACCCGACGAAAACCCGAGTAAGAGCACCAAAAACATCCGGCCGCTCATGAAGACCTGCAAGATTGAATTCATCACTTATAGGTTAACCGGCACTTAAACCTTTTACAATCTCGCGTCCATCCATGGACTCATTTCCCATCCTGGTTCATAGCTCGTTGTAAAAGGTTTAAGTGCCGGTTAAACGTGTAGGTGATATCTGACACTGGTCACTACACAGTTCCGCTTAAAAAGAAGCGCCGCGCGAATAAAGAATGCGGTTTGATTATGCAGAAACTGCTGCCACCACTTGGCAGTGACGAATTCAGGAATCAATACCGTTACCATGTCGTCTTTAGTGGTTTCGAGCACATCATTAATATAGTCGAGCACTGGGCTTACGACAGAACGATAAGGAGATTTCAAGATCACAAGCGGAATCTGCCCCGCCCATTTTCTCCATTCTTCTTTCACGCGATCCGTTATCTCAGGGTCAAGCTCTACATAACACGCACGAACATCACTCGAGATCGATAACGCGTATCGAATGCCTTCAATGATCCCTCTGTGAATACCTGAAATAGGAATCACAACCGTGTGTTTCAAAGGCTGCACTGCGATCGGTCTTGAAACATCCAAAAGCGTGAGCTCTTTACCCACATCGAGGTAGTGTCGATGAATACGGTAAAAAATAAAAACTAAGATGGGAATCAAAACCACTACCATCCAAGCACCCGAGAGAAACTTCGTCATCGTGATGACCGTTAATACAACAGCAGTGCTTATGGCGCCGAGGCCGTTGAAAGCGAGCGACTTCATCCAGCCCGGCTCTCTTTCTCTCAGATGATGGAAAACCATACCTCCTTGAGAGAGAGTAAAAGAAAGAAACACACCGACCGCATAAAGCGGAATCAGATGATGGGTTTCACCTTTGAACATAATAATCAAAACCATGGCACAAACACTCAGCCAGACGATGCCGTTTGAAAAAACAAGGCGATCACCCAAGCTCGCAAGCTGCCGTGGCAAAAATCTGTCTTTTGCCAATAACGAAGCCAATCGAGGAAAATCTGCATAACTGGTATTCGCAGCAAGCACCAAAATCATCGCCGTACACACCTGAACGAAATAATAAAAGAAAGAGCTGCCGAAAACAGTGTGCGAAAGTAATGAAACAGCCGTCTCGCCTTCTTTGGGAATAATGCCATAAATATGCGCAAGAAATGTAATACCCAAAAACATAAAACCCAAGGTCACAGACATCCATAGAAGAGTGGTCTTGGCGTTTTTCTGTGAGGGCTCTTTGAATATTTGAATTCCGTTTGAAATCGCCTCAACCCCTGTCATCGCCGCGCAACCTGATGAGAAAGCTCGAAGAATCAAAAAGAGAGGCAACGCCGGGTAAGCCTCATGGATCAAAGGAGCCTTCGGTAGCGCATGCCCCGTGAGCAGCTGAAAAGCACCGGCACCGACTAGAACAAAAATGGATCCGATGAAAAAATAGGTCGGCAATGCAAACAAAGTGGCTGACTCTCGAACTCCGCGCAAGTTCATCGTCATCAGAAAGAAAATAATCACAATACCGACAATTTCTTTGTGCTCACGAAGAAGCGGAAAAGCAGAGGCAATATTTTCAACACCAGAAGCCACAGACACCGAAACCGTTAAGACATAATCGATCAGTAGTGAGGCTCCAGCTATCAGACCTGCCATCGTTCCTAAATTGTCTTTCGCGACGATGTAAGCACCACCCCCGTTTGGGTAAAACTCAATCGTCTGACGATAAGAAAGCGTCACAATAAAAAGCAATGCTGCGATTGCGATCGCGATGGGCATCGACCATGCCACAGCAGCCGTTGCAAAAAGTGAGAGGGGAATTAAAATTTCTTCGGTGGCGTACGCAACGGATGACAAAGCGTCAGATGAGAGCACGGCGAGAGCTTTCCATTTCGGAATTCTCTCGTTATGCGCCATCTCGCTGGCCAGAGGCTTACCCACAAGAAGTTGCTTCAAACGGCCGTATTTCATATTGAGGAAGCGATAACGTACTCTAAAAATCAGCTAGCCGTCAAAGGTGAATAAGCTTGAGATTTTATATATAACTAATTGTATTTATTATATAAAATACTAATCCCCATGCGTGGCTTTTAAAATAACCAAGCCCGGAGACACCGCGGGATTGCTCAAACACTCTGGAGCCACATGCAACAAATCGATCTCAAGCAGTTGTGAAGATGACTGTAGGTTCACCACCGCTTCAAGTTGTGGGTCTTTAATATAAGCGCTCCAGAAACTCTCACGTTTTTGGTGAACCGCCACCGTACAACGACCACCGAGCAGTTTGATTTCTCCATCGACTGACTGAGGTGAGAAAACTAAGTCGGCAGTGATCGTGCCCAATACAGAGACATTCGAGAAGCTCACATTAACTGATAGAGAATGCGACATCGAATGACAACTGATCGAGCCACCAATGTGTTTTGCATGAACCGTGCGATTCCAAACACCCCCACTAAAGAGAGAAGTCCAATCGTGAATGATCGGTGCAGAGCCTGTTTCCATCCCGACAAAAGAACCCTTAGCCTGAACAAGGCTTCCGGTTAAACCCATCACGCCTGAATTACAAATGAGTTCATACGCATTTTTTTCATCTTCTTTCGTCACTTTTAATTTCAAATTCTGCTGCGCTTGATCTGAGAGAACATACGGTAATAGGTCTTCAACCTGAGATACTTTGATGCTCTTTTTAAGACCGATGATTATTTTTCCGGTTTCATCACGCACTCCATCTTGAGCGCATTTAGGCGCAGATTTATAGTAAGCCGTGATGATAGCGTTTTTAGGATAGTTTGGACTTGAATAGAGATAAGCATTTGTTGAACTGCTCTGGCCATTCTTTGGTTTTTTGCCTGAGTCGTCACCATCGCCCCAGTGGCCACCGTCGCCCCAATGTCCGCCATCACCCCAATGTCCGCCGTCATCCCACTCGCTACCCGAAACCCAATTTAAACTTTCACTGCAAACATCTTCAAAAAACTGTGAAGAACCCGGAATTCTAAGCTGCTTGATACGAATGAGGTCCACACCCGTTCCTGTTGTTTTGTATTCAATATAGGGCCATGTCGGATGTTTTTCTCTCCAAGGATCTTTACCCTGCATCAAAGCAGGTAAAAGTTCCAAGATAGACTCAATCGGAATCGCCATTGTGATATTCGAATTCGTATAGAACTTCACTGCCATGCCGACGGGCGTTTCAGTCTGGTCGATCAGGTACATGGGGCTTCCGCTCATGCCGGGACGAATCGCACTCGTCATCGACAAAATGGCATAAGGATGAGGAAGCAATGGCTGCCCATTTGATGCATCCATCTCAGCATCAGCCCATAATTCATTCGGGGCGTTCTCTTTTCCAGGAAGAGGAAACATGATTTCAGCACCAGTCAAACGCGTTGAGGTGACAATTGAATTTCCGCCTACTTTTGCGTTAGACAGCGGATGGACTTCAGGCCACGTATGATCTTTAGAATATTCTAAAAGAGGATGAAGAATTGCAGTCTGGCCGGAAGAAATAGAATAAAGAGCGAGATCGTAAGTCGCAGAAACCGCCACCTGAGTTAAACCGTACTGCTGCTCTTGGCATTGAGCTCGAACTTCGCCCAAACTCGCAATGACATGGGCTGGAGATAAAACATACATCACTTGAGTGGCCTGATCTTTAATCACCCAACCCACGCCATGAGTGTGATGGGTGTAAACAGTCACAACAGAACAACCGGTTTCAAATTGTAAAGGGTCTTCTGCATGAGCGAGAAAAGAGACCCCAAAAGAAAGGATTCCTAAAACAGATGCTTTTAGAAAATCTTTTCTCATACTGTGGTCTCAACTCTTTCAGTCACGCTGTATTGAGAGCCATCGAAACGAATAAGATTCGAAAGCTTACGATTCGTTCGGCTCACCAGACGGTGCAGGCGATTGTCTAAAAGCAATCGATCGCACTCTTGTGGCCAAAGCATTTCACAGAGCTGCGCTTTTGAAGCTTTGCCATGCGCCAAAGCCTTGATGAGCTTACCTTCAAGGCTGCCTGGTTTCAGGCGAATCACGCGTTTGCCTGATTGCAGCTGAAACTCTTGTCGAGACAGATTCCAACGTGGCTTTTCGGCTTTTGTCTGAACTTTTTCGTGAAACTGCCTCTTCCACTTATCAATCGAACAAGGAACAACGACTTCGAACCCTGAAGGATCGATACTTTCTCCGCTCATACGGGCTAGAACCATTGCATGCGGAAAACGAGCTCGTTTGTCGACGGGTTCAAGCACACGCCCTAAATAGTTTCGTGCTTGAGAAAACAGACTGAGGTCAACACAGCAATCTGCAGCTTGAATAAGCGCTAAGTCATAATCCGATTTGGGTCCGTAAATCTCAAGCAATCGACTCGAGTGCTTGGCGTCTTCGAGCGCCGACTCAAAGCGACTGAGATTTTGATAGATTTCGCTCTTATCTCTTAAAATAAGACCCATGATCTTTTTGTTCTTACATTCGATCGATCGACGCTCGAGTGTTTTCAGTTTTTGTAAAATCTCTAACGGCTCAGGCAACGGTCCACCTGCATTTGTCATTCCGCTATAAGCATTGAATGCAGAAAGTAACTCGCGATCGGCAAACGAAGGCCCAAGTTTTCGATAAAAACCTTCTGCCTTTTGAAATTCTAAAGTTCCGGCTTTGAATGCGCGTCGATGAAAAAAAAGCAGCCCTCGCACAAAGTACGCTTCAGCATGCAAAAAAGGATCTGAAACACGCGACGGATCGAGATCACGTTCATCCACCGTGGCATTGCCCCCTGCCGATTTGATGGCAATGCGTGCTCCGACTAATGTGCGAAGAAATTTAAATTCTGGATTTGATACAAGTGACTGATCGCGCATCAGCCGTAAACGCAAAGAAGCCTTCTCGTAGAGACCTTGCTCAACCCAAGCCCGAGCTTTGAGATAAGTGGTCATCGGAACTTTGGATGAGGGTTTTGCAGACTCTACACGATTCATCGTGCGGCAATTTATAATATTTTATTAAATTAATCAAGTATTTAGCTTCACCATTAAACCTTATAATTACAATATATTGTGACTGATTTTAAGCCTCCTCTATGTTCATCTAAAAACGTCAGCCTTTGTCAGTCGATTTGAACCAATACCCAACGTAAACACTACAACGAATCATGCTGCATCGCATTAATCGTTAACTAAGGAGTGCCCTATGAAGTTCAAGAAAATCGGAATCCTCGCTTTAGCCCTCATGTGTGCGAGCAATCTGCTCACCCCAAAACGATCAGAAGCTCTGGTCTTGGGTCTCGTTTCTGGAAACGTCCCTCTCGCCATCGCGGGCGGACTCATCGCCTGGCCGGGTTGTGTTGCCGGATTTGGAATCGGCGCGGGTATTGGCTGGTTGATCTCACCTTTTAATGAAGACGTCTCAGAAGGTGTCGGCGCTGGTGGCGCTATCGCCTTCGGCGTTGTCGGTATTATCTTAGATGATGAAGGCAAACCGATTTCAGCTATGAACGTCAACAAAGATCTCGTTGAAAAAGTTGGAGCTCAACAAGGTTACTCCGCAGACGAAATTCAAACCATCGTTGCTGATGTGGCTCAGATCGATGAATTCATTGATCCGAAAAGCCCTGTAAAAAGCAAGGTCAGTGCTCTGGTCGGAGTAAAAGATGTGAGCAGCGCTTCGTATCAGAAAAAATATTCTGAGCTAGCGAAAAATACTGCCACACTTCTCACTGACAGAGTCAACGCTGAGCGTGCCAAAAAAGGACTTGCTCCGATGGACCATGGTATCAGCGAACTCACTGCTCGATTTGCTTTTGCAATGAACGGAATCACGAGCTAACCGCCCCCTCTCCGCTCCTAATAAGTGACGCCAAGACTGTTTTTCGGAATGGTCTTGGCGTCTACCTGAAAATCTGAGGTGCTCTATGAGATCTAATATTTTTTTAATGACTCTCATGACTCTTGTATTCAGTGCTTACACGCACGCAGATGGAAAAATCTGCATCAGCTCACTCTTTGACGACTCCAGCTTTAATCCTGAGCTTCTGCAAGAAATGATTGAATCCAACATGCCTAAGGGTGCTGAGTTCACTGCTGAGATGGACTACAAATCGGGGCTAGATGGCTTACGCGAATGCCTCGAGGGAGACTACGAAAGCATTACTCTCATCACGCATTCACGCGAAAGAGTCAGAGGCCACACCTCTCTTGTCACAGAAATTGAAGTCGACGGAAAAGTATTAAAATTCCCAGTTCATGAACGCTTTTTTGAAAACTATCTCAAGACTCAAGACAAAGCAGCAACAGCTCAAGTCTCTCCCACGATTAAACAATTCAATCTAATCTCTTGTGGCGGCGAACAAGTCATTGCTTCAAACTCTGGCCTCTCAAGACTGATCGAACAGCAAAAATGGGCCGTGCGCATTCAACCCTGGGATGCCGCAGCAAGTACAAAAGATAAAAAACTCATTCGCCTCGGCGGGCTGACCAGTCTTTTCATTGCTGAAGGTCTTCAATCACCTGATCGCCTAAAACCTGGGCAGAACGCGCAATGCCTCGTAGACTCGCGCGTTCTAGCCACTTCATTAGAAGCGCTCTGTTTAAACAACACGGTCAAAATTCAAAATCCGCTTTGGAATGCTCCTCAGCACGGAATCTACTGGGTCACCGTCGGTGTAGACCCTGTCTCTCCCGATAACCTCATCGCACTTTCAGCCGAGAGAATCGAACAAGACAAAGAAGGTCAATTGCATTGGCAAGAACATATTGAAGCCCCCCGATTCAAAGTCACTAAAATCGCACAAGAAGGAAGTGAAACATGAAAAATAAAAAAATGTTATTGATGCCTCTACTTCTCGGATTCATTGGAATGACCGCATATGCCGGTCTCAACGACGGCGTTTTTACGACATTTTATTCTGCCAATGTCACCATTAAACCTGATGAAAAAACTGCAGAAGAAATACCAGGACTTTTAGACGCCGTTAAATTTCTCTCGGAATTTAAATACATCTCATCAGGCACCACTTCACAAATCATCAACACAATGATGCCAACCTCTCAACACACCTACTATGACATCAGCGAAGAAGACCTAGGCACTGATGTTGAAAGTAGAATTATTGCTGAACTTTCGCGAGTGACTCATGTGCCCGCTGATGAAATTAAAATCTATGCTGTGACTGACACGAATGCGAAAAAAACCCTCATTCTTCCGAAATTCTATACTCATCTCAATAAAACAGAGCAAATGGCCGTTCTCTTCAGTCAAGCGGAGCGTCTTTTAACTCCCGATTCAGACTCAGAAACCGGTTTTAGAAATGTCGTCGCAAAAGAAATTGCGTTTCAAGCCTGTGCTGAAAATCCAAGCAACTTAGATGATGCCTTTAAAATGAGCTCACTGATTGGAAACTGGGCAGACACATTAAAAGTAAGTGTTACAGCAGACCTTCAAAACAAAGTACTCAAGAAAAATGGAACTCTTTTTTATAAAAAAGACTCGATTGAACTCACCCCACTCAACTTATTTGGATCTGACTTTGCGGCCTGCATGCAATCAGGGCAATATCAAAACCCACTCGAAGACTGCTATGGTCGACTCTCAATTCAAGCCATCAATCTTGCCAATCGATTTCCAGATTCAATGTTTTTAAAGTTCTGGCAGCAAAGTGTGCTTGAACACAAAGCGGTTGTTCGAATTCGAGCTGATGGCGAAGATGCAAATTTAAATACGAGCACTTACAACGCTAAAGCCTTCAAATTTGATGAAAAAGAATTGGCAAAACCCATGCCTGTCTTTGCTGTAGGCTGGTCTAAAAAACACGCCTTTTCTCACTTTTATGAAGGTCATGACAAATACAAATACTACTACAAGTTCTCATTCACTTTTGACCCGAAAGCTCCCGACGTTAGCGACGAAGACTGCGACTGTAACGATTGATTTATTTTTATAAGGAGAAATTTTATGAAAAACGTTAAAATGAATTTAGGAATTCTTTCTAGTCTGGCCCTAGCTTTAACCTGCATTCAAACAGCAGGTGCCTCTTGTCTCTCGAAAGAAGAACTCGTCACAGATCGCCAGGCCATCGCTGTGGGCGATTGTTCGATCTCAAAAGCGCCAAGACTGCTACAAGGTGCTTTTAGTTATCACAACATGAAGCACAACCCACACCAGGTGAGTTATTGGTCGGGTGAGTACTCACGAGACGTCACCATTCAAGAAACCGTCTTGCGAGATATCGTTGATTCATGTGCAACCGATGCGAATGGCAATGTCATTCGTACCGTGCTCAAACAAGAAACCATCCCACGTGAAGTGAAATCTTCTCATTCATTTTCTATTGATAATCCGAATTTGGACTCAGAGCTTGCTCCTTCTTACTCACTTGCACCCCTCACATCAGACGAAGTCAATGCTGCGATGGATGCTCTAAAGTTGAAGTGTGAAGCTTATTCGGTCGCAGATGCAAACTCAGAAATGAAAGGAAAATAAAATATGCGTTACTTTAAACAGATTCAAGCTCTATGCGGTTTATCTTTGTTCATGACACTCGCCACTGGAGCGACAGCTCAAGCAGCGAGCGAACTACGCATTGGAACTTATTCAGATACTCCTGGAAACTATATCCAACAATTAAAAGTGAGCCAGTGGGCTGATCAAAAAACCGTATCCGGAGTCATTACTTATAATAGAATAGGTGCTGTTCCTTTTGAAGCTCCTGCAGTTTGCCCAAAGAGTACAGATCAAACCTTAGCTCTTCATTGCACAGTCACTGCTTCTGTAACCTTTAAATTTTCTGAAGGTGGGCAATGCCCGGATTGGCTTCGCCTCCATCTGACTGTGATGGATGACGGAGTTTACATCCAATCTGAAATTCCTTCAAATGGGCCCATGTTTTCAACTGATCCGAGTGTAGGATGCATTGCTGCTCCTCCAAGCGATCGAGTGGAGGTTCAAGATAAACATGTTCATCCATGGCAACACGTGTGAGCCTCTGCAGCTTAACTCTTCTTCTTAACCGTAATCGACCCATTGTTCTCAAGAATGGCGAAATGCACATCAGTGAATGTGGCACAGCCTGCTTGTCGCATGGCGGTTTCTAGTTCATGGCGTGTGAGTTTTTCACGGTCAAGAACTTGCTGAAAGATGCGGCCATTGTGTACCAGAACTTCGGGTTGACCTTCAACCCAGGCCGAGGCTTTTTTACTCTTAAAGGTGATCCACCCGACGATGTAGTTCAAAACTAAAAGAGTGAGCGCTGAAATCAATCCGCCGATGAGTGAATTATCGCCTGCGTTCATCGAGTTCTGAACCGCATTGCTTAAAACAAGCAAGAGAACGAGATCAAATGGAGCAAGTTGGCCAATCTGCCTCTTACCCGTTAATCTTAATACAATGAGAAGAAATCCATAAACGACAACACTACGAACAATGAGTTCCCATGACGGGACAGAGAGATTCCACATGCCTTAAGACTAGCACATCTTAAATCCGCCACCCACGTGAATGGCGCGCAATACGCTTCTTTTTCAACCAATGAATCGCCAGAATCGGAAGCAGCGCTACACCAAACCAGGGATGAAGCTGCTCAGCTCGGTGTATCCAATATTCGTTTCCATAGAGCTGCGTCACGCCCGTAACTAACATAAAAGCTAGAACTGCAAAAAAAACCCAGCCACTGAATCGATGCTTGCCAAGCTTCACCGCATATTCAGCATGCCGAGCCCAAATAATGCCCGTCACAAAAATGAAAGTGACCGCTGCAACCAGATGAAAAGGGCCGGCTGACTTTTCAAGCCAGTGCTGCTCTTCGCCAAAGGAACCAGCGTGTCTTAAAAACAACCGGCTCAGCCAATAAGCCAGACCCCCGCCATACAAAGCGGAAAATGAAACCAAACACAGCCGTTTCAACTTCTTACTGACTGTCATGTAGATTTCCAAAGCGATCAAAGGCGAAAATCTGTGCGGTGGGGTAAGCCGTAGAAAGCGCTTCGTTCCATCCTCCGAAGAGAACAGCTTTGGTCAGTGCATCCGCTGCGGCGCAAAGAGCGCCCATCACTGTGACTGCAACGGCTTCGCCGGATCTTCCGGCATAACGTGCTGCAGGTTGCCCCACCTGCAAGCCTCGCAAAGAACTTGAAGCCACCGCGCAGTTTTGAATGGCAAGCTCATATCTTTTTTCATCACCCAGTGTCGGCACACGAATTTCAACCGAATGGTCACCTTGGCAACGAAGGTCTCCGCCTGCATTGACACTGAAAGGTCTGTCTTCTAACTGAGTCTTTAATTCTTCAAATAGGCGATCGACAATATAACCTTTAGCAATGCCTCCAAGGTCAAATCGACAATTTGTAGCTTTAAGCACTTTGTTTCCGTTCAATGAGTAGCAAGACTCTGTCTCGTGTGTGCATTCAGGCATGAGACGAAAAGAACGGTGCGAAAGTTTTTCAATCTTTCTGCCCAGGTGTAAAACAAACTCAAGCTCAGCAGAAACAGAAACCACGGTTTCAAGTGGGGCTGAATTCAAACGGCTCAATTCACTCCAAGGCGTGAAAGCACTGAGAACACTTTCAAGTCGACGAGCTTCTGCAAACGCTGAAGTCATCAGAGCTTGCGCTTTCTCAAATGAATCGTGTTCCACTGAAAGCTCAATCAGAGTGCCTAAGGCGGGCTGCACTCGTTTAAAGACTTGAGCGTGCGATATCATAAGTATGCAAGAGCCTTCTCACTCCAGCTGAAACGTGTGCCGAAGAGAGTGTTGCACCGCTGATATTACGAATGTCGTTATTTAATTTCAAAGCGGCTGTTTTTCCTTTTCCAACGAACTGCTTGCGCCAATCGGCATTGCGAACTTGGCTTCCGTAGCTTTCTCGATATTCAAGAATTTCCACTCCACGAATCGATCCATCAGCGGCAATGCCGGTTGCTAGCGTAATAAATTCATGCTTGCCCAAGACCTGATCCACAAGCAAAGCGTCTTTGCTCGGTGTGACCAAAGCCGTGAGTTTTTTATTACGCACTGTTTCGCCTGAGGCTTTTTCAATCTGCGAAACCTGCTCATCAGTCAAAGTGATTTCTTTTCTCACGAACTTCTGACCCGGAAAAACAAGCTGAGCCGCCTGCTCGTCAGACAAATACACTTCTGCGCGAGCCATGAGTGGCACGGGAATAAAAGCGCTTATCCCTACGCCTAAAGCCCAAGTACTCAGCCCTAACTTCAGAGGTTTTCGATTAAACATAATTTTGAGACTAAGTCTCATTTTTTAAATGCTCTGTAAAAAGAAATCGTGTTAAGGTGAAACAGCATGACGAGCCCTACCTCATCACTCAAGCTCTTGCCTTGCGGACGGCCAGCCCCACGACCGCCCGAACTTCCTGACAAAGGCGAATCTCCTCTTCGCCTGTCACTCGAACGACTCGAAGCTTATTCGCAAGAGAAGCAACTCAACCGTAGCGAAGCCCGTGAAAAAATTCTTGAAACAATTGTTTTAGAAGCTCGGCACTTCACTGCGATCAGCCTTTTGGCGCGCTTGAAAAAACGTCATCCCGAAGTAGGCAAAGCTACGCTGTACCGTAATCTTCCTATTCTTATCCAAAGCGGCATCATTCAAGAAGGCCCGATGGATTCTACAGGGCAGGCCCTGTACGAACTTTCTGATGATGATCACCACGACCATATTGTTTGCCTCGATTGTCAGAGAATCTTCGAGTTTCATGACGACTCAATCGAGAAGAAACAAGATGCGCTTTGTGACAAACAAGGTTTTGCAGTCAAAAGACACCGGCATGTCATTTATGCGGCTTGTAAATATAAAAAGTCAGCCATTAAGGCTTTTGAGTAGGCGGAATACAATAAGCTGAAGCACTCGCTTGCTCACCCACAAGCGCCTTGAGCTTCGGATTCGCAAAATAAATTTTCGTTAAACGGTCAGAGTTACTTGGATAAGCCGACCCTTTATGAAGCTCACTGTCTTGGCAAAGGTCTGATCGCAAAGGAAGCCGAGCATACTCAGTACTGTGACTTAAAACTTCGGCTGAAAACCAATCTGCAAAAGATTCAAGCGACTGATCGGCTTGAACACCCACAGGCGGATACTCAAGCTTGTTACAAGTCGGGTTCGCCTTCAACGAAGCATAAAGCTCAGATCCCACTTTACCGGTTTTAACAGAAGCCTCGAGCTGACTATCGTCACGCGTTTTAGCACCCACACTGGTTGTGCTTCTCAAACAACTCACCACAGAAGCAAATGGAAAAACTCCTAGAAACTGCGCTCCCCACCTACAGGAATCGAAAACATGACCCATCTCATGAGCAAAAACAGCGAAAAGAGTTTGATCATCCGTATACTGAAGGGCTTCAACACCCACATTGATCTTTCCAGGAGCGGGATCGTAAGCAATTCCCCACCAGAGCGCCTCGAGCGGATGCTTTTCAAAAGGGGAACCCTTAAGTTTCTTTAGAAAGACAAGGTCGACTGCGTTTAGCTTTGAAATGATTTTTTCTTGGGCATCTTTTGAAATTTGAAAAGACTGAACCGTTTTGACAGCCTCAGCTTGCGCCTTCTTGAAAACTTCAAGCAGGTGCTTGCGCTTGGCATCAGAAATAGAAGCGGTATATGACTTTTCGATGAGGCTTTCAATCTTGTTATTCAATTTAACATCGGTCTGAGGATACCGCTGAATGATAAAAAGCTTTGCGTAATACTCTCGCCACTCTTTTACGAGATCTTCTTCAGATTTCTGGTTGAGTCCATGCTCATTCAACCAATCAATGATCACGACACTCTTAGCCGCCATCAACTTTGACATCACTAAGTCAGCTTCAGAAGCAACGAGAGGATCATTGGCAAACTGTTTGAACTGCTTCTGAATCAACGCTTGGCTGTCTTGATACGCTTCATTTTTTACGGCTGATTGTGGGCATCCAGATATCGACGCATCGCTATAAAGAGGCTGAACCCCTAGAGCACAAACAAGAAAAGTATAGAAGGTGTGACGACTCACGGAAAACTTTCTTAGAACGATCAGTGTTTATTTTTCAGAGCTTCCCACTTCTCTTTTTGAGCATGCATCAGCTCTTCATTCGAAGTGCGTTCTGTCTTGCTGCAGGCTTCAACTGCATCATGAGTCGAGGCCGACTGAACGCAAGAAAGCGCTGTCTGTAAAATAGAAATTCTTTTCTGAATTCCTTCAACTTTGATCGCCTTTACATTGGCAAACATCTCTTGCCGTTTTGCGTCTCCACCTGTTTCAGCGGCCAGTGTGGCGGTTGAGGCTGCGAGTATCGTCACTGCTAAAGTGTATAAAAGTGTTCTATTCTTTTTTTTATTTTTGCGCATCTGCCGTCTCCTTCAAGTTGATGAGATGTGTTTTGTAGCGTAAGTGACCGACGACTATCCGTCAACAGAGCGTTCGCTCGTTTAGCGAATGAAATACCCCGCCATGCGCCATTTGGCGTCTTTATCTAACATTTCAGTCACGGTTTCGACGGCATCTTTCTTGTTTTGAAATACTGTTTTGTATTGAATAACCACGTATTCACCTGCCGGGGCCCCAGGCGCGTTTTTGATTGCTTGACTCGCCTCCATTTTTCGACTCGTCATCGAACCCAGAGGGGGCCGAACAGCTGTGAGTGATTTCTTCCAGTCTGCTTTAGTTATTTTAGATCGAAAAAATGAACCAGAAGCGTCCCAGCTCTCATCGTATTTTCCGGCATCGACGAGTGAGAGCCAATTTTTAGCTGAAGCTTCTGCAGGTTGTTTGTTGGTTGTACCTGACTCAGCAGCAAAAACCGTTGCCGCCAATGCAGACAGACCTACGACACTCAAAACAAATCTCAATCGTTTTGTATTCATATCCTCATTCTCGACAAAATAAGAACGGTGTCAAGACCGTAAGGTTTTCGCTAGGTTTACGCAGGGCGTGAGCAAGACTTCAAATGTGAGCCGTTAGCAGTAGACCTCGGCTGCACGACTGAACTATAACGTTCTTTTACTTATAAGGAGCACGAACATGAACATACTCATCACTGGAACCTCAAGAGGCATCGGACTCGAATTAACGAAACAAGCACTCGCCAAAGGGCATTCGGTGCTCGCGATTGCTCGTCAGCCTGGTGACTCACCCGACTTACAGAAACTGAAAGCCAAAGCCGGTGATGCTCTGAATCTTTTTGCTGCTGATCTTGAAAATGATGGAGCTGCAGAAAAAATCGCAGCTGCAGTAAAGTGGCCACACATTGATGTGCTCATCAACAATGCAGGAATTTATCGCAAAGGTGAAAGCACCCAAGACTTTCTCGATAGCTTCAGAGTCAATTCAGTCGCGCCCTTTCAAGTCACTCGAGCTCTCTTACCCAAACTTAAAAAATCGATTCAACCTAAAGTGGTGCAGATCACAAGCCTCATGGGTTCGATTGAAGACAACACATCGGGCGGAAGTACCGCTTATCGCGCCTCAAAAGCTGCGCTCAACATGATTAATAAAACAATCGCTCAAGACGAAGAAGGTTTAATCACGATTGTGGTTCACCCAGGTTGGGTCAAAACCCGAATGGGTGGCGACGAAGCTCCAACAGGGGCTGAAGAATCGGCTTTAGGCATTTGGAAAGTGATTGAAAAACTCACAACTCAGGATAGCGGCGCATTATTTGACTTCGAGGGCGATCGGTTACCTTGGTAATTTTTTCCCAGGCTGCAATTCCTCCTGCAAAAGATCGAAAAAGAGGATGCGTTGGTAAAATCGACTTCCGAGCCCACATTTTATAGAGAGGTGGTGTTCGATTGTTGAGTTTCTTAAGCAGATGCTCAGTCTCGTATTTTAACTGGCCACGGCTAACCGCAATCCTAGTCCTGGGAGAAGCCCTTTTCAATATTTTTGAGTCATCGAATGTGTACTCTCTTCTTTTAGCCTCTTCAGCGACATGATGAAGATAAGACCCAATCAAAGCCAAGGGGCTAGAACCTTCACGAAATCGAATCAGCTGCGGGTGAAATTTATAGCCTTTTGTTTTTCCGGTTAAAACTTTTTGCGCGAGCAATCCCTCTCTCCATAAGGCAAGTAATCCTTGGCGATCAAGACAGCGGGGGTGGATAGACCAAAGACGCATAATTTAAGTCGTTTTCTTGGCATCCATCGCTTCTTTCATCGGGCAGCGAAAGATCTGTTTCACAATAGCGCTGTAAGGCGACGCAAAGAAAGACAGATAAATCATTAATGCGGCAATGACGACGGCCAACGGAAGACCGCTCGGTGCTAAAAAAATATGAACCATGATAATATTGAGAACAATCGGTGCGAGCACAACAAGAGCAAGAGGTACGAACGCTCCGATCAGAAGCAAGAGGCCACAAATGGTTTCAGTTCCTTTCAAAAACGGAAAAAAATGAGTCCATGAGTGAACTCGGCGACCTTCCCCGTCATGGGTGGAGTTGGTATAAAATTAAGAAATCCATTCAAACCGAATACGAAAAAAATCAGGCCCAAAAGAATCCGTGCGATCAGCGTCATTTTTTTCATAAATCCCCCCTTTGATTATTGACTAAAATTACTACGCTTAAAGAGTAACGCAAAGTCAATATTTGCAAATAGACTCATGAGATATAATCTGTCTCAATGGAACCCACTTTAGACCCTAAAAAGGTTAAATATCTATTACCCTGGCTCGTCGCAGTCGCCTTTTTTATGGAGTCGTTAGACGCCACGATTCTCAATACCGCGGTTCCAGTGATGGCTACAGCACTCAAAGTCGTTCCACTCAGCATGAAAGCCGTTTTGAGCAGTTACACACTCAGCCTCGCAGTATTTATTCCCATCAGCAGCTGGATCGCTGACCGTTTCGGAACCCGACGCGTGTTCGGTTCAGCGATCGGACTTTTTACACTGGGTTCCTTTCTCTGCGGAATTTCGAGCAACATTCACCTTCTCGTGTTTTGTCGTATCCTTCAGGGATGCGGCGGAGCCATGATGGTTCCTGTAGGCCGACTGACGCTTGTGAGAACCTTTGCCAAATCTGAGCTCGTGCGAACCATGAGTTTTATCGCCGTACCTGCCCTCATCGGACCCATGCTTGGACCCTTAGTGGGAGGCTTAATTGTCGGTTACCTGCATTGGCGAATGATTTTTTTCGTTAATCTTCCAATCGGACTCTTGGGGCTGTATTTCGTTTTCAAAAACCTTCCGGATTACCGCGCGGCAAAAACAGATAAGTTAGACTTTATCGGCCTCATTCTTTTTAGTAGCGGCATCGCCCTTCTCTCTTATGTTCTGGAAGTCTTCGGCGAACATACTTTGAGTGGTCGAGAAATTCTGGGACTGCTCGCCATCGCCTGTTCTCTTCTGGCTACTTATGGTCTTCATGCAAGTACAACTGCACGCCCGCTTTTGCGTCTTGGGCTTTTACGTATTCGTACTTTGCGTGCAGCGGTCGCTGGTAATTTTTTTACTCGTCTCGGCGCAGGCGGCATGCCTTTTCTTTTGCCTCTCCTTTATCAGGTAGGATTGGGCTATACACCCGTTCAATCAGGGTTGCTCATCATTCCCCAACCTCTTGCGGCGATGAGCTTGAAAATGATTTTACCTTCTATTCTTACTCGCTTCGGCTATCGACAAGTCTTGCTCACGAACACGATCGCCATTGGTTTATTCATCATGCTTTTTGCAACGGTTCGAATCGGTACACCCGTCTGGCTCATCATCGTGCAGGCCTGTTGTTTTGGTTTTTTCTCTTCGATGCAATACACCTCCATGAACACGTTAGGGTATGCCGACGTGACTGATCCTGACACAAGCATGGCGAGCACCATCATGAGCACCGTGCAACAAATGTCTCTGAGTTTTGGTGTGGCGACGTCTTCTCTGGTTGCTGCTTTTTTTATTCCGGATCGTTTTCATTCCACGCCCGGGCAGATGATTTTCGGAATCCATAAGGCTTTTCTGGTGCTCGGTACACTCACGATTTTTTCAGCCATCGGCTTTGC
>Ga0206960_1112_pt1 | contig 20796 bp, 16 predicted proteins | sample Alteio_BWOrgHeat_29_FD_153255 | JGI IMG/M metagenome (GOLD analysis project Ga0206960, IMG submission 153255) | Enriched cells from forest soil in Barre Woods Harvard Forest LTER site, Petersham, Massachusetts, United States -... | ecosystem: Environmental > Terrestrial > Soil > Temperate forest >... | reverse complement strand
CAATCTGGTTTCCCGGGCTTTTTTCACTAGTTCGCCCCGGATTAACCGGCCACTTGTCAAAACCGCGGTGCTTCGCTAAGGTCGCGGGCGATGGCGAGCATTCACAGGCAGTCACTTCTTCAGAAAGCCAAATCCATGGGGTTTTCCGACCGGCAGATTGCGACGCTGGTGGGGAGCACGGAGGACGAGGTGCGGGCGTTGCGCAAGAAGATCGGGCTGGTGCCGTCGTATCGGTTGGTGGACACGTGCGCGGCGGAGTTTGAGGCTTACACGCCGTATTATTACTCGACCTACGACACGGGCGACGACGAGGTGCGGAAAACGGACACGCGCAAGGTGATGATCCTCGGCGGCGGACCAAACCGCATCGGGCAGGGGATCGAGTTTGATTACTGCTGCGTGCATGCGGCGTTCGCGTTGAAGGAACTCGGGCTCGAGACCATCATGGTGAACTCGAATCCCGAGACCGTCTCCACCGACTACGATACCAGCGATAAGTTGTTCTTTGAGCCGCTGACGCTGGAAGACGTGCTGCACATTTACGAGCGCGAGCAATGCTGGGGCGCGATCGCGCAATTCGGCGGACAAACGCCGCTCAATCTGGCGCTGGGCCTGCAGAAGAACGGCGTCAATATCATTGGCACCTCGCCGCAGAGCATCGAGATGGCCGAGGACCGCAAGATGTTTTCGGCCATGCTCACCAAGCTCGGCATCCCGCAACCGCCGAACGGCTTGGCCACCAATGAAGAAGAAGCGCTCGCGGCCGCGCACAAGGTCGGTTATCCCGTTCTGGTCCGTCCGTCGTTCGTGCTCGGCGGCCGCGCGATGCAGATCGTGTACAGCGACGACGAGGTCCGCCACTACATGCGCTTTGCCGTCGAGCACGAACGGCCCGTGCTGGTAGACAAATTCCTGGAAGAAGCTTTCGAAGTGGACGTAGATTGCATCGCCGATATCGGCGTGGGCGGCAACACGGTCGTGGTCGGCGGCATGCTGGAGCACATCGAGTTCGCGGGCTGCCACAGCGGCGACGCGGCCATGGTGTTGCCGCCGCATTCGATCTGGCCCGAAAACATCGACACGATGCGCCGTTACACCGAGGCGATGGCGCGCGAATTGAAAGTCGCGGGCCTGATGAACGTGCAATTCGCGGTGAAAGGCAAAGAGGTATGGGTGCTGGAAGTGAACCCGCGCGCCTCGCGCACCGTGCCGTTTGTCAGTAAAGCCATCGGCGTACCGCTGGCCAAACTCGCGGCCAAAGTGATGACCGGCAAGAAACTCCCCGAACTCGGTTTCACCAAGGAAATCTGGCCGAAGTACTATTGCGTGAAGGAATCCGTTTTCCCGTTCAACAAGTTTCCGGGTCAGGACATCCTATTGGGTCCCGAAATGCGGTCGACGGGCGAAGTGATGGGTATCGGCAAAGATTGGGGCGTGGCCTACGCGAAATCGCAAATGGCCGCCGCGCCCGCGTTGCCGTTGCAGGGCCGCGTCTTCATCAGCGTGCGCGACTCCGATAAGAAACTCGTCGTGCCGGTCGCGAAGGGGTTCAGTGAACTCGGTTTCGAGATTTGCGCCACCAGCGGCACCGCCAAGGTTCTGCAGGAGAATGGCATCGCGGTTCAGGTTCTTTTCAAACTTACCGAAGGCCGCCCGAACGTGCTCGACATGATCAAGAACGGCGAGGTGAATCTCGTCATCAACACGCCCGCCGGCCAGACGCCGCGCGCCGATGAGGTCCAGATTCGCGCCGCCGCAATCGTCCATAAGATTTCCATCATGACGACGCTCGCAGGTGCGAACGCCGCGCTATTGGGGATTAAAGCGTTCCGCGAGAAAGGCCTTACGGTCTGCTCGCTGCAGGAATACCACGCCGCGCTACGTGGTGGTTAGAGCGCCCAACACAAACAATTCTTGTAGCCACGCCGCTCTGTCGGCGTGGGGTGAAAAGCTTCGCGGGTCAAGCGGGCGCGGCGACAGAGCGCCGCGGCTACAACGGGCGTGAGAAGTTCTGTTAGCCGCTCTTAGGCGGCTTCTTCGTCTTCGGGGACGGCTTCCGCTTTGGGGCCAATACGCAGCATCGCTTTCAGTCCGCCGCCCTCTTCCACCACGAGATGCTGGGCCTGGACTTCACCCTCCAACAGGCCGCCGGCTTTCACGGTAATGATCCCGGTGGATTCGAGTTTGGCGTGAAGGGTACCGAAGAGTTCGACGTTACGGTACTTGGATTCCTGCTTGAACTTGAATTCCGCCCCGGGCGCGATACGGAGATCGGGAGCGGACACGGCTTTCTCCGAAAAGATCGCACCGGCCCCCAGTTCAATGGTCCGCAACGCGCGGGCCCGCCCGCCTTCGATGATTCCCTCGATGATCACCTCCGCGCCGATCAAGTCTCCGCTCTTGAGTACACCCGTGGCGGTGAGACGGATCGTGCCCGCCGTCTTGATCGTCTCCATCCACTCGGAGTCGATGAGGTAATCCTTGAAATCGAGCAACACGCGGCATTTGGGGCAATGGGTGGTGGTCGCGCGTCCGTGGACTTGGAACTTGTAACTGCACTCGTAGCACTGAATGTGATGTTTGACGGGAACAGCGGTGCGCGCCACGCGCGCTCCCGGTTTTTGCAGGTCAGTCGCCGTCGCATCGGTTGGGATCGTATCGTCCGTCGCCGGCGCGGAAGCCGGCGAACCGGGCGCAGGTTTGTTGCGCGCGACGGCACGAATCGTCGCGTAGCTATCGAGTGTGTTGACCTTGCGGTTCTTGGGCACAGCTCACTCCCATAAGAACACGTGCCGCCGGCCGGCACGGCACATTAGCGCCGCGCGAAAGACCGGACGGTCGCCGCCTCGGCGTGCTCGTCTTTGTCGGATTCCGTCGATTCGCTCATGACCGGCGCCGCGCTGATCGGTGATCCCGAAGGATTGACCTCGGAGCGACCGATGAAGGTCACGCCATCCTCGACGCTGAGACGTTTGGCGCGGATGTCGCCCGTGACGCGGGCGGACGATTTCATCTCGATGCGGTCCTTGGCGGTGACGTTGCCCTGCACGGCGCCTTCGATGGTCGCGGAAGTGACCACCAGATTGCCTTTGATCTGTGCCGACTTGCCGACGATGGCATCGCCGGTGCAATGCAATTCACCGTCGAGCTTGCCATCCACGCGGATGGAACCGGAGCTTTTGATCGTCCCGGTGATTTCGACTTCGCTGGAAATGACTGACTGTGGGGGTGTGTTGTTGTCCATAACGGCTTTCCTCCTTGTTACTTACTCAATTTTGGCGTGCACACGGGCGCGCCGTCCCAAACTCGCTGGGGCCAGAGTCGCAAAAACCGACGGGCATGACAAGACGAAAGACCAGGGAGAACGAGATTTCCTCGGCAGGTCGGAAAAGGGTCAGCGGCTGGCGAGTAGCTTCTGGAAGGCGGGCAGTTCACGCAGTCCGGTGAAGTCGGCTTCAGCTTTCGCGAGCAACTTCAGCTTCGGATTGAGATGCAAAGCGTTCTTCAGCAGTTCAAGCGCTTCTTCCGGGCGATGTTGGACCGCGCGATAACAGGCCATGTTGTAATGCGCCAGGGCGTCCTGCGGATTGGCGTCAAACGCGCGCTGCAAAGTGTCCACCGCCGCGTCGATCGATTGTGTGCGACGACGGATATAAGCGAGGTTAATCCAAATCGCCGAGTCGCTCGGGATCAATTCGGCCAGTTGGGCCATAAACGGCTCAGCCTCCTGTAAACGGTTGGCCTGGCAGAGCACATCGGACTTGATACCAATGGCTTCCGGTTGATTGGGGGCCAGCGCCAGGGCAACGTCGGCTTCCCGCATCGCGTCATCGTACATCTTCAGGTCCAGGTAACCCGACGCGTACTCGATATGCTTTTGAACTTCGGGCATCATGGCTCGAGGTTTCACCTGCCATATTATCGCTCCAACACAAAAATATAGCAAGCGTCCAGCCAATTTGACATTGTACCAGAATGTTCTACAAGGCGTTGGTCCGTCCCTGGCTTTTTCAGGCCGATCCCGAAGCAGCCCATGAGCAGGTATTGAACCTTGTCGCGTCCCTGGGCCGCAGTCGCATTGCGCGTGATGCCGTCGAAGGCCTGTTCATGGTGGAAGACCGACGGCTTCGTCAGACAGTCTTTGGGATAGAATTCCCGAATCCCGTCGGGCTGGCCGCGGGTTATGACAAGAACGCGCTCGGGTTGGAACTATGGCCGGCATTCGGGTTTGGTTTTGTGGAGATCGGCAGTGTGACTGCCCACGCGCAGCCCGGCACGGAACCGCCTCGTCTTTTTCGGCAGGTTACCCGACACGCGCTGATCAATCGCATGGGTTTCAACAATGATGGCGCCGATGCGATTGCAGCGCGCGTTCCCTTGCCCCCGCACCGGATTCCCATCGGCATTAATGTTGGGAAGAACCGCGACGTGGATTTGGCGCACGCTGGCGAAAGCTATGCAGCCACTTTGCAACAACTTCGGGACCGCGCGGATTTTTTTATCATTAACGTCAGCTCACCCAACACGCCCGGCTTGCGGAAATTACAGGACAAGGAAATGCTCGATGCCTTGCTGGCGCAATTTCACGAAAACATCCCCATCCTCTTGAAGATTGCTCCTGACCTGACCTTTGACCAGATCGATGACGTAATCGCCCTGGTCCAGAAACACGGAATCGCCGGGATTGTTGCCACGAATACAACCATCGACCACCCGACACCGCCGGAAGGCGGATTGAGCGGTGCGCCATTGCGGGCTCGTGCGACTGAATGTATCCGTCATGTTTGGCGTCGAACACAGGGGAAGCTCCCGATCATTGGTGTCGGCGGTGTTTTCACGGCCGAAGATACGTATGAAAAGATACGCGCCGGAGCGAGCTTGATCGAGGTCTGGACAGGAATGATCTACGAGGGCCCCGCCATCGTGAGAAACATCAATCGTGGACTACTGCGATTGCTTGCGCGCGATGGATTTGGCAGCATAGCCGAAGCTGTGGGTACGGAATGAACGAAACGCCGAAACTCTGGCCGCACGCTTGGTCGCTGATTCGCGGCCAGCAGTGGGCCGCATGGGTCGGGCTGGTGTTGACGCTGTTCAGCATCGCCGCGAGCCTGCTGCAACCTTGGCCGCTGAAGGTGATTGTCGATAGCATTCTCGGATCAGCACCCATGCCGTCATCACTGGTTGGGTACGCTGATAACAAGCCAGCGGCGTTGCTCGTTGTCTGCCTGGCGTTGTTGCTCATTAGTGTCGTGCGCGGCGGGTTGAGCGCGTGGGGCACGACTTATCTCGTGCGCGCGGGATTGCGGATGACGCAGGAGTTGCGGTTTCGCGTGTATGAACACCTGCAAAAACTGAGCCTCGTATTCCACGACAGCCGCGCGGTGGGCGATTCGATTTACCGCGTGACGTGGGACACGTATTCCATCCAGACGATTTTCAATAGCGGCCTTATCCCGTTGGTCTCCGCCATCGCAACTTTGATCGGGATGATGATCATTATGTTGCGGTTCGACGTCGTGCTGACGCTGCTGGCGCTGGCCGTCGCGCCCGCGCTGGCGTTGACCATCAAGTATTACAATCGGTTGATGACGGACGTTTCAACCGAGTACCACACCCATGAGAGCAAAGTCAGCGCGATGATCCAGGAATCGCTCTCAGCCATCCGCACCATCCAGGCTTTCGCGCGCGAAGAGGACGAGGTGCAACGCTTCAGCACGGGCGCGGCGCAAAGTGTGGACGCCAATGTGCGCATGACGAACGTGCAGGTGATGTCGTCGTTTGTCGTCGGCCTGATCACAGCGGTGGGCACGGTGGCCATGATTTGGGTTGGCGGCCAACGCGTGCTGGCGGGACGCCTCAGCATCGGTGAATTGCTTGTCTTCATCACCTACGTCGGGATGCTCTACGGCCCGATGAGCACAATTAGTGGCATTGCCACGGCGATCCAGGGAGCACTCACGCCATTCCGCCGCGTCATTGAGATTCTCGAAACCAAACCGACGATTGGTGACGCGCCGGGCGCCCGTCCGCTCACCAGGTGCGATGGCGTCGTGCGATTTGAGAGCGTGTGGTTTGGTTACGATTCAAATCATCCCGTCCTCAAGGGTGTCGATTTCGAAGCGCGGCCGGGTCAAATGGTAGCGCTGGTCGGGCCAAGCGGCGTGGGAAAATCCACGCTACTGAGCCTGTTGCTGCGCTTCTACGATCCGCAGAAAGGCCGTGTGCTTCTCGACGGACAGGATATTCGTGAGTTTCAGTATCGCTCATTGCGACGCCAGATCGGCATTGTGCCGCAAGAGCCGGTGTTGTTCTCAACGGCTGTGCGCGACAACATCGCGTACGGTCGACCCGCGGCGACACAGGAAGAAATTCTGGAGGCAGCGCACGCTGCTGAAGCCGACGACTTCATCCGGGCGATGCCACAGGGGTACGACACGGTGATTGGCGAGCGCGGAGTGACGCTCTCAGGCGGACAACGGCAAAGACTCGCACTGGCGCGGGCGTTCCTGAAAAACTCACCAATCCTGATTTTGGACGAACCCACCGCCGCGCTCGATTCGGAAACAGAAGCCGCCGTCATGCGTTCCTTGGAGCGCTTGCGCCAGGGACGAACGGTGTTTGTGGTGGCGCACCGGTTGTCGACCGTGCGGCAGGCGGACTTGCTGCTCGTCATGCAGGACGGCCAGATCGTTGAACGCGGCCGGCACGATGAGTTGGTAACACAGGGTGGACACTACGCGCGGGTGTGTGAACTGCAGTTCGGCGTGCCGACGCAATGAAGAAGGTCATCGTTACCAGCGCGTGGGGTGCGGGCTATCTCGAAGGCGGCGGGATGCAATGGCTCAACCTGCATTACGTCGCGGGTTTGCAGGCGCTGGGTTACGAGGTGTTCTGGCTGGACGTTCTCGGGCCGCCGAAGAAAGGCGCCTCGCGATCGCTCGACGCCATGGTCGAGGGATTTCGCGTGCAATGCGAACAATTCGGACTCGGAGATCACTGGGCGATCCTCTACGACAATCGCAAAGCGTTTGGAATGACCGAGGGCTTGCTGCAATCGCTTTGCGGCGACACAGTGCTATTGATCAATCTCTGCGGTGCGCTGAAAGACGAGGAATTATTGCGCCGGATCCAACGCCGCGCGTATGTCGATCTTGATCCCGGTTTCACGCATGTCTGGGCGCAGGAGTGGGACATGGACCTCAGCAAGCATAACCTTTTCTTTACGGTTGGCCTCAACGTCGGCCAGCCCGACTTTGGAATTCCCCTGCGCGGGATCGAATGGCAGACGTTTCTACCGCCGGTCGCGTTGGAGTATTGGCCTGCACAAGCGGATAGCGACGCGGCAAATTTCACGACGGTTGGCCAGTGGCGCGGCCAGTATGCCGTGTGGAAAGATGAGATCTACGGACCGAAGTGCGATGAATTCCTGAAGTTTGTGGAGTTGCCACGCAAGACAGCGCAGCCTATCGAACTTGCGCTGCTGATCCACGAGACCGAGACGGACGACCTCGCGGCACTGCGGCAGAACAATTGGCGACTGGTGAACCCACACGAAGCCGCGGGCGGCCGCGACGGCTTTCGTTCTTATATCCTGCAATCGCGCGCAGAGTTCAGCGTCGCCAAGCAGGGCTACGTGAAAACACAGAGCGGATGGTTTAGCGACAGGACGGCATGTTACCTGGCCTCCGGTCGACCCGCGGTCGTGCAGGACACGGGTTTCGGCAGGTATCTGCCAACGGATGAGGGGTTGCTCACTTTCACGACCCTTGAGGAAGCGGTGCGGGGCATCGAGTCAATCAATGCGGATTACACCGCGCACAGCACGGCAGCGCGGAAGTTGGCGAAGGAAAAACTCGCCGCGCCGAAGGTATTGCAATCGATCCTTGACCGAGCCGGCGTGCGTTGACGAACCTCGACGCGGCGCTTTTCATTGCCAGCGTCTCCTTGCAGAAGTTAACATCCACTGTGCACACGATCACCAATACCGCTCCGCAGGTCATCTTTGAGGATGAAGCGCTGCTCGTAGTGGATAAGCCGGGCGGAATGGTTTGCCATTCCGCGCAGCGGCCCGAGCATACATCACTAGCGGAATGGCTGCGGGACTACGGTGTGCCAACGCCACGCATGATCAATCGCCTCGACCGCGAAACCAGTGGACTGGTGGTTGTCGCCAAAAACGAGGCTGTGGCGAAAACCTTGGGCAAGGCGGTTTTGCGGCGCGAAATTGAGAAAGAATACGTCGCGATTTGTCAGGGTGCATTTGTCGAGGAAAGTGGCGTAATCGACCAACCGATTGGGATTAGCCAAGCTTCCGCTGTCTACACGAAGCGCATAGTGGATAGCATTGCCGGCCAGCCCAGCCTGACGCGGTATGCCGTTGAGAAGCGATTGCGTCAGTTCACGGTCGTCAGGCTAATGCCTCGCACCGGGCGGGCGCACCAATTGCGCGTGCACGTGGCCTGGTTGGGTCATCCCATTGTGGGGGACAAGGTGTACGGTCCGGACGAGACGTTGTATCTGCAATTTATCGAGCATGGTGTGACGAATGAAATGCTGGAGAAACTGTTGTTGCCGCGGCACGCACTGCACGCCGAGCGCGTGTCGTTTCTTCACCCGGGCACGCGACACCCCTGTGCCTTTCAGGCCAATTTACCCGACGACATGAAGGCGTTCATCGAGGAGCATCCCTGAATGAAGGCGGTGATCAGAAACGCCCGTTTTCTGTGGCTGTTGTCCTCGCAGATTGCACTGACCCTTGGTGATGGCTTGATGCGCATGGGGCTGGTGGAAGTGTTGCGGGAGCATCAACACTTCGATAAACGTGTCGAGATCGCCAAGTTGTCTTTCGCGGTTGCCGTGCCCGGGTTGATTTTCGGTCCCTTGGTGATGGTCGTCCTGGATCGGTGGCAGCGACGAAGTGTGTTGATCATTAGTGATCTAATCCGAGGAGTGGTGGTACTGGCGATCGCCTTTTGGTTGCTGCCGCTATTGTCGGGCCAGGTCGAGAATCGCGGACTGCAACTGGTTTACTGGATGACGGGTGTATTGGGCATCATCGCTACATTCTATCTCGCGGCGCGTTCCGCGTTGCTACCCAACCTGGTTGATACGGGCGACCTCGTTCATGCCAACACTATTTTTGGCATTACCCTAGCCCTTGCCACCGTGGGTGGAATTACTCTGGGTGGATTGATTGCTGAGAGGGTGGGAGTGTTGGCGACAGTGCTGGCCAACGTTGTGATGTGTCTGGCCAGCGCGGCATTGCTTTGGAAGATCCGGATGGTACCGCACGCGACGACCGCGACCGAATATCCCGGAACCCGCAACGGGTGGACCGAATTGCGAATTGGCCTTGAATACTTGTGGACCCATGCCACAGCGGTGCCGCTAGTGCTGTTGAATGGAGTCTTCATGTTCATTGTGGGCATTCTGGCGGTGGTGTTTGTCGGCTATGCGATGGACACCCTGCAGCTTTCCACCAGCCAGGTTGGCTATCTCGCCCTCGCGGGTGGCGCGGGCGCGGCGGCCGGCATCGGGTCGTTAAGCACGGAACACCGCTGGACGAAATCCACCTGGTTTCCCGTGGCGCACCTTGCCATCATGGGCGGCGCGCTCGTCATGCTGGCGCTCACCGTGCGCATCTGGGTCGCTACCATTGGCATTGTCCTCCTTGGCGGAGTCATAGCTACCATGTTGATTTACTTTGATGCGCGGCTCCAAGCGCAGGTCGAAGACGCGCGACGGGGCGCGGTATTCGCGGCGCGCGGAATGCTCACCTCGGCTACCATGATCGTGGCGTTCTGGTTGCAATTTGGAACAGCGCTATTTCGTCGCACCTCGGCGCCGACGGTGTTCTTCTGGCTGGGCTTGGGGTCGATGGTCGTGGCGGTATTGGCCGGGATAATGGTACAAGCGCGGAAACAAACTGCGACAACGGCCACAGTAGCTTGACCCGACTGCCGGGTCTGGGTAGAGTTTTGCGGCGGACAACCGCGCAAAGAAACAATACAGGAACGAATGCTGCAATACGTCCTCCGTTTCGTGGCGGGCAAGGACCAGGGCCGTGAGTTTCCCTTGCCGCCGGATTTGACCATCGTGATCGGGCGGGTCAACGATGCTGATCTCTTGTTGCTTGATGAAAAGATTTCGCGCAAGCACGCGAAGATTTCCACGCACGGGGGCCGGGTCATGATCGAAGACCTGGCTTCGCGGAACGGCACTTTTGTCAATGGGGTGAAGATCACCAGCATGGAGCTTCAGGAGGGCGACAAAATTGTTGTTGGCTCATCCACCATCCAACTGGCTTCCGTCGCCGACGTCAAAGCGCGATTACCGCAGCCCAGCGTAGTGCCGGGGATTCCATCGCCCGCCGCGGCTTCCCCGCTCATTTCCGGGTCGATCCACGAGATGCCCTTGCCGGATCTGCTGCAACTCTTCTCCAGTTCGCGTAAGAGCGGGGTGTTGACGATTCGTTCCAACCAGGGAATCGGCAAGATTTACCTTCGTGACGGCCAGGTTTATTACGCCGAGATTGAAGGCAATTCACAGGTGAGACTGTATAAGGCGTTTTATCGGATGTTCCGCTGGACGGAAGGAGCATTCGATCTACAACCGATTGGCGAGCACCACGTTACAGAAGAGATTGCCGAGACCACAACATCGCTCATGCTGGAGGGAATGCGGCAACTGGACGAGATTCACATGATCGAACCCAAATTACCGCGGCACGGGGCGCGATTGTCGGCGGCTGAACCGCTGCCGGGCAACTTGCGCGACCTCGCCACCGAAGAGATCCAATTGTTCCAGCTCATCCTGCACAACGGATCGCTGGAGACAGTGATCGACACTTTTCCCGGCACGGACTTTGAGGCCTACACCTGCCTGCTGGGATTGATGAAGCGCGGCTTTGTGACGTTTTAACGAACGCGCACGTCATGCCCGATTCCGTCACACTTCTTGGCACCTCCGACGGTTTGCCGTCCGCCGACCGGCGGCATGCGTCGCTGCTGGTGAAGTTCGCCGCAGGGACCATCCTGCTGGATTGCGGCGAACCTTGCAGTCACACGCTCAAGCGGATGGGAGAAGATTTTGACGCCATCGACGTGGTTGTTATCAGTCACACACACTCGGACCACATCGGTGGCTTCCCGATGCTCCTGCAAGCCATGTGGCTGGAACGACGACAACGGCCGTTGACCGTGTGGATGCCCGGGCACGCGATCCGATTGGTGCGCGAGTGGCTGGATGCCTGTTACCTGTTTGAATCGCTGCTGGGTTTTCCGGTGAAATGGGTCGCGTTGGATAAACAGCGGACGCTGCACTGCGGGCCGGTGCAATTACGTGCCTTTCGCACCACGCACCTCGACGGTCTGCGCAAACAATTCGGCGTGTCGCATCCGGCGGTGCGATTCAACGCATTTTCCTTTCTGGTGACTGGAGGCGGCAAACGGCTGGCGTACTCAGCAGACATCGGTTCGCCGCGAGACCTGCAACCGTTGTGCGCGAAGCCGCTCGACCTGCTCGTGGTCGAATTGGCGCACTTTCAGCCACGGGCGCTGTTTGAATTTCTGCAACCGAAAAATGTGCGTCAAGTGGCGGTCACGCACATGGGGCGGGCGGCGCGCGCGCGCCTCGCCGAAGTCAAAGCCCTGGCGCGGAAGGAATTGGGACCGCGAAAAACGCAGTTCGTGAGAGACGGAGACGTCATTAGGTTTTAATTGAAGGAGACAAGACGCGGCAGCCAATCTGGTTTCGGAACGCCGAATCGGTTCAACGACACGGCGATTGGGGACGGCAAACGCCTGCTTGAAGTTCAGCCTGCGACTTCGGGCAGGTTCGGCTTCAGCGGTCGAGGGCCTGTACCGGGCTTTGTGGAAGTCTCTCGGACTGTCAAATGTGACGGAAGCAGCACATCCATGAGGCTTTCATCTTCGGTGTCCGCGCGCTTCAGCAATAGTTCTGCGGCGGTCACTCCAATTTTTTCAGGATCGGCATGGGCTCCCGTGATTTTGGGATTCTCCTCGACGCAAACGCGCGTGGCATCCACGGCGACCACGCTGATTTCCTCGGGGACATGCCACCCGCTTTGCATCAGGCAATTAATCACCCCGCGGGCCATCAGACCGTTGGCGCAAATCCAGGCGGTGGGGAAATTTTTGCGTGAGATCTGGGCGAGCATGTTTTCCCCCGCCTTCCATCCACCGAGGCGGTCGCCGAGTTCCACATTCATCGTGAATCTATCAGCCAATTTCAAGTCGTGCTGACCCAGTGCTTCCACCAATCCGGCGCGCCGTCGGACATTGTAATGCAGCCCCTTGTCGCCGGCGATCCAGGCAAATTGGCGGTGTCCCAGCTCCGTCAAATGGTCTACCAGGAGGCTCAGTGCTTGTTTTTCGTTCGGCATCACAGAATGGCAAATTCCGGGGTAGCTGACGGATATGGCCACCAGATTTGGCTGCACCGCCTTGATGGCTTTCAGGAATTTCTCATCCACCTGTCCGAGGATTGCCAGGCCGAAGACCTGGTTTTGCCGGAGCTTTTGTTGGACGGTGCGGACGCCGAGATCATCCTCAGATCCCAGAAACACCGAGTGATAGCCGTGCGCCAGTAACCCCTCATGCAATCCGTGTTGGACGTGGCTGAAAAAATTGCTCTGGGTGTGCAACCGCAGCCCGCTGCGCAAAATGAATCCCACATTCGTAACCAGGGCGCCATTGCCGTTCAGTTGCATGCCTTTGGGGCGGTAACCGATTTTGAGCGCGTGGTCCCAAATCCGCTGGTAGGAATCCGGGTTGATGTTCTCCCGCTTCCCGTTAAGGACCATGGAAACCAATGCCTGCGAGACGTTCAGGTCCTGGGCAATGCGTTGCTGCGATACACTGTCCTTTTTCTTCACAAGGTGCAAATTAGTCCAATAATACCGCGGTTGAAAGCAGAAAGTACCAAGGATGCTGCTACGGTTTATAAATCTTTCCGCTTGCAAGTCGGTCGATTACTTGATAAGTATTAAATGATGTCCAGTCATCGTGCCATTATTGCCTTGAGCGACCACGAGATTGCCGATTTTCTGCCCGGCCCAATGTGGGGGGAACTCGAAAAGCTCGTGCCGGGATACCATCGCGTCCCCCTCCCGCTCAATGGGCCGAACGATTGGGAGCGGCTGTGGCGCGGGTCGCCGGCGGACATCCTTATCTCGGCATGGCAGACGCCGTCTCTCAATTCCACCCTGCAGCCGGTGGATTTAGAGCAGCTAAAGTACGTTTGCCATCTGGCGGGCACCATCCGCAAGCTCGTCCCCCGCGAGTTGATCGAGCACGGGCTGGTCGTCACAAATTGGGGTGGTTCGATTAGCGCCACCGTTGCTGAATGCACGCTAATGCTGATAATGATGGCCCTGCGACGCGCCTCGTATTGGGCGGTGGCCATGCACCGGGATGGAGCGTGGAAAGACAAGAGCAACTTCACCACCCAAAGTTTACTGGGTCGGCGCGTGGGGATCCATGGTTTCGGCTCGATCAGCCAATGCCTGGTTCCGATGTTGCGGCCGTTCACTTCGCAAATCCAGGCCTTTTCGCCGAGCGTGCCCGAAGAGATTTTCTCCAGTCTCGACGTGAAGCGTTTGGGGACGTTGGAGGAATTATTTGCCGAATCCGACGTCGTGGTCGAGTTGGCCGCTGCCACGCCGGAGAACTATCATATTGTGACCGAGAACCATCTGCGCATGATTCCTGAAGGCGGCGTGTTTGTAAACGTGGGCCGCGGCTGTGTGGTGGACGAAGACGGACTGGTCCGGGTCGCGCGGGAAGGTCGGCTGCAAATCGCGCTTGATGTTTTCGAGCAAGAACCCCTGCCGGCCGATTCGCCCCTGCGCGGGTTGCCGAACGTCACACTCCTCCCTCACCTCGGCGGACCGACACGCGATCGACGACGCGACGCCGGGGCATTCGCGTTGAAGAATCTCCGGGCCTTTTTGCGCGGTGAACCCCTGGACGCTGTCGTAACGCTGGAGGTTTATGACCGAACCAGCTAACACGCGTGGCCTGTCGTGGGGCATTTCGACTCTCGGCTGCGCGGAGCTCTCTCTTCCGGAAATCTGTAAACTACTGCGGGAGTTCAACCTCCGGGAGCTGGAAATTCGGGCTTTGGAAGGCCGTCTGGATTTGCCGCAATGGGCTGCGGACACGGGCTGGTCGCCATTGCGGGCAACCGCGCTATTGGCGCAACATAAAGTAAAACTTTGTGTCGCGGGTTCTTCCTTTAAGCTCGTTGGCAACGATGAAAAGTCCCGTGCCGAGATGTTGGCGTTTTGCCAGTGGGCCGATTCCTGGGGCGCGCGATACGTCCGCGCCTTTGGTGGCGGCACCTGGGGACAACCGTTGAATGAAGCCGATTACGATCAAGCGGCCCGGACAGTCGACTGGTGGCAACGGGAGAAAAAGATCCGCGGTTGGCAAACGGAATTGCTACTGGAGACACATGACGGATTCTCCGCGTCCAGCCCCTGCCGTGAGTTGCTTGCCCGGGTGAAGGAACCGATCGGCATCATCTGGGATTCTCATCACACCTGGCGGCTCGGTGGCGAAGCGCCGCAAGAGTCGTGGTCGCAACTTTCCCCGTGGATTCGTCACGTTCATGTCAAAGACAGCATCGCCAAACCCTCGGGGCGGCATCCCTATACGTACGTTCTGCCCGGCGACGGCACGGCGCCACTGGGACAAATCGTTGGCCTGCTCACCGAATATCAATTCAAGGGGGCGGTTTCGCTGGAGTGGGAGCGTCTCTGGCATTCATATCTACCGTCGTTGCGCGAGGCAGTGACGCGATTGGAAGCGCAGCCGTGGTTTGTGACTTCTGTGAAGGCTGTCAATGAACACCAATCTCCTGTCGTCGCCCATTAATTCTTCCGCTATTGCCCCGTCTGTTCCCCTAAAAACGTCGGCAGAAGGTACTCATGCGTGGTGGCGGTCCGCGGCCGAAGACCTTCTTGTTCCGCTTGCTGCGCTAATGAAGCCGGGCAAAGCGGATCTACCATTGCGTGGGCAAGCCAGCAACCATGGTGCACAAGCGGACCGGCTCGAATCTTTCGCCCGCCCCTGCCTGCTCGCGGCTCATTGGCTGGTGAGCGAGCCGGGCGCGACCGAGAAGCTTTCCCGCGACGAAATTGCGGCATGGTTCCGCCGCGGGCTGGTGGCCGGCACCGATCCTTCCGGTCCGGAATCCTGGGGGCCAACAGCCAATCACCACCAACACACCGTCGAAATGGCGGCACTGACCCTGGCCTTGCAAATCGCTCGCTCGTCCCTATGGGAGCCGCTGTCGAAGGCGGAGCGTGAACAGGTGGCGAACTGGTTCGCGAGCATTCGGGGCGCGGGATTGCATCGCAACAACCACATGTTCTTCAGCGTGATGACGCTCGCCTTTCTGAATCAGGAAGGTTTTGCCCGCAGCAGCGATGGGCCGGTGATGCGCCATCTGCTGGATGTGCTCGAAAGCATGGCGCTGGGAGGCGGATGGTTCATCGATGGGATGAACGAGACGGTGGATTATTACCAGGCTTATGCCTTCCACTATTACGGGTTATGGTGGTCCAGACTCTATGGCTACACCGATCCCAAACGCGCCCGCCGTTGGAAAGACTGGAGTCGACAGTTTCTCAAGGATTACGTTCATTTCTTCGCTGCCAGCGGCGAGAATCCCCCGTTCGGACGGTCACAATGCTACCGGTTTGCCGCGTCGGCGCCGTTCGGTCTGGCGGAATTCTGTAGCGTGGCGGCAATCCCACCGGGTCAGGCACGGCGGGTCTGTACGCGCAATCTGGATTTCTTTCTCCGCCGTCACCCGCTGCAGGAACAAGGAACGCTGTCACTGGGTTGGACCGATGAATTCCCGCAGATCACCGAAGCCTACAGTTGCTACGCCTCACCGTACTGGGCTGCCAAAGGTTTCGCGCCGTTACTGCTGCCATCAAAGCACCGCTTCTGGCAAGCCAAGGAAGAACTTTTGCCTTCTGAAAAGGGAGATTTCCAAATTGCCGTGCCGCAGGCTGGATTGGTCGTGCGCGGTCACGATGGCGAAGTCGAGGTCTTGAATAGCTCCAACGGAATCAGCGTGGGCAATATCCCGTTTGGCACTTGGAAATGGGGCAAACTGAGTTTCCGCTCCGGTATCGATGGCGAGATTGCACCATCCACGACACACTATCCACTCGACGCGGCACTTACGGCGGAATTCGCGAACGGCTTGATTTATGGTCGCCACCAATGCCAGCCGATTGCCATAGCGGCGGATCATTGTGCGTCGATATATGGATTGGGCGACCGTTTTAGCCAGAACCACGCCAGTGTGGAAACACACCTCTGGTGGAAGGGTGGCTGGCAGTTCCATTGGCACCGTGTCCTTGCTTATCAGCCGGCAACTTTTCGGCTGGGCACGTACAGCTTGCCCCTGAAAGATGCTGCGCACCGCGAGTTGGCGATTGGCGACGACTTAGGTCGCGCCACCACGGATGAATTAGGCGTTGCTATCCAACCGCTACAGGGTTTCCGTCACATCAAGGCGCACGAGTCCGACCCGGAACACCGCACACATATTCTCACCTGGCACTCGCTTATCCTGGCGGCGGAAACGGAAAAACTTGTCGGGGAACAACATTTGATGGCCTTGGTTTGGATTGGGCGGATAGAGGGGGAACGTGCTCCGTGGAAGATCCAATCCAGTTTGGCAGGGAAATTAACTCTGCGGCATCCATTGCTCGGAGACTGGCATCTGGCGCACGCGGAATTACCGGTTTTGTCAACCGTGTAGCAGGTGGGTTGGTGTATTTGATAATTATGACCAACCAGCCGTCTCAAGGGGCAAGAGTTGGCACGGATTTCATGTGGTCTCCCGATATTTAGTGGTTGGCGGCACGGGAAACGCTCAGTGTTGTGCCATGGGAAAAGGTGTGTCAAAGGACAAAGAATTCGCTTGCATTACCCGTTGGGTATCGTTAATACTTATAAACATGAAGCCACGGGAAAGCTTCTTAATTCTTGACGGAAGTGTCTGCGCGCTGCTTGGCGCATTTGGTGTAAGGACGCAAGGGAACCCAGGAGCAAACTAGTGCTCCACAAATGGCGAGGGATGGATAAAATGACTCAGTCGCAACTTCTCACCCGGATCTTTCGAAAATCAACTCCAACCCTCATCGCCGCTGTCATGGGTATCGGATTACTGGCCGGTGCATCGCAGAGTATGGCGTTCAATCTGACCTGGACGAATGGCAACGATACTTGGAACAGCACGACGGCATGGACGACGAATCAGGCCACGGGTCTCGACACGAATGGTAACCCCGTGGTTTGCTCGGCGGGCGTTGTTTCCAACGTCACTGCCACTTGCACCGGCGGCACGGGCGGTTTCCCCTCAATTGGCGACACGGCGTTTTTCACAAACAACTCGAGTCCTAACGTCACGGTCACCGCCCCGGCAAGCCTGAGCACCCTCGTGTTCTCGAATACGTTGGTCACGATGGGTGCCAATGCGACGACCTTGACCGCCACCAACGCATTGAGGATCGCAGTCGACAATTTCACCACGGCGACGGTCTATTGGGCAGGCGGGACTCTTGCCGTCACGAACGCAAACCATGGGAGTGTTGTCCAAATTGGCCAGGGTACCAACTCCGTCGGCACTTTGTTCGTGACCAACGGAACGGTGCTCTATGACCAGAACACTCCCGGCAGTGGTGTTTTCCGGGGTCTACTCGTGGGTAATGTTGCCTCCGCGGGCAAGCTGGTCATCAGCGGTCCCGGCGTCGTCACGAACAGCATTAGCGGGACCGCCACCCTGGCCATGAATGCCGGAGTCGGCACGGGAGGCAGCGCACTGATCATTACCAATGGCGGCAAGCTGTTTGGGTCTGGCTCCACGCACGTCATCTCGAACAGTCTGGTGATCGTTTCGGGCCCCGGCAGCCTTATCACCGACCTCGACCCCAGCAATCTCGGCCTTGCCGGCGTGACTATCGGCGGCGCGGCCGGGTTGGGCAACTGCATGCTGATCGTCAGCAATGGCGCAGTGATTACTTCGCAAGGCACCATCTCCATCGGTAGAACCGGCTCGTCCTTCAACACCGGCGTTGTCGTCGGCGCAGGATCCAAATTGATCGCAACCGGATCTCCCGGAGGCGTGGGAAACTTGCTACTGGGCGGCTCGGCGAATGCCAGCAATAACGATCTGGTCGTTTTTGACGGTGGTTTTATCAGTTGCACGGGTACCTTGACCTTCCCGAACGCCAATCCTTGTAATAACTGCACAGTCCACATGGGCGGAACCGGGGCGATGAGCACTGGCGTTGTTGGGACCGTGATTAGGAACAATTCAGGCGCCCAGAACAGCGCGATATTTGTGACCAACGCGGTATTGACCGCAGGCGCGATGGCAATGCAGGGGATTGGGGGCAATAACGCGAGTATATTGTCCAAGGGGACGCTTATCTTGAGCAATCAATACGCGGTGTCCGCCACGCAGACGAACGTGCTGACCATAGCCTCTCCGAGCGGCCTCCTCACCATCAATGGGGGTAGCATCAATGCCGTCAGCGGCAGCAACGCCATGGCGGTCGTTATCGGCGACGGCACGCTTACCGGCAGCGGCAGTTCGATGCTGATTACCAACGGGGGCAAGTTGCTCTCCGAGTTGGGTACCATCGGGTCGAGCAGCTCGTTTTGCACCGGGGTCGTCGCCGGCGTTGGATCGGTTTGGTCGAACTTCACGGCCGGGGTGAGTTTTGTAAATTCGAACACCCTTTCTGTCGGTGGCGGCGGCAACGCGAACGGCACCCGCAACTGCTTGATCGTTCGGGATGGCGCGACCCTGGTCAACAATGGATCGCTGGATATTGGCGACAACGCCCTCTCCACGCTTGATTCGGTTATCCTCGGTGGTCCCGGTGCGCCCGCGATGATTATCAACAGTGGATTCGTGGATGTTGGTGGCGTCAGCGGCACGTCGGGGAACACCCTGATCGTTACAAATGCCAGCCTGACTTGTGACACGCTCAATGTGGGTGGTCCGGGCACCAATCGGGTTAATGACACGGCGACGTTGTCCGGCGGAACAATTGCGGCCAATGAAGTGCGCGTTCGGGCGACGAACACCTTTGTCGTTACCGCCGGCACCCTGAGCACTGGGGGCACGGACATCGATCCGCTGGCGAACAACGGCAATGTCTTCGTCTTCGGCGACGGCGTCAGTGCCGCGTTCTTCGATATGTCAACAGGCGGCGACGGTTTCCACGCTTTTAGCAATGGCGGCTTGGTAATCACCAACGGCGCCTCCCTGCGCGGCAACGGCACGTTGACCGGCACCATCACTGTGCTGGGCACATTCGTTCCAGGGTTCGCCGGTTCGGTTGGCTCGATTTTCAGCAGCAACAGCCTTTCCTTTGGGAATTCCGCCGTGCTGAACTATGACCTGGGCACCAGCAGCGATTCGGCGACAGTCAATGGCAACCTGAAACTGGGCGGCACTCTGAACGTCGCCGATGCCGGCGGATTTGGGGCTGGCAACTACACGCTGTTCACCTACACGGGCCTCTTGAGTGCCGGCACGCTGACCGTCGGGACCACGCCCAACGGCAGTTTGACTTACGCCATCAGCACGAACACGAGCGGCTCGGTGATTTTGCAAGTAACCGGCGGTAGCGATCCATTCACCAGCTGGCAGAGTCAGTATTTTGGCGGCAACACGGGGACGGCTTCGGGTAACGCCGATCCGTTTGGCAAGGGCATGAGCAACACCAACCAGTTCCTGGCCGGGTTTGATCCCACCAACCGGAGCGCCTACGTGCATATTACCGCGATCAGTAAGACGAACAGCACCGATGTCCGCGTGGACTATCTCGGCGCCAGTGGTAATAGCGTCACCACGCCGGCGATCGGGTCTCGCACGAACGTGCTGGAGTTCACCACGGGCACGGGTGGCAGCTATAACAGCAACAATTTCGCGAGCACCGGCCAGACCAACATCCTCAGTGGCGGTATCGGATACGGTCTGCTGACCAACATGGTGGATCCCGGCGGCGCGACAGCTGGCCCAACGCGGTACTATCGGGTCCGGGTGTTGGTGCCGTAACATGTCGGTTGACCGGCGGCAGGCGCGCGCCGATAATTTGATTATGCCTTCTTATCGCGTCACGTTCGCGCGCACCCTCGCGCTGGCGCTCTGCTTCGGCAGCGCGTCGGCTTGGGCGCTCGATCCCAACCAACCGCCCAGCGGTAACTTTGATCTGAGCCATTGGAAACTGCAGCTACCCACCTCCAACGGCGTGCTGACCGGCACTGGCGGAAGCGTCGACGAAATCAAGCCGTCCCAATTGACCACTGGGTGGACGAACGCCTATTTTTACACCGGTTCGGATGGCGCCATGGTTTTCTGGTGCCCTGATGACGGGGCCACCACCAGCGGCTCCATGCATCCGCGCAGTGAGTTGCGCGAAGAGTTAATTCCGGGCAACGACGGTACTAATTGGACAGTCTTCGGCACACACATCATGACCGCCCAATGCAAGGTTTTGCGGGTGCCCTCCGACACGCAGAAGGTCTGCATCGGCCAGATGCACGAACCAAACACCAAGCCGGACGGCAGCTCCAGCGTGGGTAACGAAGAGATGATCATGTTCGATTTCGGCAACAAGAAAATCTACGCGAATATCAACTTGGATGGAAATGTCGACAGTAGTTTTAGTCAGACGTTTATCTCAGGCTCGGGCGTCGCCACGAACGCCACAATTAATTACACGATGTCCATGTC
>Ga0206960_1111_pt1 | contig 20852 bp, 24 predicted proteins | sample Alteio_BWOrgHeat_29_FD_153255 | JGI IMG/M metagenome (GOLD analysis project Ga0206960, IMG submission 153255) | Enriched cells from forest soil in Barre Woods Harvard Forest LTER site, Petersham, Massachusetts, United States -... | ecosystem: Environmental > Terrestrial > Soil > Temperate forest >... | reverse complement strand
TGTTGCCATCCCATTCGTCGCGCGCGTGATGGATAAGGACAAGGTCTTGGGAACGTTCCGTCTTGGCCATGATTTACTCTAATCGTTTTGCCGCGATCTTTCCAATGGTTTCGTGGGTACGAGTATGTTTTCAACAACTACAAAAACTGTCTGTCACCGATGAGCAGGTGCTAGAAGACGCTGCTGCCGAGAAGCTGAAGATCGACAAGGACACCGTCAAGCAATTGCGCGGCGGGTTGAAAGAAGAACGTCAGACATTTGCGTTCCTGGGCTGGATTGGCGCGGCCTTTCTGGGCGCGGCGGCATTGCTGTGGGCGATCTGGCCTTCATGGTTGAAAATTGGCCCACCCTCGGCGGAATTCCGTTGGGTTGTCGTGATTTTACTCCTGTTGGCGGCGGTATTCGCGGGAAGTTGGACCAGCCGGCATTACAAATGAAACTTACCCCGAATATTGACGAACTCGGTCGAAAGTCGCGCTTGATCGGCGGCATCATCGCAAGCCTGTGCGCCATTGGCCTGATCATCGCGTGGGCTTATACGGGTTCGCGAACCATGCTCGTCGCGGGAATCATCCTCGCCATCACCGGCCCGTTCATGATCTTCGAGGCCGCCCACGGCTGGTGCGCCCTCCGCGCCATGGGCATGAAAACACCGATGTGAGGCTCGGACGAACGGCGCGCCGCCTCGCAGAGGCGGCCTACAACGGCCGGTTAAACCTTGTCTTTGAAGTATTCGATCGCCTGGCGGAGGCCGTCTTCCAATTTCACTTTGGGTTCCCAGCCTAGTAGTTCCTTGGCGCGGGTGATGTTGGGCCGGCGTTGTTTGGGGTCGTCTTCGGGAAGTGGTTCGTAGGTGATCTTGGACTTGCTGCCGGTGAGTTTGATGATGAGCTTGGCGAAATCGAGGATGGTGAATTCGGTCGGGTTGCCGATGTTGACCGGCTCGTGGAAGTCGCATCGTGACAGGCGATAGATGCCATCGATGAGGTCGCTGCAGTAGCAGAAGCTGCGGGTCTGTTGGCCTTCGCCGAAAACCGTGAGCGGTTCGCCGCGGAGGGCCTGGCCGACGAAGGCCGGGACGACACGGCCGTCCTTGAGGCGCATGCGCGGGCCGTAGGTATTGAAGATGCGGACGATGTGGGTATCGACCTTGTGATAGCGATGGTAGGCCATCGTCATGGCCTCGGCGAAGCGCTTGGCTTCGTCATACACGCCGCGCGGGCCGATGGGATTGACGTTGCCCCAGTAGGACTCGGACTGCGGATGTTCCAGCGGGTCGCCGTAGCATTCGGACGTGGAAGCCAGGAGGAACCGCGCGCCTTTGGCCTTGGCGAGACCGAGGGCATTGTGCGTGCCGAGCGAACCGACCTTGAGGGTCTGGATCGGGAGTTGAAGGTAATCGATCGGGCTGGCCGGCGAGGCGAAGTGAAAAATGTTGTCCACCGCGCCGGGTAGATCGATGAACTGTGTCACGTCGTGGCGGATGAACTGGAATTTGGGGTTGCCGGCGAGATGGGCGATGTTGTCCATGTTGCCCGTGACGAGGTTGTCGATGGCGATGACGCGATGGCCCTCGGCAAGGAGGCGGTCGGAGAGATGCGAGCCGAGAAAACCGGCGCCGCCAGTGACAACGGATACAGGACTGGATGAACCGGGTGCCATGGTGCCTGTGTGATTCGCAGAATTTGTGCCACCGGGCAACAAAAAAGCGTGGAAATCTGGTCAATAAGTAAGACTGGTGCTCGTGTAGACCTGGATGCGTCGCCGTACTCGGTCTCGTCCCGATGCTGTTTGCCACCGGCCCCGGCTCGGAAATCCAAAAACCCCTCGCGGTGGTCGTCATCGGCGGCCTGGTCTCCTCCACGTTCCTGACGCTGTTTGTCCTACCGGTACTGTACCGCTGGTTCGAGGAAGCGCGGAAAGCTGGGGTAAGAAGGAAACCCGCTACTCGTGTTGGCTGGAACAGGTTGCCGCCCTGTTTGCATCTAGAATCAAGCGCTGACCCCTTTACATCGTTCAATTCGCCAAATCGTTAAGCTTCATATCGCGTCCTCGACCCAGATGAGAGACAGCGTTCGGTCCAGTGTGGAAAAGTACCATGCATCCTCGGTGACAACGGGCTTAGGGTCGTGTCGGAATTCTTCCAACCAAGCTTGAGCCGGTACGTCCTTCGCGCGCACTCTTTTCTTATTAAGTCCAACCTCCTTTGCGCAAGAGTACCCGTGAATGTATCCGTCCTCCTCCATTCGGAAGGAAAAGCCCTTGCTGGGGATGAACCATTTGCGTCTTCGATTCGCAGAAGATACCAGCACACATTCTTCATGCGTGTAATTTACGAACTGCACGGCAGTCGATGTAAGAGTGGTCTTGAACTCGCGGCTGAGCTTTTCGATATGGTCAAAGCTCGGCTCTTGTCTGTCAACTCTTGCCGCGAAAAGTGCGTCGGGCATTAGCAATTCAGCAGCAAACAAGTTCGCCTCGTATTCCTCGATCGCCTGCGCGTTCGACCAATTATGGGATTGGTGGGCATCGACCTCGTCTACTTGCCTTGCATCGGGGTGGAGGAAAAAGTGTCCAAGCTCGTGTGCGATGACAAACCTTTTCTGGGCTTCGAAATCAATCGTACTGCGAACACTTATAACCGCACGTCCATTTCTGATTACAATACTACCATCAGCGCCTCTCAATTCGGCCTCTTGAACCAGAGCGCCATAGTGAACGGCTATCGCCTCAACATCGATTTCATCTGGCTCGCGAATGTTAAGGTCTTTGATTATCCCGCGAGCTCTCACTAAAGGAATGGCTCGGCGAACCGGAGGGTTCACTTTTTCTCCTCAGCTCCGTTCTGCAGCTTTTCGATCTCCGTCAAGAGACTCAAGCTGTCTAGTAGAGCCGCCTTGTCGTCAGTGGTCATTTCCTTCTTGTTCCGAAAAGCCATCGCCGCCTGTTCGCCAAACTCGGCACCGAATCTTCCATGGAGCAGATCTTCGAAAGTGGATTGAACTTTCTCCGGGCTCTCTTCGCGCCAACTCTTTATTCCTTGTTTGAGAGCTAAGAATTGCGCCAGTTTGCTTCTCGCTTGAGTTCTCCAAGCCAAACGATGCTCACGTACGTACTGATTCACAGTACGCTGAGCCTCTTGAACAGCGGAATCAACGTCAATTCCTCGCTCCCTCAGACTTTGCTTCAAACCGTCCAAAGTCTCGGAAGGCGACACTTCTTCTAATGCCTTCAGGAGATTTTGGACAGGACCGTTATCCTTGTCGTTCATAATATTACTCTCCTCCGAGAATTTTTTTATTCAAGTCGTGGAAGTTTTTGACCCCGAAAAACCTAGTCGCGAGTAAAGTCAGTTTCCGCTTTAGCTCCGAGACTCTTTCAGCTGGAATGCCAGTTAACTCAGCAATTTCTCCCGTAACAAAGAACTCCGCAGCATAGGCATCAGCAAGCGCGGTTAATTCGTCATCACCATCGAGCGAGTTTCTGAATATTCTGAATGCCGCCTCTTCGTCCCGTAGGATTTCTTGTTTAACAACTTCTTCGCCTTCCTTGGTCGCTGGATCTGGGGCTTGTTGGATTAACTCGATTTCTTGGCCGTCTTCCATGCGGATCGGGTCGACATCTAAAATCGGCTTCCTATCCGACGCCTTTTTGTGCGACCAGATAATGCTGTCAACGGTGCTCTTCAGATTCTCTTCAAGTGTCCGTTCCGCGTTGTATTTCCTGCTGCCATCGCATAGACGTGTCAATGCGTCCTGTACGAAATCAGCAGCGCCTTTCCCATCAACTAAGAGTTCGCAATTTGCCCCAAGAGATGACGCCCGCTTACCTCGCCAAAAGTAACGGCGCATTCTAATGTCAGCAAAATGCAGCACTTTGATGTAAACGTCCTGGAAATCTGGTCTATCCAGTTGGCGCGCTAGGTCTTCATTCATTTTCTTGGGTTCTCATAGGACGCCCCCTCACATATGACCGCTCCAACCTACAGGAAATCTGGAACAAATCTTCCCAGAAACCCACAACTCTGGAGCGGATAATAGTAGGCAGCTCGTACCCACACGGCGAGCGTAACGTGCCCGCAAGAAATGAAAAGAATAATAATCGACCAACGGAAAGGAGTCCGCGAATGACGTTCGACGGTGCTTTAGTCAGAGAACAAGGGGTGACATTTGGAATCGTTGTGGTGAAGAATCACGTGCTTAATTCTAGCGGCGAAGCGGGGAGGGCGATAGCGGCGTTCCGTCCCGTCTTTCCCGGCGTCCCATTAGTTTTGATGGCGCAGGATTCGAGAGGTGTTCCCACGTACTACGGACGAAGCGATATCGTTCAGTTTCTGGCGAGCATTAGCCCTTCGCGAATTCCTTGGAAACAATACACGGTAAACAATTAACCCTATGCGGCATTCGCGTGACGGCACAACAAATCTAGTCTGGGTTAGGCATCACTTGAGACCCGTCTGTTTCCTCTGCTTGCAATTTCCGCCCCGCAACATGAGAATCGTATAAACAAATAGGAGAGAATATGGCTGACTTCGCTTACACACAAAACACTGGCAATTTGAGTAAGTTCATTAAGGAAATCCCTAATAGAGGTGTTCCGCCGAAAGTGAGCACCCGTTACTTGGAAAGCATCGGCTATAAATCTAATCACGACAGATCTATTCTAACGGTATTGAAGTTTATCGGGGTGCTTAATTCCGATGGATCACCCACCGAGCATTATGCAAAGTTGCGAGACACTCACGCGGCGCCAGGGCTGTTAGCAAGTCTCATCCTCACAGCGTATGCCGACCTTTTTGCAACGTATCCGGATGCATATGCTAAAGGTGACGATGTTCTCCGAAACTATTTTGCGAGCAAAACAGATGTGGGTGACACCTCTCTTAAGAATATCGTGAAAACCTTTCAGGCCGTCTGTTCCTGCGCGAACTTCGGGGCGCCCGGCTCTGTGACAGCTGCTCCCGCAACAGCCATCCCTGTGGTATCGCCTCTTCGCCCTACGGTGCCTCAACCGAGGGGCGCAACTACCGAAGTGCATTTCGACATCCAAGTTCACATCCCCGGCGATCAGAAGCCAGAGGTCTATGAATCAATTTTCAAAAACCTAGGCAGGTATGTACTTGGCTTGAAGGATGAGTGAACCAAAACTAAATAGTACACTCACGCGCTTTGCAACGCGGGCCAACGAACTGCAGGCTGTCGTCGCGCAGATGTGTGGTTCAGAGCCCGCGAAAACGCGTCTGATGGGCAGCTTGGTAATGAACGTCCAAGATATTCTGCTTCTTTTGGGCGCTTTTCCTGACTGTGTCGGTTATTCCAACAATCGCAGAGGTGCACCCATTCTTGACTTTAAGAACGAGGACCGTGTTCAAGATCTGATTTATTTCATGTTGCGCCCAGCCTTGACTGACTTGGTTCCTGAGCAACCAGCTAATTCTACGACTCGTCAGTATAGTATCGAAGACTATATCTCGAGAGACCTCAAAACAGTGGTTGAAGCAAAGAGAATCCATAATAAAACGCACGGGAAAACTGTGAAGGCCGAATTGAACAAGGATGTCGGCGATTATAAAAACGACCCAAACTGCCATCATCTGATCTTCTTCCTATATGATCCCGAAAAGCATATCGAATCTCCAAGCGGGCTAAAAAAGGCAGTCGAGGGACGTCACGTCCACAACGGAAAAGTGTTGAACGTTTATTGCATTGTGCAGACTTAACCTAAGTATCCTTGCCGCCGGGTGTTTTCGGCGTTTTTTGGCCGGTTTCACCTCCTAACACCCCAATGTCTACGAGCCTGGGGAAGAAACGCCTCGACTCCCTAATGCTCGGTTGGCTCCGCCCCTTCCTCTGAGCGGTGCCCTTCGGGCGTCAAGGTTTCCGTGTGAGTATCGCTAATTGATAATTTTGCTGGACATACGCGGCGGCGTGGGGTAGGGTTGGGGTGTGAATGATGAATTGAATCCGCCTTCGCCAAGGCTACGGCGCGACTCGGAGATGGTGGATACGACGGCAAGCGGGCCGCTCGCCCTACAAATCCACCAAGGGAAGCAGCTCTGACGACACGGCGGAAACCCTATGGGCTTCGCGTCCTACAAGTGCCAGTTGTGGGGCGGGATGGCCGCGCCAGTGGTGGGAAGGATGGGCTCGAAAAAACATGCGAAACTGCGAAACGAACCGGATTGGAAATCGATGGTTTTTATCTGGAACAGCCTAATTGTCAAGGCGTTAGGATGCGAGAGCGGAAAATTCCAATCCGGTTCGTTTGGAACGGAATGTCGGTGACGCCTACAGGTGATTGCGAGAGTAGCAGGTGCGAGCGGTTAGCGGGCGCCGAGGCCGGTGAGGACGACGGGGAGGGTGCGGGCGAGGATTTTGAGGTCGAGCCAGAGGGACCAGTTGTCGATGTACTGGAGGTCGAGTTTCATCCATTGGTCGAAGCCGATCTGGTTGCGGCCGCTGATTTGCCAGATGCAGGTCAAACCTGGTTTCATGGAAAGGCGGCGGCGATGCCACGGGTCGTAGTGCTGGACCTCGCTGGGGATGGGGGGACGGGGACCGACGAGGCTCATGTTGCCGACGAGGACATTCCAGAGCTGGGGAAATTCGTCGACGCTGGTGCGGCGCAGGAAATGCCCGAAGGGCGTGACGCGCGGGTCGTCCTTCATCTTGAAGACGGGGCCGGTCATCTCGTTATAGGCAGCGAGTTCGGCCTGCAACATTTCGGCGTTGGTGACCATCGAGCGGAACTTGTACATGGTGAAGAGGCGTCCGTGCAGGCCGCTGCGCTTCTGCCCAAAAAGGATGGGGCCGGGGGAAGTCAGCTTGATAATGATGGCGACCGGCAGCAGGACCAGCGGGCCGAGGACGACCAACCCGATCGTCGCGCCGACAATGTCAATCAGCCGCTTGCAGACGAGCTGCCAGGAAACCTCGGGGGTCGTGCTGAAAATCAGCAGTGGTTTCCCGTAAAAATCGTCCACCGTGGCGCGGGCGATGGAGGTCTTTACGAAGTCGGCCACGAGCCAGGCCTCGACGCCTTCCAGTTCGCAGGCCAGGATCGCTTTTTCGATCTCACTGAAGGCCGTCTGGCTGACGTTGAAGATCACGCAGCCGACGGGATGGCAGTGCAACATTGCGGGCAGTTGGGTGACGAGGTTGTCGGTGGGATCGAGCCGGGCGGTGACGCGCAAGCTCCATTCGGGATGTTCCTCGAGCAGGCCGGCAAATTCGGCGTTGCGCTCTTCCGAGCCCACGAGGATGACTTCCGTCAGGTCCTTCCCGCGGAGAGCGCGATTGCGCATGTGCGCTTGAAAGAGTCGGTCCTTGGCGAAAAGCGCGACAATGCTGAGCAGCGCGAAGATGACGACAACACCGCGACTGAGCATGGCCAGCTTGAAAAAGTACATGGACGCCATGACCACCAAGGTACAAATGGCGCAGCTTTTGAGGAGAATCCAGATGGTGTTGCGACGAGCCAGGGTGTGAGCGCGGCTGTAGAAACCATTGAGATCGAGCAGAAACGGGTAGAGTGGCAGGATAATCAGGTACAACCACTTGTAATAACGAAAAGGCGCGATCATGTCGAACGCGTGCGTTTGACCCAGAAATGAAAATGGGAACGGAAACAAATAGGCGAGTTGCTCGCGCAATGCGTGGGCCAGCCGAAAGACGATGGCGATCAGCAGCGCGTCGCCGATCTGGTTGACCTGAATGATGAATTCTCTTCGTCGACTCGGCATTGGAACACTCAAACGCTCGCGGACAGTGAGTTCATGGACCTGACCAAATGCAGGCGGCTTATCTTCCGGCCACCGCTAATTCGCGACCAAAGTGGGGTAAACATCCTGCACAAATCCGGCCACGGTCTTCATCGTTTCTTCTTCCGACTTGCCGGTATTGCCCGTAGCTGCATTTTTTGTCACGGGTATGTGGATCAAAATATAGGCCCAGCGATGGTTGGTGTTGTGCAACACGCGGTCCTTGGCCGTCCAATAAATGCGCTGCCAATGATACGGCGTTACCCGGTCCTTGCCCACAAACCAATAGAGAAAGATCGAATTCGCCCTCCCGGTGCGTCCATCGGACAGCTTCGCGTCCCGGGTGGCATTTAACCGCGACACGGAGAGTACGCCACCCTTCGCGGCGAGGGTGGGAATTTGCTCGACCTGCAGTTTCCCGAGTGACCAGCCCTGTCCGGTCAGGCAGAGTTCGGGACGGTGGATGCTCGTCACATCACGGCCCGCCAGCACAATCGAACAAAACAATTGGTCGCCATCCTTGTCCTTGAACATGCGCCGCGCCCCCATCGTGTCTTCCGGTAGTATCTTCTTCTCCTCGTCCGTCAGCCCGCTCAATTCTCCACCCGTCCAGTTGCCGGCCTTGTCCGTCAAAAATGGCTGTCCCTCCGCCGTGAGCTTCACGCCCGGCTCGGAAACCTTCGTGACGTCAGAAGTCATCGCCGTGAACAGTACACCGCCGCCGAGTATCGCGACCACAATGGCAATCTGCCGGGTGCTCGGCCCCCGTTGCGTTGATGACACCGCGGCCGGCCGCACCGGGGATGGTTCGCTCGCGGCTTGTACCATGTTCACATTTGATTCGCTCATGCAATTCCTTCCGTCATAACAAAGGCTGATCAGCCCGTAACCCACCGTCCGACGGTGGCGGTGCGGGTGGCTTTAACCAATTCTCAAAGTAATGGCGAAAAGGGAAATTCAACAGCAACCCGATAATCACCATCGTCGACAAGGCAACTGCGAAGACGATGAAGCCCGAGTATTCGTGATACGCCTTGCTCGCAATCTCCTGGCCGTACACCTGCGCGACCAGGGCGATGGAAGTTACGCGCGCAATGTTGCCCAATACCGCCAGCGGCATCGCGCTCAGGAACAACACCCACCGTTTCCATTGCACGTGTTGCGTCACGTAGGCATAGGCGGCGGTCACGGTGGTCAGCGCCATGAGCGACCGAATCCCGCTGCACGGCGCCGCCACGTCAAAATGAAATACCCGGGAATAAATCCCGGTGCCGATCCGCGTTGTCTCGATACCAATCATGTTCAGGATTCCCGTCGATGATCGGGCCATCAACAGTTGCAGCGGGAAGCCGACCTTTTCATCCAAAAAGTTCAGCGGGATCATCAGCAGCAGAAAGCTGATGGGAAAAAGCAGCAGGCGAAAAGCGCCGCGTCCCCCCAGCGCCAGTGCCAGGCCGTAGAGCAGGATCACAAAGGAGAAAACCACGATACGCGGTTGCATGGCCTTCACGCCGAAGTAATACACAAGCATCGCCACGGCAACCACGACCAACCCTCGCGCATCGGAATCATCGATCGTTTCCTTGATTCCGCCCCACAAGGCGGCCACTTGCCACAACAAAAGAAAGGGTGCCACCCGAAGCACACCTTGCGTCAACGAATCCGAGAAGAGATCCGGAGTCATCATAACGAAGACTGTGGCCCCCAACGCAACCCAAAACGGCTTCCAGTTCCGCTGCTCGTCGACATCGCGGTTGGAAAGATTCCACCAGAGGAGACCGATCGCGATCAAAGGAATCAGTGGTCCGTGGGAGTAATTCGATACGTGATTCCAGTGACCAACCAGCCAGATGTAGCAGCTCAATTGACTAACATGCTGGATTTCAACGGTTTGAACAAAATATGCGTAGTAAATCAGGCCGCCCAGTACAACTCCAAGAGTTACCTTCACCCAGTCGATGGAACTGGAGGGGAGTCTGACCGCGGCAATCGAAGTCCCGTTGCTCATTCAGATATGATTTCGAGGGTAAACCCGTGAAAAATCCTCGTTAGTTTAAGGCCACCTGGCATTCTTGTCAAACCCGCCTGCTTGCCGTCCCGCAGCCCGTCGGTTACCATTCCGCGATGAAACGGCTTGCCCTTTTCGTGCTCCTTCTCGTACTCGCCAGTTGCCAGCGTTCCCAGCAGCCTGAACCAGCCACCCTGACCTTCGCTCGCGGCGCAGATTCGCAGAAGCTCGACCCCGCCGACGTGGACGATGGCGAATCGATCAAAGTCCTCGTCAATATCAGCCAGGGCCTCGTGCGCTTCAAACACGGTACCACGGAGCCCGAACCCTGCCTGGCAACTTCCTGGACGATCAGTCCTGACGGTCTCACCTACACTTTCAAACTCCGTGAAGGTGTCCGCTTTCACGATGGCACACCGCTCGACGCGCCGGCCGCCGCGTTCAGTTTTCTCCGACAAATGGACAAGTCCAACCCCGCCCATTTGCCAGACGCCACGTTCGCGTACTGGTCGGCCATGTTCAACATGATCACCGCTGTCGAAGTCGTCGACCCGATGACCCTGCGCCTGCGGCTGCGCGAGCCGAATGCGCCGCTGCTCGCGAGTCTCTGCATCCCGGCCGCGCATCTCATCAGTCCAAAGTTCATCGATCAGCGTCATCCCGTCGGCACCGGGCCCTTCCGCTTCGTGGATTGGACGCCTAACGAGCGCATTGTGCTCGAAGCCAATCCCGATTACTGGGAAGGCAAACCCAAGGTCCAGCGCCTGGTCTTCAAAGTCGTTCCCGACTCCGCCACGCGCCTTATCCAGCTTCAAACGGGCCAAATCCAGGCGATGGACGGCATCGATCCCAATGATCTGCCCATCATCAAGGGCGATAGAGCGCTGCAGTTGCTCACCGCGCCGGGGTTGAATGTTTGCTACTTGTCCTTCAATTGCCAGAAGCCACCCCTCAACAACAAGGTCCTGCGCCGCGCGATCGCCGCGGCCATCAACAAGAAGGACATCATCGATGATGTCTATCGCGGCGCGGCCATTGTCGCCCGAAACCCGCTGCCACCCTTCGTCGCCGGGCACAACGACGCGATTCCCGAACAGCTCTACGAAACCAGCCAGCCCTGGCCCACCGTGACGTCTCCCTTGCGCCTGGAAGTAATGACGAACCCGCGCCCGTACCTGCCCAATCCGCTCCGCGCCGCCGAGATGATCAAATCCGATCTGGCGAAAATCCAGGTCCCCGTAGAAATCGTCCCAAATGAATGGGGCGCGCATCTCAGCCGCACGAGCCACGGCGACCACCAGATGGCGTTGATGGGCTGGGTCGGCGACAACGGCGATGCGGACAATTTCCTCTACGTGCTCCTCGACAAAGACACCGCGACGCTCGGGTCCGCGCTCAATATCTGCTTCTGGATGAACGATCCTTACCACGATCTGATGACCGCCGCGCGCCGCGAACTCGATCCCGAGAAACGCGCGGCCCGCTATCATAAATCACAGGAGATCATCTTCGAGGAAGCGCCGATGGTTCCCCTTGCGCATGCCGAGTCGCTCATGGCCTGCCGCGCGAACGTCGATGGCATCCTGTTCGAGGTCAATGGCGACATCCTCTTCAACAAAGCTACGGTGAAGTGAGCACACGAAACACCGTGAAGCGTCCGCTCTCCATGATCCGCTGAAAATGTCGGAGTTGTTCCGGCTGGTTTTCAAACAACAGCGCCGCGCAGTGCGCATCCAGCGGCCCCAGCTTGTCTGCCTTGTAGCGCCGCGAATCCTGCCCGTCATAGGAGAACCCAACGTCGTACACGAAATAGTCGGCCCCGTACTTGCGCGCGAACTCGTAGAATTGTTCCTCGCTCCCATAAATCGCCGCCAGCATTTCGCGATAGCGGTCGCGAATCCGCTGGTTCTCGAACTTCGAGTGCATGATGATCGGTCGTCCCGTGTGCGCGAGGAATACTGGCGAATCCCCAATCGAGGCGAGCACGACGGCGTTCGTCGACGTATTTCGCTGCAACCATTTCACAATCGGGCGATACTCATCCGGCGACGCCTGCTCGCGTTTGAGGGGCGCAAAGCTCAGCATCGCGAACTGCCACACGGCGGCAACGAATACCACCCACTTTCCCCAGGTGCGCTCCGCCACCAAGCCGGCCCCGACCACCGCGACCGCAAATCCCAAAAAAACAAAACTGCGCACCACCATCCACGCCAGCGGCACGAGTAACAAGGTGAACACGATGAAAATATTCGTGGCGCAAGCGTTCCGTTTGCCACTCGTAAATAAATATCCCAACGACCCCAACGCCAGTGGACCGCACCACAACAAGCTGTGCCAGAACTCGTACAAAGACGCGGTTTCAAACGACCCTCCCTCCCACAATAATCGTGCTTCCCACGGTAGGTCTGCGGGATTGACTGGTTTCACACCCAGGAGCTGCAGCTTGTACACAAAGAGTTGGTACACGTGCGCATACTCGCCGTACGACTTCGGCAGTAACGCGCTCAAGATCAATAAACCCGCCACCCAACCCGCAAACACCAGCGTCGCCCGCTTCCGTCCACCATTGATCCACACGGCCAGCGCCAGCGCGTAAAGCACGCACATCATCGGCGACAGAAAAACGTGCTTCGCCCGCAACACGGGAATCACCACCGTCCCCGCCGCCAACGTCAGAACGAACCAGGTCAGCCGCAGCGTTTCCCCTTTGCCGAGATACACCAGCGTCGTCGCCACCAACAGCGGCGCCATCACGAACTGCGTCAAATGCCAGCTCGCCAGCGCCGCGAGCCAGAACACCGCCGCCAAAAGCTGGTCGCGTTTTCGCTGGTCCTGCAGCGCGCGCACCGTGAAGAAGAGCGCGAAAATCATCAACGGAATAGCAAAGTCTTCGCGCAGAAACAGGTTCTTCACCGTCCGCCCATAGCTCGGGTACAACGCCGCGTAGAGCGCGCCGGCGAACACTCCCGCCCCATCACTGCGCCAAAGCGCCCGCGCCAAAAAGAAGACGCCAAACAGCGACAGACTGGAAACAAGACAGTCGTACCAAACCACAAAAACATGCAACGCCGGCAGTGGGAGGGCGAGGCTCCCGCCGAGCCGATATAACACGCCCACCGGCACCTCCATCGCCACGGTGAACTCCGCCCAGTCGTCAATCTTGTCCGGATACTGGACCGCGCCGTCGCGCGAGAGCTGACCCCAATCCCGGATCGGGTGCGTCGCGAAGAACTCGGCGAACTGATACTGAAACGCCCCTTCGCTCCAGAATTGCCCCACATCGTCCTGCGCATCCCACGTCACATTGGAAAAAATCTTCGCCGTTTTCAGGTGGACGTGAAAAGCGTACAAAGCAGTGACCACCGCCAAACAAAACAAAAGTCGCCGCCTCGATTTCATCGTAACCGCGATTCTTAACCGCGCCCCCTCATGATTACAAACCCCTTGTGGTTGCGTTGGCGTATACCCCTGCACTTCATCGTGGAGGGCGACGTTTATCCCGAATCCTTTTCGGGGTCCCGTCGTAACCGTCCGGTTGCTGCCGGCGTCACATCCGTAGAAACGCATGTTTTGCAACCCACTTCCCCTCCTTGTAGCCACGGCGCTCTGTCGCCGTGCTGCCGCCGGATTGTAGGGTACGCGGGTCGCGTGCCATTGCACCCGCTTTCTTCACATTGCGCGTCGAACGTTGAGCGTTTCATGTTGAATGTTCATTTGTTCCACAACCCTACCCCATGCCATCACCCATGTCCAGCAAAATTATCAATTAACGATAGAAGTGGCAACCTCATCGAAACCACGTTCCGCCGGCAATTCGACGGCGTTACGGAGTCTAGAATGAAACAGTAACTCCATGGGCTGCCCTGTCACGGCAAAGGTTGCGGGCTCGAGCCCCGTCACTCCCGCCAATTTCCCCAGAAGATAAGTAGCTCAGATTCGGCGGCTTGTGCTCGTTTGCTGCGCCCCCGATTCTGCCCCCGTTCCAACCCCTGCTAACACCCGAAATGCCGCTTTTTGCTCCCATCGGGTAAGTGTCAGGGTGATAGTTTTTTGGGGGCGGATTCGGGGCCTGACTACAGCGGGGATCAGGTGGCGGGACGGCGGGCGGGGAGAATGAGGCGCGGTATTAGACAGCATCTTTGTTTTTCCACTTCTTATCAATCTTGAGACTCTTCACCGAACTCTGAAACCATTCCTCAAGAAGTGCGCGATGCTGCCCGACTGCAATTGCTTCCAACAACGCCTTCATATAATTCGCATCTCTTTCCATCCAAGCTGCTGATGGCCGCTCTAGGAACCCAGCGCGGTACTCCATCTCTGCTCGCTGCAAATATGGAATACCTTCGTCCAACCGCCCATCGCATATTAGGGCACAGCCAACTTCTTTCTTGAAATGTGGGTTCGGGGAATTGTCGGCATCAGGTTTCAGTGCGTCAATGTAACCTGCAAGCGTCGAGCCCTGATCGAAGAGCGGCAATGCAACCGTCTCGAATACATGACAAACCTCCTGAGCCGACTGTAGAGCCAATTCAGGTGAACTCGATTCCCACCAACCGACCGTTCGCAGCGGCTTGCCCCCGCGTGGTAGCGTACCGCCGAATACGGAACCTATGCCATCCTTGGGAGGAACTAAAAGGGAGATCCAATAATACGTTCTGAAGACGCTACCGCCCCATGCGCTCTTTTGCAGCTCAAGAAACTCCGCAATCCAACCGCACATGCGAAAATACTTCCTTTCGCTGTATTCCTGAAACCCGTGGGCTGCGACAGTCGGTTTCAGCATCGCTCGTGCAGCTTTTGCTAAATGGTCGGGCGTGGGCATACGAGGCAATTAGTATTATTAGCTCGAACTTATCTTGCTGAAGAAAAAGTCTGCGCGCTGCGTAGGGTAGACTCCGCCAGCAGGGCTGTCAATCCGTCCATCTTAGGCAATGGGGGCGGCTGGCGGGGATCCGGCGGCAGAACCGTCGGCGGGATTCGGGCGGATTACCGCAGAATCGTGTCGGGGGCCAACCCGGGATCAAGCTCGCGAATTATGCGCTCCAGCTTGGCTAGGTCGTCGTCAGTCAAAAGACGCGCTGGCTCTCCCCGATCCTGAGCGCCCGTTGTCCCCGCCTGGGAATCTATAGCCAAAATCTTTGCGAGTTGATTGGGATCAGGCAACGGCAACTCGCAATGAGTCAGCAAGGATTGGATGACTGCCTGCGGTCTAACTTTCAAATCTTCAAAACGGGCACAAGCGATGGCAGCTCGCTGCTGCTTGAGCCAAGTACTGTCGTGCATCGTCGAGACCCACATGTTTGCCAAATACTCCAGCCAACTGATTGGGCGAGTATTCGTCTTCACAAAGTCGTTGACGCTGGGAATTAAGTATCGAGATTTCACCAACCCTCTTTCCAACTGGGCATCTGATAATCCAAACGCTCGACTGAAAGAACGCGCCCAAGTCCGCCCATCCCGATACAGAAAAAGAATCTTCACCTTTGGCACAACCCGATAGAGCAAATCGCTGACCGATAACACATAGCTTCTGAACTTAAAGGCCCAGTATTGAAATCCTTGCTGCCGGGCGTTTGCACACATGATCATGAGGGAGTCATACAGAAGGGAGGCAACCTCCGCGTCGTCGCTCTGGCCGCTTGTTCGCAGCATCACCAGTTGCGAGAACACATCGGGTTCCGCGAAACTGACGACGGACGGGTTCAGATTCATAACATGGCTGAGCAGCGTCGAGCCGCAACGACCAGTTGAATAGAGCAGAATGATGCGTTCCGGATTGAGGTCAACTTCGCGAGCGAGCGTATGGAGAATGTCGTAAGGGACTGAAATCAGGCGCTGGGCTGCCTCATATTGGGCGATGAAGTAAAAGGGGGCCTGCAATAGATTGGTTTCGGGTGATGTATCTACAAAAAGCGCCCGGCGGTTGTCATGGTCGAGACAATACAGACTAACGGTTGGCCGTTCCAGAATGACATGGGGGTCAAGGTGCCGCCCAGTATGGCTCTGAAAATCGTCCGCAGACACGATGGCGAACGGGCTCGGCTTTACCTTGGAATCAATTATCAATTCGTATGCCTGCGTGAGCATCACCCCTGCGTAGCTGTCTAGGTCTCGATTCCTAGATTGAGGCTGAACTCTGGATTCCCGAAAGCGGCGTATTCGGCAAAGTGCGCAATCGACAGCTGCAACTTCGATCTTGTCGAACTGCTCACCCGATACGTGGGCAGGAACAGAAATGTTATTTTAATGTCGATGATCTTGTTATGACTATTTATTTTGCGACATTTTTCAGAATTTCGCTGGTCCGTAATCCGATCATCATAGCGGCTGCTGCCGTATCGCTATCAGGAATCACTGGACAGATGGAGTTATCCGCCACAAAAACGTTCTTGGTGCCATAAACCAGTGTGTTTCCATCCACCACGCCGCCGGCGCTCAGGGGAGCCATTTTACAGTGGGAGGTAAAGTGGTGCGGATCCAGTGAAAGATCGCTGTTATTTTTCACGTACGCCTCAACGACGGCATCGTCATAACCGGAAAGGATGACGGTGTTAATAGGGTCGCTGACAATGGGTTTATAGTAAGGGGAAGGGAAAGGGTCAAGGAGGGACAGTTGGTCCAACAGACTGCGAAGATAGACTTCGACGGCACTCTTCATATTATCCAGGTCTACAGAATTTTGGTAAAAGCCGTCGTCGGCAGCGGCGATCTGAAAGCAGTTGTCGCTTTGGATGGTGACGCTGCCCGTACTCTGAGGGTTCAATAGCTCCAAGCTAATGTTCAGCATCGGAGGCGCCGATGTGCTCGCCGGCAGGTAATCGAACAAAATCTGCACCATGCGCGGGTCGCTCGCAGCACCACCCACGGCGGGCAAGTAAACATTATGGATGGTATAGGCATAAGATGCTCCCGGGGGTATCCCATTATCGGCGGGATCGGCCAGCATCGAAATCGATAGAAGAGGATGGTTTTGGAGATTTTTTCCCACGTTCTCATTGATGAAAACAGGCTTGATGCCGGCATTCGACAAGGCTTGCGTCGGACCAATGCCGGAAAGCTGCAGCAACTTGCTGCTGTTGATGCCCGCCGCCAATACCACCGCTTTCCGAGCTCTTGCCCTACGGACCTTACCGTTCTGGATATATTTTACTCTTTTGGCAGTCCCGTGTTTGTTAAATTCTATTTGCACAGCGACTGCATCGAGGAGCACAAACAGTTTGTGTCCGTTCACTCCTTGACCTTCTGGGTTTATAACCGAGTTATTTAAAAATGCTGTCGCGCTGCTCACCCGTTGGGTACCTGTCGGATCAATAAACCACTGGGACCGAGGGTCTATGCAGTTCTCTACACTCGGATCATTGTAGTCCAGCACGGTTGGAATTCCGGGAAAGGCTGCTTGTGTCGCGGGTAATAGTACATTCAGGGTTACCTGCGACAACGTAGGTGTCTGTAGCACATTGACAGCAGTATTGGTTCCTCGTGCCCCTGGTGTGATTGTCAATCCTTGGTAGTTTTCAAGAGCCGTGAAGGTTGCCAGAATATTGTCCACGCTCCAATTGGTGCTTGCAGAAATTCCTTCCCAAAGCGCGTACGAGTTGCTCGAACCACGGCCATAGTATAATCCGTTAACCGATGAGCCACCCCCCAATAGCATTCCGGTTGTCCAATCACCGGTTCGTCCATTAAGCCCCGCCATTGGCAAGGTTTGATTCCATCCTGGCCAAAAATACTGGGGCCTTCCTGTCTCAGCCAATTGGAATGCCGGGAGACCCACAGCCTCTATGGCTGGATCGGTTGTTAAATTTCGCCCTGCCTCTATTCCCAAGACGGAAAAACCATTCTCGGATAGCTCCTTCATCAATATGCAACCCGACGTTCCCCCGCCAATGACGATGATATCTGCTCCGCCTTTGACTCGATAAGGAGAACTTTGACCGCCAAAAACGGTGGTTGTCGCAGCGATTAAAGCGAGGGTAATAAATTTAATGTTCATAGGCGATTTCTCCGCATTAAAACTCCTTTTAATATGCGACTGGACTGGGCTGCCTCCCTTGCACGCGGAGCACATGCTAATCTAATCGACCGCACCGTCAAGATTTATGGATACCACAGAAGCGCTTCAGCGCCTGCGCCACCTCCTTCTTGTGTCGATTCTACTCAAGACCGAAGACAAGTGCGAGCAGCTTCGAGGAAGATCTGCTCGGGTGCGTGTCAGGGTGATAGTTTCCAGGGGGATGCTGGGGGCTGGTTTGGGTGGCAGAACTGGCGGCGAGATGCAGCAGGACGGCGGGGGCGGAAGTATCTGGCTTTTTTACGGCGTCATTGTATACAGTTAGCCGTAGCTCAGATTCTGGTCCTTAGGCCGCTTATTATTATGCGAATCACCCTGACGCATTTGTTGCTCATATTAGGCCTCGCCCTGCTGGCTGGTTGCGAGAAACGAACGCATGTCAGCGCGGATTACGAGTTTGTTCAGCCGGGAACGTATCTGATTGATAGCGGCAGTCCTGAGCGATCACTTTATTATAAAGGCAAAAAGGTGTGGTGGAATGTTCTTATGGGGTCGGACGAAACGTGCCATAATGGCATTTTTGTTTTCATGTCAACAGTTCCTCGGGGTGAAGGAGGAAGCAACGTTTCCCCGCAAATTTTCGCTATTCGGGGTGCTGGGCCGCCAGTCGTGCTTTCGGGGCGGATACTCAATCAACCGTTCAAAGCAGAGAGCAGTCACGTAGCTGGCAGCATATATGAGTTAGAGAGTCTTGCGCCCATCGCAAATGGCGTGCGTGTTGTCTTTATGATTGGTGTAGCCGACAACGGGAGCGACATCACCGTGACTCATGATCTCTTGTGGACTGAAATCGAAGGCTGGATGCAAGAGGCGGAGACATCGGCATCTTTGCAGATCGCCCCTTTGGGGAATTATCGGGTCTTGCCTATGCAGCGGCCTAACACCGCTCCGCAGCCGCCGACTAGTATCCCGTGAGTTTTGGTTTGGGCCAAGAAGAACGAGCGCCCTGCCCGTTCGTGGATTGAACTGGTATCAACAATGTCCACTTATTCGTATACCCTAACGCCTGTCACGTCCACGTCGCTGCACTCACCCACTTAGCCGGTTGTGAATTGCTGCCGCTCCTGGCTTCCATCCAGCGGCGTGACGGGGTCGATGAAAAGCCAGCAGGCGGCGCCAATCAGGTAAATTCCCGCCGCAACCCAGAAGCAGATCGTCCAATTGTTGCTGGTGAATTTCAGGATCTGGGCCACGACGAGGGAGCCGACCGCGCCGCCGGGCCATTAAATCTATTGCGCAAACGCTTCATTATGGCTAATTGCACTGATGCAGATCGGCATCGACAGCTTCGTCTCACTATATCCCGACCCCGCTACCGGTGTGGCTCTCAGCGCAGTCACGCGCATGCGCAATCTGCTCGAAGAAATTGAACTCGCCGATCAAGTCGGCCTCGACGTCTTCGGAGCCGGCCAACACTCTAAGGCAGTAAAATCTCCGTCCGGTACTTCGGCGCGAGTGCTACGGTTTTCGCCATTCGTTCTGCCCTTTCGGTTTCGCTGAGCTTGGGGGGCGGCGCCGTCCGGCTCTCGACCAGGTCACCGATGAGCCTGAAAAACTCCTCCTGCCCGGCCGGCGAACACAGGCAGAGCAACCGTGCTGGCCGGTCGGAGGCGTTCTTGAAGGAATGCGGTGCGTTGGCCGGAATATTGGCCGTCTCACCAGCCCGGGCGACCAACTTCGCGCCACGGAAGGTGAACTCGATCTCGCCATCGAGGATGGTGAACATCTCCTCGAAATCGTGGCGGTGGGGAGACGGACCGCCACCGGGCGGGACATGCATATCGATGAGGCAGTAACGGCCCGCCGTGTCCTCGCCGCTGACCAGGATCGTATAAGTGTCACCCGCGACCGAAATGTGGGGCAGTTTCTTGTCTTTGTTCGGTCGCGCGAGCGTGAGTTTCCGCTGCGGGTCATCGGGCGGAATCGTCAAGGCAGGCTGCGACGTGGTTCTTGAGCTGTCGTTCATTGAGCTACTCCTTTTGAACCGAGTCTCTCCTGGCTCGGATTGAAATTCGATTTCACCGCGTGCCGATTCGCCACAATCCGGGTCCTCATCATCAGACCCAGGCCCGTTCCCGATCCGCCACTTTTAATCGATCATAATCCATAATCGCCGATCACCGCATACGGTGTTTACCCCATAGCGGCTGTTGCAAGACAAGACTTACGTTCCCCAGCATTACAGGTCCCGTCGATAAGGCCAAATTATGCGGGTATGGATTGAGTGCGCGACTCGATACGACAGCCGAACAAATCAGGCGGAATTATACGACAACCGTCTCCCAGTTGCGGTGTCCCCACCACCACAAGAACGCCTGGGTTGACATCGAAGGCGAAGAATTCAATGCTTCCCACATCGACGTTGTCGCCAGGAGTTTGAACAGCGTGTCCGCAAATTGCTGATAGAACCCGTCTGATCAAACAACCTGTCGGTGCTGAATCAAGCAACTGAGGTCAGGTCTCAACCTCGGACAATTACTCAATCGTCATCTGGCTCGCAGTCCAAGGGGTTATCGAAGACCACAAAGCCAGCCCGAACATAAACTTCCGGTATCGAAAACAAGATGAAGTAGTTTTCAGTTCATTCGACCACAGTGTGCGCCGGCATTGGCCGCGATATTAATGTAGCTTGTTCCATACTGATTCCATTATTGGATAGGGTTGACTTCACCACAAATTCACTTGGTGGGAGGCGGGTTTTTGCGTTTCAATTCCTGATCGAGGTATGCCACCAGCGTGTAAGTGCGCTCGTTGAGTTCTTTCATCACTTCCAGCAGCGGGTCGTAAGGCTCATAACGATTGCTTAAAATGCCCTTGTTAGAATCAAGGTTCGAGGGATCAGCCCCGGTGTCGCCCGGATCGTTGTCCATGTATTTGAACCAATCCCTGCCGATGCAGACTTTAGATTCGAGCAGGCCGAGCGCGAAATTCTCGTAGAACCGGCCGCGGTCGCCTTGCGTCTTGACCACCCATCCTGCGCCGCCCTTGTTCGAGAGCCCGGAGTCCATGCCCTT
>Ga0206960_1110_pt1 | contig 20906 bp, 17 predicted proteins | sample Alteio_BWOrgHeat_29_FD_153255 | JGI IMG/M metagenome (GOLD analysis project Ga0206960, IMG submission 153255) | Enriched cells from forest soil in Barre Woods Harvard Forest LTER site, Petersham, Massachusetts, United States -... | ecosystem: Environmental > Terrestrial > Soil > Temperate forest >... | reverse complement strand
CACCTGCGGATTTTTCTCAGTTTTGGCATACCTTCGATTTCTGAAGTCGAACTCCCGGTCTGAATTGTGGCGTTGGGGAGCCGCTGCAGGGATTGCGTTTCTCCTCAGCTTGCTTTCGAAGGCAAGTCTTTCGCTTCTTCCTGGGATCATCCCAATCGGCGGCTTTTTATGCGGTGATCGGAACTGCTGGCGCAAGAGAGAGATTTTCTTATGGGGATCCTGTTTGCTCTTGGGCATAGGGTCCAGCCTATTCCAGTCTTTCGTCTACACTGAAATCACCGACATGCAGTACCATTATGCGTGGAGTTATCGCATAAAAGGGATTGTAGTCGCGCTCGGTAGAATGATCATGGGTTGGTTTGTCCCTTCGGTGAACGGGGTAGATGTGGAAAACTGGGGTGCTTGGGTGCATCTCAATAGAGCTTTTCTCCCCTTGGGTGCCTTCTTCATGATCGCCCTTGTGGCTCTTACCATTCGGGTGATTAGTGTTCGAAGGTCTGAGAAAAGGTATCTTTATTGCGCGCTTGCGTTCTGGGCGACCTACATCCCGGTCGCAGGGATTCTGTTCCCGCACCGAAACTTTTACTGCGTGCGATACATTGAAGTACCTTCGATCGCTATCGGAGTGATGCTCGTCATTGCCCTCTCGGTGTTTCAACTCTCTCGACCTCTCAAGCTTGCGAAGGTGTACGTAGGGATTGTTTTAGTGGGTTTGCTCGCTGGCGATCGCATGGAAGCAAAAGTCTGGGAATCGACCTGGGGACCGTTTCACAAGGCACTCAAGCTCACGCCGAATAATCCTTCCTTGCTGCGGATGGAGTATCTCAGCCTCCTTAACTTGAAGCATTGGGGTCACCAAACCGAATCTGAGAAACAGCTTGTTGCGCAAGACGCCGACAACCTTGAAAAGCTTTGTGGGGCTTCGGCATTCGGAGATTCATTCCGAAATGGACATCTTTGCGAAGGGCTTTGGGTCGGAGAGCTGTTTAATTTCGATACGTCGCTTCACCTGCCCGACCACTCGACCATCTTGAGATTGGCGAAACGCAGTCTTGAGAATGTGAACTTTCGCTCGCACGAAAAGCTTCAAGTAAAGTGGGCAATCGAAATGGATCTCAGAAACCGACGGGCAATTCCGACGCTAGACGCGGATGATTTCAGCAGACTTCAGGGTGATTGGCTGCCGAATCCGGAGCAAAGATTCTTAAGGTGGCTGATCCTATGCATGTCTGGAAAAGCGACCGCCGCGCGCGCTCACTTGAAGTCCTGGAAGGACCAGCACCTCATGGACAGGTTGGGGTTGTCGCTCGAGCTTAGTGGCATATTGAGGCATCATCCAGCCCTCCAACAGGAGTTACGTCAGTGTCGCGAGTCCTAAACAGAGTGCTATCAGTTTTAATTTCTGTTTCAATTTGGGTGTCTCTCTCTGGCACCGCTAAGGCGGAGCAAGGCATGCTTGCTGAAATTCAGCGACAACCCGATATGAGTCGAAGATTTATGGTGTCAGAGACCTTAAGACTCAAGGATCAGAAAGAAAAGGTACTCTCGGTCATTTATGGAAACGCAGACTATGGATTTTTCGAAAGTCGTAGAATGCATGAGAAAGTTCACTCCATTGAATTCAAGTTCGTACCTCCGGGCTATCTCAAGCCTATTCAGATTTTTCTGAAGGTGGATCACGGAGGAGATACACGGTTGATTTTTGTGAAAAGCAATACCTATGAAAGCCCAGTAAAAAACCTCTTTTCAGGTCGATTCAAAACGAAGGGAAGATTTTCCTCAGGGTTCTTTTTATTTAATTTTTGGATTCGCGATAAGATTTTAAATAAGTTGATTGGTCCTCTTTTGACGATCGTCAATTCAAATGGCGAAGTGGTATGGATATTGACTAATTCTGAACTAACCCTAGACGGGGATCCCTACAGGCAAATCTGGTATGCAGCCCAGAGCTCTGATCGGAGCGCCTTTCACGTGCTTTATCATGGACAGAAGTCATACTATCAGAGCATCAATATTTTCGGAGACTCACAACGTCGAACGGATTTTAACCCAAGCGACTGTCCCAATCATGATTTTGTACTTGAGCCAGGGAGCGACGAGTTGGTTTTTCTCGACTTTAAGCGCAAACATGTTTTTGGCGCGACTGTCTTGACTGATTCCGCCCCAAGCGTATGGAAAACGATAAGCAGAGGCATACTTTCCTATGCGTTCCCACTGGTGTATCAAGCCAGCTATATTCAAGAACTCAATCTAGCCACAGGAGTGGTTCGGGAGCTATGGGATCCCTTTTATTTTTTCTCTCCCAAGCATGATTTTAATCGAGAGCTGGGCTCCGGGGAGGATGTCTTCCTGCACCCGCTAAAGGTTTTTGACTATCTGAAGATGTATTACAATCTCCGGAATCCGGGATCATGCTTCGCGTCGGATAACCGAAGACATGTGGACTGGATGCACGCCAATTCAATTCGACATGTTCTCGGAAAAGGGTATCTCATTTCGATTCGCAATTTCGACAAAATCATCTTCGTTGACGAGCGATTCAAGAAGATCATTTGGAGCCTCGGCCCTGAAGAATCGGATACCTATCACTTTGAAAGCCAGGAGGATGTGTTTTCATCGCAACATGACGCTTCAATCAACAGTCGCGGAAATCTTCTCGTTTTCGACAACCACGGGCCAAGCAGAGGCATAGTGGAGACGAAGGGCCCGAGCCGGATCGTGGAGATCAAACTGGATTTTACGACAAAAAAAGCACGGGTCGTTTGGTCATTCTCACCAAAAAACCTGTTCAGCGAGAAAAAGGGTTCGGTGTCTGAGCTTCCAGGAGGGAATGTTTTAGGATTTTTTCCGGTATCTGGAACCAAGGATCTGAATCGGACAGGAACCGAAGATCGTCTTTTTGAAGTCAACCCACGCACTGGAAAGGTCGTCGGCGAGATGTCCATTGGAGCAGAAGTCGAAGGAGGCTACCGAGCTGTTCCTGTGAATTCCTTGAGCGAAGACGTCTTTATAGGGAAAACGTTGCCACTATGAAACTTCATTTCAGGCCGAGACACCAATCGAATCGGCGGTCCCAAATATCCGTGCCCGGTTCAGCGGGCTGCGCCTGCGGAGCGACCGGCCAGCGAACGTGATCTGGAAGTCGGAGCAACGGAAGAGGAACCTCTCTGAGTCGTTTGCACCGCATTCGAGTTCATTGCAGTTTTTGCATTACATGCATTTGTTGCTGCATCCAGCGCTTGCTGATCCGAACTCACGTTGGGCGAGTCTGAGCCCCACATTTTGTCTTTTCCTAGCTGAGCTCGAAGGTTGGGAATCTGGGAGCATGGGTCCACCGCGGAGTTATTGTGATGTACTAGCTCGACACCATGACAAGCTGAGATAAAATTTTTGCGGTCTTGTCCAATTCGATAGATTACGGCTGCTCTCTGCTTGTCTGAGACAGCGTATTGCGCGCCGTTTTGGGTTTGAAAAGCAGTCACACAGTTTGAGTATTTTGTTACAGCAGCATTATACTTTTCGGTGGGTAAGCAAAGATAACCAAGCGCCGCCGCGTCGGGGCTGGTTCCACCATTGGAGGTACAGAGCCCTCCCCCGTCTTGAAAAGAACCTATTTCAATGAGGGACTTTCCATCCGTCGTGCCATCCGTCGTGCAGTTTGCCGCTGTTGCCTGACTCAGGCTGGGCGGAAGAGCCTGAAGCTGATTGTAATCAGCTGCCCACGCGGAAATGGAAGTCTGAGCTGAATCATCGCACCCAGTTGGAATCGTGCTGGGAGGAGGTAGAGCTTGACTGTTTGCTAACCGTAATGGTGGAGCCAATGACTCCAAGGCCATGGCCGCGTTCGAAAACAGGCTGATGCTCATACTGGTTAAGAAAATTAAAGAATAAGTTTTCATGACATACCCCCAGAAAATATACCCGTTATAATGCGTTCTCTACAATGAAGACGTTGGGTATAGTCTATTCGTTTCAGAAATTTTTTTGGGGTGTGTCGATAGTGACACAGAAGTATGAATCACGATTTCAAATCAGCTTTCACTAGCTTCAATAAACTAATCTCGGGTCGCGATCCCAATCGAATCGGCGGCCCCCAGTAACCCGTACCTCGGTTCACATAGACCCAAGTTTTTTCAAGGCGATCGAGCCCACGATAGAAGCGATGAAAAAAACGAACCACAAGTGTCCAAGGAAAAAACTGGCCACCATGTGTGTGCCCCGAGAGTTGCAAATCATACCCAGCCTTTGAGGCAGCTTGTGCGAATGAAGGTTGATGGGCGAGTAAAATTTTAACTGTATTCTGAGCCACACCTTCAAGAGGCAGAGCAGGATCGGGCTTTGGCCCACCGGTGTGGGTTGACATATAATCGGGCACTCCGGCGATTAAAAGAGATGCCCGGCCTCTAGAGATTGTTTTTCCGCCATTAATGAGAACGGTGAACCCCAGTTTCTCAAAGCCCTTAATGGTGTCGTCAGCACCCCAGTAGTACTCATGATTACCGGTGATGTAGTAACGGCCGTCGCGAGCTTGCAGTTCAGCTAAGTAGCTCGTCTTCTCTTTTGCATTTTTATAATACGCGTCCACAATGTCGCCTGTGAGAGCAATGCAATCGGGTTTTAGATTATTGACTCTTCTTACAACACGTTTGACGAAAGCCGCGCTGAGTGTTGCACCGATATGCAGGTCACTGATTTGTGCAATTGTGAATCCTTCAAACTCATGAGGCAGATTTTCAATGGGAATCGTAACGTGAGTGGTGTGCAGACCGAATCGTGCGAGCAATGCTCCGACGATAAAAGAAAGAAGAGTTGCAGCCCCGATCATCCAGAAAGAACTGGGGGTATTCAGGCTGTGCTTACCTGCGATCCAAAAAAACAGTGAAAGTAGGTCTCTCATCAAGGTGAAAGTAAAAAGAAAGCTCACTAGGCCGATACTTGAAAAAACGATCCATGCTATGGCGCTCGCAGAGTAAGAGTCTTCAGTTTCTTCTTCTTCGCGCTGAAAAAAAACAACAAAGAGCCAGATGAAGCTCGCGAAGGGAAGTAAAAGTAACGTCCAGGCAGAGATTTGTACGAGCCCATGTAAGCCAATGGAGCCCAGCCAGCGAAACGCAAGGTACAGGTAGCCCGTCAGCAGAATAGATAAGACGATGACGAGTCTGCGAGTGTTCACTATTAGTTACATGTTCCGTCTGCACGATAGCAGCCGCCGCTTGGGTCAAAACTTTGCGAGCAGGTGTTTCCATTCACAGAAACATAAGATCCCGAACATTGGTCAAAGCATTGAATGGAGCCGCAGCCCGAGGGTCCACCCGGCGAGCTCGAACAATAGCCATCCGCACGATAGCAACCCTTGCTTGGATCAAAACTTTGCGAGCAGGTATCGCCATTCACTGAAACATAGGATCCTGAACATTGATCAAAACACTGAATGCTGCTGCAGTCTGCATAAACATGACATGCAGTAAAAACTCCGGATAGTGTTAAAAGAATTGTAAGAAATTTACCCATACTCACTCCCCTTAGGTCCATCTACGAGAGAACGTCTCACCCAAGCTCTTGTGCTGTCGACCCACAGCAGTCAGCACTTCTTGGCGCTCTTCATCTTCTTTGCAGGCAATGCAGAGTGTGGCCGTTGGGCGAACTTCTAGACGTCGTGCTTCAATGTCTTCTTCACAGTTTTCACAAAGGCCAAAAGTGCCTTCTTCAATACGCTCAAGCGCTTCGTCGACTTTCTTGAGATAAAGGATTTCGCGATTGCGCAATCTCATGCGCATCGATTGTTCTGCATCGGTCGAAGCCTGGTCGAGTTCATCGAGTCGGTCTTCTGAATTTACAACGAAATCTTCACGTAGAATGCGATCGTTGAATAATAGGTTATGTTTTTGTGATTCGAACATCTTCTTAAAGCGGTTTACAACAGACTTCTTCATGAGCTTTGCCCCCCTTTGAGTTCGCGAACGACCCACTGACACGTTGCCTGCAAGGTTTCCATCACCCCGGTTCCCTTGCTTGCGACCGCTTCAAAGTGCGGTTTGTGTGTGGGATTGAAAGTCGCTTCGAGTTCTTGAACGGTAACTGCATCGGGCAGATCGCGCTTGTTGTACTGAAACACAAGCGGCACCTTTCCGATGTCGTATCCTTGAAATTCTAGATTTCGTTCTAAAAGCTCTAAGCTTTGTATGTTTGATTCCATTCTGTCTTCCTGGCTGTCGGCCACGAAGATAATTCCGTCTACTCCTTTCAAAATAAACTGCTGGCTGACTTCGTAAAACGTCTGCCCTGGTACTGTATAAAGATGAAAGCGCGTTTGATAGCCGCGAACATCTCCAACCGACAAAGGCAGAAAATCAAAAAATAAAGTTCTTTCGTTCTCAGTGCTGAGGGTAACGAGCTTTCCGCGGTGTTCTTTCTGCGTGTTCTCGTAGATGTACTGAATGTTCGTGGTTTTTCCACTCATTCCGGCACCGTAGTACACAATCTTACAGTTAATCTCTTTATTGGCGTAGTTGATGAAGCTCAATCAGCGCATCTCCACCCGGTTCTCTAAAGCTCGAAACAACGTCTGTTTGTCGGTGTACTCAATGAGGCCGCCCACGGGCAGACCGTGAGCGAGTTTCGTCACTTTAACTCCAAGTGGACGAACAAGTTTTGTAATATAGAGAGCGGTCGCTTCGCCTTCAACACTGGGGTTGGTGGCTAAGATAATTTCAGTCACTGCGCCCTTGAGGCGTTCAATGAGTTCACGAATTTTCAAATCGTCTGGACCGATGCCGTCGAGCGGTGAGAGCGAGCCATGTAAAACATGGTAGCGCCAGCGATGCGCGCCCGCTTGTTCGATCGCAAACACATCACTGGGTCGTTCCACCACGCAGACGATTGAAGGGTCACGTGCTTCACTCGAGCAAAGGCGGCAAGGGTTCAAATCAGTAAAAGTGTAGCAAGTGGAGCAGAGAACGATTTTCTCTTTGGCACTCAAAAGAGCTTGGGCCAGCGAACGCGAGTACGACTCGTCTTGCTTAAGAATGTGATAAGCGAGGCGTGTTGCTGTTTTTTCGCCGATTCCGGGCAGTTTCGAAAGTTCAAATACCAGTTTCATAACCGGATCCATTCCGGTTTCTTTTGGCAGCATTTAAGGGGCGTTTCCTTCCGTGATCTCGATAGGGCCAAGCTCTCCACCGAACAAGGCTTGTGCTTCTCTGATAATGGGATTACTGAAAACGGCTTCGCGAGCATGATTCTCTTTTATTTTACGCTCGCGGTCACGCTTTGCGGCCATGCTTTCGCCTGCGTTTTCTGAAATGACCACTTGAACAACGATTGGTCGGCCGAAGTAATCTTTAGCCAGATGATCCAGGTCGTCTCGGTACGCGCGGGCTTGAAGTTGATCGCGCTTATAAGAGTCGTCAGCACTGAAGTGAATTTTAAAAACCGGTGCTTGTACTTGAGTGAGGTCAGGTAATTCTGCCGCGACCGAATATTCAAGAGCGGTGGCGAGCATGGGTTTATTTTTTCGAATGCTTTCTACGAAGCCTTCCCAGGTACGGGGAGTTGCAGCTGCAGGCGGCGCAGTCGAAGCCTGCTCAGCCTGGGTCTTTGCTGGCTTTGTTGCGGTCGATACCGAAGGAGTAGTCGCCGTTTTTAATCCTGAAGAACCAGTAGGAGCCGCCGTCTGCTGAACTGCATCAGCTGAAATCAGTACATCTGCAGTCGCGCATTTGATTAAAAGAATATCGAGAACGATCTTCGGCTGTGAAGAGCGAGAAACCGAATCAATGCCATGGTGTAAAACCTGAAAAATGATTTCAAGCTCTTCAAGGGGTCTCAGTTCCGCAAGAGCTTGAATTTCCTTCCATTCATCAGCTGAGGTTTCTAAAACGGCGGGAGGTTGTGCTCCTACTTTAGCTAAAATCGCACCATACAGAAATTCGATCAGGCTTCGAGTGAGAACTTTAAGATCGTGCCCTTGCTCATAGGCCGCATTGGCTAAACTGAGCGCATCGAGGGGCGCGCGCCCCAAAATACCTTTCAGAATTCCTAAGGTAGCTTGGCTGCCGATGACTCCGATGCTTTCTCGAGTACCTTCGAGCGAGATCTTCTGACCTGAGAAGGCAATGACTTGATCTAAAATAGAAAGAGCGTCGCGCATGCTGCCTTCGGCAGCGCGGGCGATGAGGGCGAGAGCGGCAGGTTCGGCCTTCAGACCTTCGGCTGTACAGACTTCAGTGATGCGCCCCTGAATCTGACTGGCGGTCACGCGTTTAAAATCAAAGCGTTGGCAACGAGACAGAATCGTCGCAGGAATCTTATGGGGCTCAGTGGTCGCAAAAATAAAGATCACGTGGGAAGGCGGCTCTTCAAGCGTCTTCAAGAGAGCATTGAAAGCGGCCGTCGTGAGCATGTGCACTTCGTCGATGATGTAGATCTTGCGGGTGCCTGAAGAGGGCAAGTACTTGGCGTTTTCTCGAATCTCGCGAATCGCGTCGACTCCGTTATTAGAAGCGCCATCAATTTCGATGACATCGACACTGTTGCCCGCGGCAATCTCGCGGCAGCTTGGACAATTGTCGCAAGACTGAAGGCCAGCTTCTCCGACCGAGACGTTTGGGCAGCGAACAGCTTTGGCGAAAATTCGAGCGATCGAAGTTTTGCCGATGCCTCTTGATCCAGTAAATAAATAAGCTTGGTGGATTCTTTGCGCCTGAATGGCGTTCATGAGCGTGCGCACCACCGGCCCTTGGCCGACGATGTCTTTGAACTGAGCGGGTCGCCATTTTCGGGCGAGTACGACGTAGGCACTCATCTATTGTTTCTCGGACTATTTCTCACACTGTCTCTCCCCAGAGATGTTGAAGCGAGCCGCAATGTAGTGGGGCAAGAGACCTTAAGCAAGCGAAAAGATTTGATTTTTTCTGCGGCATGCTAGCGCACTGCAATACCCGATCAAATAAAACGAGGTCTTGAAATTCCTGAAAGAAAATGTCAATTAGTCTGTGTGGAGCCATTTGAGCTGCGGTTAGCGACCCCTGTGGGGACGGTCGGTGTGCAGTGGAACGTTGCAGGCGTTCTTTGCGGAATCCGTTGGATTGATACCGGATTACAGGCTTCTGATTCATTCTCAGCTCCTTTACCGCCGTTACCTCTCAAGGTTTGCGCCTTTATCGGCAAATTGAACGCCTATTTCGAATCCGGAGAGCCACTCGGAGATATTCCGTGGGATTCCATTGATTCACAGGGTTGGACCCCGTTTCAAGCCAAGGTGTATTCGGCGATCACCGCTATACCGCATGGCGAAACAAGAAGCTACGGTTGGGTGGCCACCCGCATTCAGGCTCCCTTTGCGAGTCGAGCGGTGGGGCAAGCTTTGCGGCGAAACCCCATGATGATTCTTGTGCCTTGCCATCGAGTGGTTCCGACGATGGGGGGCTTGGGCGGATTCAAAGGGCAAGACGATCCGAACCAGCCAGAGCTTCGTGTAAAAAAACGGCTCCTCGATTTGGAAGATTCTTATCGCAGCCCCACGTTTTCATTTTTGGCAGCACTGGGTCAGGGAGGCGTGGTGCAGTTGTTTCCTACAGTTGCGAGTACGGCTTAGTTCATTTTTTTAAATCTTTTGCGCTTTTTATGAATCGATTGCGGTTCGCGTTGCTGCTTCTTAAGTAGTGACTCATTCAATGCGGCCTCGATTAAACCGATCGTGGTATTGAGATCGTCGGTAATTCCTTTTGTATTCGCTTCTCGTACGCCTGAATTGAACATGCCTGTAAAGGCATATGCTTTCCAGGGTTGTATTACTTTATGATCTTGGTTTAAGCGAACTTCGAGCGTTCTTTTTCCTACTGAATCTGTCGAAATCTGTACTTCAGTTTTAAGGCCCAGGGCGTAGGTACAGGCATCATCTTCGGTGCCTACGACTTCTCTTGTGTCTTTATCGATATCTTCTTCTTCTTTATCGTCTTTTTTTATCGTTGAGTGTCGCTCAACTTCGATTTTATTTTCGCTGAAGTTAAATGTGATTTTTCCACGAAAGATCAGAGTGCCATCTTTATCAAGAGTTCTTTCAAAAAAACGATAGACGTGAACATTAGGGTTTACCTTCGTTGCTGGGTCATCTTTTATGAGCCACGCTTGTCGAATGATTTCATCCATTTTAAGTGTGCGAGCTCGGTCGATATTTTGAGTGGGGGCCCAAAATTTCTGAAGAGCATCTGCAATCGCATGAATCAGTTCAGTGGTTTTAATGTCATTGAGATTTGAAGAAAGAAAGGTTTGAGCCGAGTTTGAAACTGAGCCTTCGAAAAGGTGATGAGAGATATGAGTGTCAGCTGAGTCGACTGAGTTCGTTTTTTTCCATTCGAATGTTGGAACAGCGCCAGCAGCAAAGCAACTGGCTCCGAGAATCGAAAGTACTGAAATGAATGAAACAAACACAGAACCCACGCTCCCTTTTCGGCTGATTTAAAGCAGAGCTAAAGAGAGGTAAGGCTTTGATTTTAATTAGTTAACTTGCCTAAACTTTAGGGTTAGGTTTTTCTCTTTTTAGTGCGGTGCTTTATTTCAGTAATTTTCGTTCACCCAGCTGAAGAACATCTATCAGTCTTATCCAATCTTCTGAGTTCGCAGATGCCGAAAACCGATTAAAACATGCGATGTCATCTTTTGCTTCTTGGATGCTGGCGTCAACGACATTGCAGTAGTCTTTCACGTTTGGAAAATGGTTCATCAGCAGAGAGTGTAAAAGTTTAAGCGGATGGTTTTTACTCTCAGACTGAATATGTTCTAATATCCAGCCAGAGACTTTTGGAAAGGCTTGATCTAACGACATATTCGAAGGTACGAGTCCTTTGAAGTCGGAGTAAGACATCTTCACTTCTTTGCCCACGTCGTCGGAGTCATCAGGCATGAAAGTTTCCCAATCGCCAAGCATCCACACATCAAAATCGTGGCATGCGACTTCTGAAGCGCCGTCTTTCACCTTTTTATCAATCGGAATATGATCGTCTGTGAGGCATTCCTTTTCAAATAGAGCTATGTGATCCAAAGCGTATTTTCTGTAAAATTCTAAGTATTGTTGATCGACACTTTGCTCAGCATGATCAATTCTTTCTTGTATATCAGCCTCTGTCTCCCCTTGGATAAGCCCGCTTCGCACTTTAGTGATATCTTTTGTCCACGAGCGAACGAGATTTTTGCGAAGTTCAGCTATTGTGATGTCTTGAGTTCTTTGCTTTAAGTGTTCGAAGAGCTGTTTCGACACTTTAATTGAGAGCGCATCGAGTTCTTTTTGATGTTCCAGATCACTTGCAGCACCACAAGGTAAGGTTGCTCGATGATCTTCTAATTGTTTTAAGTGAGCCTGATTGCGTGTTTGAACATCTTGAAGTGTACCGGCTTTGAGCGCATCTAACGTCGAGGTTTTAAAACCAACTGATGTGGGTTCGATGCAGAACTGTTCCACAGCCCAGCTTTCATTTGCTTGGGCGCCACACCAGGTTTCGAGAAATAAAAGAGCCCCTGATCTAGGAAGCGCAAGATGCGGGTCTTTATCGTCTAAATCACCAGAGGCTTGAGCATAGGCCGAGACAGATTCAGTCAACGCTTTGAAATGCTCTTGCCACGCCGTTTCTTGGGCAGACTCGTAGCTTTGGCCAGCCGAAAGCGCCTTGAGTATGGACTTTACAGGATCTGTATTGTCCCACAAAAGTGTACTTCTCTGGGCCCCACTCGATGCCATTACCATCACCCCAGGGATGTCGGCCAATTGATTTCCCAATGATCCGCCATAGCAGCTCAAACTCGTGCAATAGACTTCAAGGCCAGGATTTTTCTGTCTTAAGCTCTGAATAACCTCTCTGATTTTTTTTCCAGAAATCAGTCGGTCGTTAGCAGCAGAAGTTGTTTGAAGTAAAAACTCATGTTTTTCATTTGCGATGCCATGTGCAAGCAGAAGGATATGAAGTTCCGAAGTGCTAGGAAGTTGGGCGATAGTAAAGTCCAGCGCTGGAATGGGATCTGTAACAAACCTAGGAAGATGGAGTATTAACACCTGAAACCCAGCTTTTTCGTACAAAGCTTTCGCTTCCTGTGCCCGACCTTTAAAGGCTTGATCAATATCTGTGTCCGTGTCTTCACTTTGAATAATCACGAGAACAGGCTTTGGCACTGATGCTGTCTGGTTTTTTGCGTGAAGGGCGTGTGGGTTTATGAGAGTCAGCAAAAAAATCAAAAGAGTTAGGCGGTTTATTCTCACTTATTGCTGACTTTCGTGTGTTTTAGTCGGGACTTTTTTCAAGCTCAGATCTCTCCAGCTCTTACCTTCTCTTGCACGAGGATCAAGCTGAAACTTTCTTACTGCCGCTGCATGCTCTTTGTATGTTTTCGAAAACTGATGAGTGCCGTCGTTGTGTGAAACAAAATAAAAGTAATCAGTTTGTGCAGGGTGCAAGGCAGCTGTGATCGCATCGAGACCCGGATTACAGATGGGCCCAGCTGGAAGACCACTTACTTTGTATGTGTTGTAAGGAGTCATTTGTAATAAATCACTTTTATGAATTTTTCCTGCATAGCGATCCCAGATTCCATAAATTGTCGTGGGATCGCTCTCGAGTCGCATGTGTTTACGCAGTCGGTTGTGAAAAATAGAACTGATCAAAGGTCTTTCTTCAGGTGCACCTGTTTCTTTTTCAATGACGGAAGCCAAGGTGACCACCTGGTAAGGAGTAAGGCCTAAAACTTTGGCCGATTGATTAAATTCAGGCGCCCAATGAGCTTTGAAGGTATGAACCATTTTGCGCACTATTTCTATGGGCTGTGTGCGGTGAGGAAACGAATATGTTTCGGGATAAAGATAGCCCTCGAGAGTTTTAGGTTCACCCATTTGAAGTGTCGCAATAAATGAGGCATCTCGAAAAAGTTGTAGATAAGTTTCATGAGATCCGAAGCCTTTCTCTTCGAGAGTCTCAGCGACTTGGTACATGTTATTGCCTTCAGGAATGGTGAAGGGAAATGCGACGCTGATGCCTGAATCTAAAATATCGAAAATTTGTAAAGGCGTCATTGACGGCGAAAACTCGTATTCGCCCGCTTTGAGTTTTGCCCAGCGGTGAGTGATGCGACCTAGCCAGATAAAATCTTGTACGTTTCCAATCACACCTTGTGCTTTGAGTTCATCTGCTATTTTCTGTCTCGAACCTCCTTTATGGATGTCGAGAATAATGGATTGTTTGGAGCCCTTGACCCAGGGAACAGACGCAAACTGTAGGAGTTCAAAGGCTTTCCACGCCCCAAAGGCGAATGCTCCAAGAAAGAGGACCCCTATAAATAAACGAAGTGATTTCATCTCTATACAGAGTGTAAAGAGCCCTGGGTTAGAGGTCATGTCTTTTTTCTTCTTTACTCAGAGAATTGAATTTGATAACCGATAGATACAGTAGACAACTGGGCTTTCTATCTAGGGAATATCAAATCTAAATATCGTTAGTATTCAAACCGGGTGGCTCTATCAAGAGCTCCTATCAAAGTAATAAATCAAAATAACATAAGGAATAGAGATCGATGCATCTCAGAGAATTAAAAGAGAAAAAAATCGGGGACCTCGTTGAAATGGCGCGTGAGCTAGGCGTTGAAAACGCCTCGAACATGCGTAAGCAAGATTTGATCTTTTCGGTGCTTCAAAAGAAAGCCGAAAAAGATGAACACATTTATGCAGACGGCGTTTTAGAGTGCCTACCCGATGGATTCGGTTTCTTACGCGCGCCTGACTATAACTATCTTCCAGGTCCAGATGACGTTTATGTTTCACCGTCACAAATTCGACGCTTCGGCCTTCGCACCGGTGATACGGTCAGCGGTTCGGTTCGTGCTCCGAAAGAGGGCGAACGTTACTTTGCACTTTTAAAGGTCGAGCAAGTGAACTTTCAGGCTCCTGAGATCAACGCTGAAAAAGTGTTGTTCGATAACCTCACTCCTCTTTACCCACAAAAAAGAATCAATCTTGAATTTCAGCCGACCAACTACAGCACACGCATCATTGATATGTTGGTTCCGCTCGGTAAGGGCCAACGTTGTCTGATCGTTGCTCCTCCTCGCGCAGGTAAGACGGTCTTCATGCAAGACATTGCCAATGCGATCACAACGAATCATCCAGAAATTAAACTCATCGTTCTTCTGATCGATGAACGACCTGAAGAAGTCACCGACATGCAGCGCTCAGTGAAAGGCGAAGTGGTCAGTTCGACTTTCGATGAACAAGCATCACGTCACGTTCAAGTGGCTGAGATGGTCATCGAAAAAGCAAAACGCTTAGTCGAAAACAAATACGATGTTGTGATTTTGCTTGATTCGATCACACGTCTTGCGCGCGCGTACAACGCAACCGTGCCGCCGTCAGGTAAGATTCTCTCAGGTGGTGTGGATTCAAACGCACTTCATAAACCGAAACGATTCTTCGGTGCCGCTCGAAATGTTGAAGAAGGCGGATCGTTGACTATTATCGCAACCTCACTCGTCGACACCGGCTCACGCATGGACGAAGTGATTTTCGAAGAGTTTAAAGGTACCGGTAACTCTGAAATTCATCTTGATCGCAAGCTGATGGAAAAGCGTATTTTTCCTTGCTTGGACATCAATAAGTCAGCGACTCGAAAAGAAGAACTTCTGGTTCCAAAAGAAACACTCAACCGAGTTTGGATTTTGCGTAAAGTGCTCTACCCAATGAACACTGTCGACGCGATGGAATTCTTGCTCGACAAAGTCGCACACACCAAAACGAACGAAGACTTTGTTAAGTCGATGAGCGGATAATTCGGCCATGTTCGACAAACTTGAAGCGGTTGAAGCCCGTTTCAAAGAGATCGAAAGCCGCCTTTCTGATCCCGCACTCGTCAATCGTCCCGGCGAATTCAAAAAACTTTCCCAAGAGCATGCTTCACTGCAAGAGCTCGTAGTCGAGTATCAGCGCTATAAGCAGTTGAAGTCTGACGTGTCAGACAATAAACAAATGCTGGCTGACAAAGATCCCGAGTTGGTTTCAATGGCCAAAGAAGAGTTAAAGCATCTCATTCCCGCTTTAAGTGAGTGCGAGAATAAGCTTCAAGTTTTTCTTCTACCGCAAGACCCTAATGACGCAAAAAACATCGTTTTAGAAATCAGAGCGGGTGCGGGGGGAGAAGAAGCTTCTCTCTTTGCGTCACAGCTTTTTCGAGCGTACCAGCGATTTGCTGAGCGTCAGGGTTGGCGCGTAGAGGTTCTTTCGTCGAGCTCTACGGGCTTGGGCGGCATTAAAGAAATCATTGCGATGATTGAAGGCACAAAGGTTTACAGTCGCTTAAAGTGGGAAGCAGGCGTGCATCGTGTGCAGCGAGTTCCGTCGACTGAAGCTCAAGGCCGCATTCACACTTCGACGATTACAGTGGCTGTTTTACCCGAAGCTGAAGAAGTCGATGTGACGATTAACCCGATTGATTTGCGCATCGATGTGTTTCGTTCGGGAGGCGCCGGTGGCCAGGGCGTGAATACCACCGACTCAGCAGTGCGCATCACACATAATCCCTCGGGTCTTGTTGTGGTTTGCCAAGATGAGCGTTCGCAGCTTAAAAACAAAGACAAGGCGATGAAAATTTTACGTTCACGTCTTTTAGATTTAGAGCAAGCACGAGCGCATAAAGAGCATGCGGATGCTCGTCGTGCGATGGTGGGCACGGGCGATCGTTCTGAACGCATTCGCACTTATAATTTTCCTCAGTCACGACTCACAGATCATCGCATTGGTTTGACGATCCATCAGCTCCCTGACGTGATGGAAGGTCGTCTGGATGAAGTGATCAATGCCCTTCAGGCGCACCACCAGATGGAAGCACTCAAGGCCGAAGGCATTTCAAAGTAAGGGGTATCAATGGGGGCACAAAACAGAGACCTGCCCGTAACCTACCGCGAAGCGCTCATTGCCGCCCGACAGGTGCTTTCTTCGAATCGAGATTTAATTTTAAAGGGTGTCATAGAACCTGAAGCCGAACAGATTGTGATTGCGGCCGTTCGCCTAACGAGTGGCAAGGTGATTTCACGCTCAGAGATTTTTACAAAAAGCCCCGAACCTTACCCACAGGCCGCAGCAGAAAAGTTACTCACACTCGCTCAACAGCGAGCAGAAGGCGCATTACTTCAACATCTGACGGGTGTTCAGCAGTTTCTCGATCATGAATACGAGGTGAGTCGACATGTTTTGATTCCTCGACCTGAAACAGAAATCTTAGCACTCACAGCTATTCGAAAGCTGGAATCATTAAAGAGAAGCGTGACACTGGGCCTAGAAGTGGGATTAGGCAGTGGCGTTCTTTCAATTGAGCTTCTTTCTCGATTTCCGGGTTTAACGATGCAGGCTTCAGAGGTTTCAGTTGAAGCGATCGAAGTTGCACGGTCCAATGCGAACCGCATTCTGGGTATTGAGCCCACCCTAAAACGCCTTCAGATTTTTAAAGCCACCGATGTTGAAAAGGTGATGGAACCCTTTGATTTACTTTTAGAGGCGAAGTCGCCTCAACGCGCAGATTTTTTGATATGCAACCCACCGTATTTGACAGCCTTTGCTGACGAGACAGATTTAGAAGTTGAAACGCATGAACCTTGGGCTGCGCTTTTTGCGCCTGAGGGTAATCCTCTCTTTTTTTATGAACGCATTGCAGAGCAGGCAGCTCTTTATTTAAAAGATGAGGGGGGTTTAGTCTTTCTCGAAATTCCTCACGAACGTTCCGAAGAAATTGAGCAGTGCTTTCGAATGAATTCATGGTACACCGAAATCATCGCGGATTTGACAGAACGTCCTCGCGTTTTAGTCGCTACGAGAACATCAAATGGATAAAATGAGAATTAGGGGCGGAAACCCCCTTCACGGCACCATTCAGGCCAGCGGCTCTAAAAATGCTGCTTTGCCTGTTTTAATTTCATCGCTGCTTTCAGCAGAGCGCAGTCAGTACAGTCGTATTCCTCGGCTCAATGACATTGAAACGACTTTGAAGTTGCTTTCAAAAATGGGTCTTAAGGTAGATCGTCAGCTCTCAGAAAACCGCGTTTCGATTCAAGCCAATCAAGTTTCTTCTTATGAAGCGCCTTATGATTTAGTGAGCACGATGCGAGCTTCGGTTTTAGTTTTGGGCCCACTTGTCGCACGGTTTGGTCAGGCGAAGGTGAGCCTTCCGGGTGGATGCGCAATCGGCGCCCGTCCGATCGGTTATCACCTCGATGGATTACAAAAACTAGGTGTACAGATTCAACTTGAGCAAGGTTATGTCGTGGCTACTGCTAAGAGGCTCAAGGGCGGTCGCGTGCCGATGGAATTTCCAAGTGTGGGTGCGACTGAAAACTTAATGATGGCAGCCGTGCTCGCTCAAGGTGAAACTGTTCTTGAAAACTGTGCGAAAGAGCCCGAAATCGTCGATCTCGCGCGAGCCCTTCGTTCGATGGGTGCTGTGCTTGAAGGCGAAGGAACAGAAACGATTCGTATCCAGGGCAAAGATTCACTTTCGGGCGCGAATCATGCAGTGATGGCCGACCGAATTGAAGCGGGCACTTACTTATCGGCGGCTTTCGCAACAGGTGGATCCATTACTGTTGAAGGCATTGAGCCTGTATTTTTAGAAAGTGTTCTTTCTAAATTTGAAGAAGCAGGCGCAATCATTGAGCGTGGCGATCGAAAGATAGGTTTAAAATCAAAAGGCCGTCCGCGCGGAACAGATATTTCGACTCAGCCGTATCCTGGTTTTCCGACGGATATGCAGGCACAGTTCATGGCCGCCATGTGTGTCGCCGATGGAACCTCGGTCATTTCTGAAAATATTTTTGAAAATCGGTTTATGCATGTTTCTGAGCTCAGTCGTTTGGGTGCTGATATCACCATTAAAGGCAAGAGTGCGATTGTGCGTGGCAAGTCTCAATTGATCGGCGCACCTTTGATGGCTACAGATCTTCGTGCTTCGGCAAGTTTAATTGTAGCCGGGCTTTGCGCTGAGGGAGAAACGATCGTGAATCGAATTTATCATCTCGATCGTGGATATGAACAAATGGAACTCAAGTTACAGAGCTTGGGCGCAGATGTTGAACGATTGAAGGATTAGCCTTCATCATCCAAGATCATTCCTTTTTTTAAGGTTGAAATAGGTTTTGAATTTGCAGCTCCTTCGCGACCATAAGGTCGTGAGCGCGTGCGCGCTTTTGAGCGCCTTTCATTTAATCGAGAGAGCAAAGAAATAAAAGAAGAGGTGAGGCCGGGTTGAACGCCTTCAGGCCGCTCAGTTTTTGCTCGTTTGGGCAAAGGTTCTGGTGCCGTACGAACGGGTTCTTGATTTTCTTCAATAACGGCGCGTTTAAATTCCTGCGGCTCTCGCGACTTTTGGTCGCTGGTGCCACTTGATCCCGCATGGGGCTTGATGGGTGAGATTTCTCTCACGCCGATCGGATTGATCAACTTGCTTAGAGCAGCGCTAATTTTGTCCAGCATTGACGAACTGCCTTGCTGCCGAGTGTTTACGACCTTCTAAATTGCATGAAGCGCGTAGACGTCTACCGCGTAGAGTTCTACTCACTTTATGTGTGCCCACAACCCTTTTCGGCATTCTGGACGAAAACTTTAGGCTTTTTTTAATTATAATTACAATAGGTTAAGTGCGTCAATAGCCTGTCATTGACCTGAAAAACCTGTCAATGTAATCGTAGATCAATGACTACTTCTAACGATTTGTTCTCTAAGTGTTATTCGTACGATGTGCCCACTCAAATCAAAGCGGCAGGTTTATACCCATTCTTCAAAGCGATTGAGTCGACCTGTGGTTCATCTGTGGTTACTGAGGGTAAGCGTCGTGTCATGATCGGCTCTAATAACTATTTGGGCCTCACGCATCATGAGCGAGTGCGTGAAGCAGCAAAGCAAGCCATCGATCAGTATGGAACGGGTTGCACGGGTTCGCGCTTTTTAAATGGCAATTTAGTTGCGCACGAAGAACTCGAAACACAGCTCGCAAAATTTTTAGGTAAAGAGTCGTGTCTTGTTTTCAGCACAGGTTTTTTTGCCAATCAAGGTTCGCTCTCTTCTTTAATCGGGCGAAGCGATGTGATTTACAGCGATCGTGAAAATCATGCGTCGATCGTTGAAGGTTGCCGTCTTGCGATTGGGGATACCGTAAAGTTTAAACACAATGACATGGAAGACCTCGAGCGCGTGCTTCGAACCACTCGTTCAAAATACGAAGGCGCTCTCATTGTCGCCGATGGTGTGTTTTCAATGTCAGGCGATATTTTAAATCTTCCCGAAGTTGTAAAGCTTGCTAAAAAATATGGTTGCCGTGTTTACGTCGACGATGCTCATGGTCTGGGTGTGCTTGGACCTCAAGGTCAAGGCACGGCCGCTCACTTTGGTTTGACCGATGAAGTTGATCTGATTATGGGCACGTTCTCAAAAAGTTTCGCATCCATCGGCGGTTACATTGCAGGCAAAGCAGAAGTGGTCGATTACATTCGTCATAAAGCTCGTGCGTTTATGTTCACGGCTGCTTTACCTCCGGCTGGCGTTGCAACGGTTACCGAGTGCTTACATGTTGTTCAAGAAGAGCCTGAGCATTTAACAAACCTCTGGAAGAACGCTCGTAAAATGAAGCTCGCCCTGAATGACATGGGCTACAACACATTGAACAGTCAGACTCCGATTATTCCTTTGTTGATTGGTGATGACATGCAGGCTTTTGCGTTTACCAAGAAGCTTTATGAGAGTGGGGTTTTCGCCACTCCAGTGGTTCGTCCCGCTGTTCCTGAAGGCTGCGCCTTGATTCGTACGAGCTACATGGCTTCGCACAGTGAAGAAGATCTGAATACGGCTCTGGCTGTGCTTGAGAAGCTCGGCCACGAGTTCGGTATACTCGGAAATTCTGAGCGCCAAGAGCAGCTGGACGGCATTGCAAAGACTCATTTCGGACAGAAGTCGCAGCCTGCTCCTACTTTTGACCGTGAACCGGTTCATCAGTACGCGTAAGACTGGAACACACATGCTTGAAATTAAAAAAATTGAAACACCCGCACAATGGACCCAGTTCGTCGATTTGCCTTGGGACCTTTACAAGGGAGATCCTCATTGGGTTTCTCCACCACGTATTGCACTTAAAGATCAGCTGGACCCAAAAAAAAATCCATTTTTCAAACACGCTGAGATTTTGCCGCTGCTCGCGATTCGCGACGGAAAAGTAGTAGGCCGAATTTTAGGTGCAATCGACGACAATCACAATAAGTTTCATGACGAGAAGGCTGTAGCCTTTGGGTATTTTGAAACAACAGATGATGTCGAAGTGGCTGCACTCTTGATCAGTGAAGTGGAGAAGTGGGGTCACTCCAAAGGTATGACTATTTTGCGAGGGCCGATTAATCTCAGCACGAACAATGAGTGCGGCCTCCTCATTGAGGGGTTTGATGAATCGCCTCAGCTCATGATGACCTATAATCCAAAATTTTATGGCGGATTAATCGAAAGACAGGGTCTAAAGAAAGCCAAAGACTTATTTGCCTACAATCTTTCTATTCACCGAAAGTTTTCTCCAGCCGTATACCGTCAGTGTGAACGGCTCTCGAAGAAGGCTGATATTAAGTTTCGAACGATCAATATGAAGCGCTTCAGTGAAGAGATTGCTTCGATCCAACGCGTTTACAACGATGCCTGGGAAAAAAACTGGGGCTTCGTACCCATGCAGCCCGATGAATTTGATCACATGGCTAAAGACTTGAAGATGATTGTGGATCCTGAGCTCGTGTTGATGGCCGAGGTTCGTGGGCGCGTGGTGGGTTTTTCAGTCACTCTGCCTGACGTCAATCAAGCGTTTAAAAAAATTCCTGACGGTAAGTTGTTTCCGACAGGTTTGATAAAACTCCTTTGG
>Ga0206960_1109_pt1 | contig 21044 bp, 28 predicted proteins | sample Alteio_BWOrgHeat_29_FD_153255 | JGI IMG/M metagenome (GOLD analysis project Ga0206960, IMG submission 153255) | Enriched cells from forest soil in Barre Woods Harvard Forest LTER site, Petersham, Massachusetts, United States -... | ecosystem: Environmental > Terrestrial > Soil > Temperate forest >... | reverse complement strand
GCTGGTCGCATGCAAAAATAAACGAAATCATCAATGGCAAACGTGGCGTGACTGCCGAAACCGCTCTTGCCCTATCAGACACGTTTGGCACCACGGCCCAGTTTTGGATCAACATGCAAACCAATCATGATTTGTGGGAAGCTCAACAAGAACATAAAAAGCGAAAAAAGATCGCTTAAATCTTCCTTGTTTTGAAACTGTGTCGAACTAACGCATGATTGATAGGATCATAAAGTGGAAATAAAGATTTTAGCCATTGAAGCAAGTACTCGCGAAAATTCTGCAACGAATTTGAAGTTAGACCGCCACCTTTCCACATTTAAGAATGCGGAGATTAAAAAATTTCGTCTCAGTGAGTTGAATCTTCCTCTGTTTATTGACGATCGAGAAAAACGAAATTGGGCAACGTCTGATCATTTAGAAACATTATTAGAAGAAATGACCAAAGCAGACCTCATTATTTTAGCGAGCCCCCTCTATTGGTATTCTGTTTCACATCTGATGAAAAATTTTCTGGATCATTGGACGTATTACCTGCGTCATCCCAAGTATCCGCTAAAAGAAATCATTAAAGGTAAGCATTTTGAACTCATTGTGGTTGGTCATGGAGAGGAATCGAATTTAACCCAGGCGGTATTTCAAACATTGAAACAGAGCGTCGAATACATTGGTGCGATAACAAGAGCCGCCCATTATTTTACTGAGCATAGCGTGCGAGATGAGTTATAAATCATTCAACGAACCAAAGGAGCTCAAACCATGTCGGCACCTAAAGGCACTGTTCGCTTACATCGAGTATTGGCAGCACCCGCAGAGCGTGTTTACCGCGCTTTTCTAGATTCAGCTGCCATGGCCAAGTGGCTTCCGCCTCATGGTTTTACTTGCACGGTGCATGAAATGAATGCCCGTGTGGGTGGCGGCTATAGAATGTCTTTTACTAATTTCACAACGAACAAGAGCCATTCTTTTGCCGGTAAATACATCGAACTCAAGCCCTCCGAGCGGATCAAATACACCGACAAATTCGATGACCCCAATCTTCCCGGAGAAATGCAGGTGACGATTACCTTTCGTGAGGTCATCTGTGGAACTGAGCTGCAGATTACCCAAGAAGGGCTTCCAGAAATGATTCCGGTCGAGCAGTGCTACCTCGGTTGGCAACAGTCGCTGAATCAGCTTGCCGAATTGGTGGAGCCAGAAATTCCGGATCAAATGTAAGCTGAGCATGAAAAAGAGCACACCAAAGAAACGGCTTTCGTTTCAATCTAAATTGGAACGCATTGCTAAAGGCATGGACTATTTCGCTCTTCCCGTTCCAGCAAAGATCACCCATGCTTTGGAAACACGTGGCCCTGTTCCAGTCTTTGCACGAGTCAATGGCTCGGAACCTTTTCTAGCAAGCCTCTATCCTGTGGGTGGCGGCCGCCATTATCTTCGCGTCAGAAACAAGATTTGTAGCGCGGTAAAAATAAAACCCGGAGTTCGCGTTCGAGTACAGATTACGGTTCGTAATCGTTCTGCTGAAATTTCAATTCCGAAAGACCTATCGAACGCCCTTCAAGCAGAGGGCGTGGAAAAAAAATTCAAGGCTCTGCCGATCGGTCAAAAGAGTTACCTGCTTCGATTAATCGATCGAGCAGTCAAGCCAGAGACCCGCAAGAAAAAAATTCAAGATGCGGTGAAAGCCGCGCACCGAAGGAGATAGAAAAGTCGAATCTCCTAGCGCCCCACTCTATTCAACTGCTCCAGAACATACGCCGTCTCATTCACCGTACGTTGGTTGATCGCCGGATCCATTCCGTCGTAGCCGAAATTCCGCAAAACGGTCGTTTTTTCAGGACGAGTGCTCGAATTGGTCAGAAGGTATTTTGACTGAAACGTAGCTTTTTCATCCAGACCCTTCTGCCCGAGATTGAGATCCGGAAACAAGCGATCGACCGATAGCCGCGCCATCTGCGATGTGTGGCAGCTCAAGCAATCCGTATTTTCGACATTATGAAAACGTGGATTTTCGATTCTCAATGTCGACAAATAGTCTCGAGTGACCTTTTGTGAGTCTGAATTTTTTTTCGCCGTGAACAAATCTTGAAACGTATCGTTTCCCTGAGGCGGCGGAGACATCGCGCCGTTGGGACCGTCGTCGACCAGAAACGTCGTCGGATCTTTGCCGTCAAAATAATCAGGTGGACTGACCAGTATGCTTGCTGAGCTCAACACGCAGTTCTGGAAAGTTTGGCTTAGGCCATGATTTCCTGCTTGCTCGTCCCCACCGGAACGAGGGATCTGGAACTCTTGGAATTGGCCGTCGATGATATTGTATCCAATGAAAAGCCAAAGCCCTTGACCTCGCGTTCCGAACGAGTACGTGATTCGACTGACTCGGCTCTCACCCACGGCTGATAAAATAATCTCAAACAGATTTTTAGCGTAAGCGGAGTTCAAACCCTGCTTCTTCAGCTGCGGATTAACTCCCAACACCTCGTCTGTGCTCGTAACACCAAAGGAAGATTTCAAGACTCGAAGCTCGCTCACCACTCGTTTGAAATCATCGTCGGGAACATCGTACGAAATATGAGCACCAAGATCGTCGGCCCTCACTCCTTTTGGGCCTTGTTGGATCGGCTGCCAAATCAACCGGATCTGCGACTTGCAAGCTGTCGACTGAGCCGACTGTGGAGCACAAGGATCCAGGCGAATGGCGACAACTCGCACTTCAGAGTAAATTTTGTTGGCGTCGTCAACATTCTGCCCGTTAAACGCACCGCTGACGTTATCTTTCACTCCGAATGTTCGATCAAGCGTTTGGCGCGGGAACAAAACGCCGTATTTCCCGGAGTCGGTCGGCTTCAGCATCAGAGAAGCGTCGCTCAGCTGCGTAGGAAGCGGAATCAAGATGGAAACATCGTTTTGGCTCAGCTGCACATCCGCAGAATAAACAGTTGAATAAGCAGTGAGCGACAGAAGCAAAGAAAGCGCGAACAGACCTTTCATATGAATAACCCTCTGAAACCCAGTCTTTATCAGTAACTAATTCTATTAGTCAACTAATAGAATTACTCTATTGGTTTCAAGGATGAAGAGCCGCTTCCATCATCAGTCAGACGCCCGAACCATTTCACAACCGATATTGGGATTAAATTCTTGATTCAGCTGAGCCACAGCTGTTTTATCATCAAAAGTTCCGCCGACTATTTTTCCAAGTGCACTGAGCGTGACTGAAATTCGAGAACGAACCTCATCCACATCGACTTCGACTACATTTTTAAGGGTTGGGCTTAAATTATCGCGCTCGAAACACACATCTAGCGGCACTCCTGAAATAAAATGGCACGAGCACATTTCTTTTGCAAAAAGCGTTGTAATCAAACCCGTGCTAGTAACGTAATTCAGATCAGATAAGGGGCTGTCGTCTATAGAAAGATGGGGTGACAGTGCCGGACGCGAATGGGCAAAACTTTGATTCACCCCGATGAAACAAGTTAGAAAAATAAAAAAATAAAACCGCATCTCTGATTTCCTTTGTTTAATCCGTAAAACAAGCGAGCGCTTTGCTCACCATTGGATCAATTTTGCTCCAATACTCGTTATCATGCCCGGTACGAGTCAAAATCAGGCCGCGTGATGGGATCATAATAATGAGCTGACCAAAGTGCCCCGCTGCAAAAAACATGTCTTCTGGAGAATTCGGAAACGGAAGAGGCAAATCTCGAACACGCTGATTGAGCCAAAATCCTCTGCCATAGACGCCTTCAGAAATAATTTCATCTGTTGAAGTGCCTTTAGCTAACAGTGCATTCGAAACAGTGCGCGACATTTTAACCCAGCCCTCTGGAAGCAAGCGCTTGCCCTGCCAAACGCCGTCGCCCATGTAGAGCTGCCCGAACTTTGTCATTTCTCGAGGTGTCGAGTGAACATAGGCTGCACCCACGTAAGCACCCGAGTCATCTTTTTCGAAAACGACGCCTCTCATGCCAATAGGATTAAAAACATTATGCCAAGGCAAAGCATCATACTGAGAGCCGTAAATCTTCTTTAAGACTCCCATGAGAATATTGGTGTCACCGCTGCTGTAGTTCCAAATTCCGCCAGGGCCTTCGGGTCGCATGGACGAATTGAGTGCAAACTCAGCCATGTTTCCGCGCCCTTTAAGATAAAGCATCGAAATGACCGAAGAAGTTTGTACAGTGGATTCATAATCTTCGATCCACTTCAGGCCAGAGCCCATCTCAAGCAGGTCAGAAATTTTTATATTATTGTAGAGGGGTTCATTTGGACCACTCGTTTTTCTCGAACTCGCTGGAAAATAGCGATTCAGGGGCTCATCGAGTGAGATCTTATTATCGAGCACAGCCGTTCCAAGCAAAGCACTGGTGATGCTTTTTGAAACAGACCAAAGACAATGTGGAGTTGTTGAGCTGTAGTATTTGTCATAATACTCATAGCGAATCGCACCGTCTTTCATTACAACGAGCCCATCTGTTTGTAGTCCGTTGGTGGGATCGCCTGCTCCCTGAATGTAATCCTGAAAAGCTTTGCACTGGGGAGTATTCATCGAGGCTTGGGCAAAACCTTGAACAAAACAGGGAGCAACAGTAAATATGAAAATGAGAAGTATCTTCCGTGATAAATTCATCGTTCTTTAAATTTATCATGTGAATTAATAAACAGTATATAAAAAATAAATTCTATTTAATTAATGGCCGGTCGCGCCAATTGCACCCCGTGTTATGCTTATCATTTCGGACATTTTTAATTAGAACAATTCATTTTGCTTATAGATAAACTCAGTATTAATGTCAGCTGATATGGCGAAAATTAAAACACGTAATGGAACAAGTGAGCACAAAGCCGTTTCGAAAAAAGATTGGATCGCGGTGCGGCAGACCTTTCTAGCGAAAGAAAAAGAGTTCACTCATTTGCGCGATCAACTGAATGAACAAAGAAGGCAGCTTCCTTGGTTTAAGATAGACAAAGATTATACTTTCGATGGACCAAAAGGCAAAGTGGCCTTGAGTGATCTCTTTGACGGAAAAACCCAACTTATTGTTTATCATTTTATGTTTGGTCCAGAATGGGGCGAAGGCTGTGCTCACTGCTCATTTTGGTCTGACAGCTACGAAGGCAATGCTGTTCATCTCGCTCAAAGAGACACAGCCTTTGTTGCTGTCTCTCGCGCACCCCTGAAGGAAATTGAGCCCTTTAAAAAACGCATGGGCTGGACATTCAAATGGTACTCTTCTTTCGGTTCGGATTTTAATTTCGACTTCTTCGCCTCATTTACAGACCAAGAGGTCGAAAACCAGAAAGCCTTTTTTAATTTCAAAGAGTCAGATCCGGGTACGACCGACCGCGAAGGCGCGAGCGCCTTTTACAAAGACGAAAATGGAGACATCTACCTCACCTATTCAACGTTCGCACGCGGCATCGATCTTTTGAATACTGCCTACAATCTCCTTGATTTGACAGCAAAAGGTCGCGACGAAAACCCTGAGATGCCCCAAGACTGGGTTGATTACCACGATAAGTACGAAGCATGACACCCATGGATACCTCTTACTGGATCTCACGCTGGGAACAGGGTGACACAGGCTGGCACCAAAGTGCGGTCGAGCCCGAGCTCATCGCCGCTTGGTCTGGCCTTGCACCCACTCGAGTGTTTGTTCCTCTCTGTGGCAAATCTCTCGATTTGGTTTGGCTCGCAAATCAAGGGCACGAGGTCATAGGTCTTGAAGCAAGTGCTTATGCTTGTGAAAGTTTTTTCAAAGAAAACCTACTGCCTTTTAAAAAATCAAGCTTTGGGCCTTTTCAGAAATACACGTCTGCGAATATCACCCTCTTGCAGGGAGACTTCTTCGACATTCGCACGGTAAACTTGAACGAACATTTTGGAGCGATCTTTCGAGTCTACGATCGCGCAGCACTCATCGCTTTGCCTTTTGAGACTAGAGGTCAGTACGCAGCCCAAATCAAGGCGCTCTTAAAAGCTAGCGGTTTGAAAGAGCCAAAGATCTTGCAACTCGTTATTGAACGTCATCCTTCTGACCACGAAGGCCCCCCTCATTCGGTTACCGAGGCTGAATTGCGGTCGCTCTATGAGCCCGAAATGAAGGTCATGCTGCTTAAGAGCGAACGGCTCAGCCCCCATGAAAAATTCAAAGTCGAGACCAGCCAAAAGGTCTACGAATTGACGAAATAAGGAGTTGATTGAAATCAATCACTACCACTTCACGTTCGTGCCTGAAAACTCATTCACTTTCAAAGTACTGAGAATTGAATTCAGTCCATTCTTCGCAATATCGAAGGTTCCTTTCGATCCACTATAAACAAAAGTAAGAAGGATAGGGGCATTATAGCGATTTCTTTTTGCCATGAATTGCACCTTGCCATTCGCATTGGGCAGTTCTTGATCACACGAAGGCTCTTTCTGCGCCAAAACCAAGTGATCCTTCATCGAAAAACGAACCGGATCGATCTTTCGATAGGCCACGATCATCGAAATCGTGTCTCCATTTTTTCCGACGGGTGAATGGGTGTGAGTCACGAGAACCTTGAAACCTGGAGGCGCACGAAACTGATTGGTGGCATCAGTAAATTGCAAATTTTGTTTTTTAAACTGCGAAAGAAAAAAACTCTCTGTCTTGTCTTTGAATTTTCCGGCCACAATCTCAGATGAAATAGTCAGCCCATGCTCAAGACCTGAACTCAGTTTAGGAATCGATACGCCTGCTACACTTGTGAGATTCTGCATCTGCAGATTGCTTCCTTGCGTGACTCTCCATCCGTTCGGCAAATGCGTTTCAAATCCGAATTCAGTCGAACCCAACAAACCATCTGAAGTGTAGTATAGATTGTTAAAAGGCACTTCTTTATCAGGAATGTCAACACCGAGGCTAAAGTTGATACCCGGCATCTCAAAAAGTTCTCGATAAGGTTTAATCTCATCAAACGACTTTTCTTTGGCCAGTGCCAGGTACCGCATCGCTCGATGTGTTTTGAATGTTTGTATACAGCGGCTTGCTGCACCTAAATAGAGCAAACTCGCAAAGCGCGAAGAAGGAGAGTGCTGCGCGAGCTCTTCAAGTGACTTTGCAAAATCACCTCGAGTCGGAGTTCGGACATCAAAGAGCAGTGTGAGAGCCAAAGCCAAGTCGTGAGAAGAAGAACTTGCAGGAATCGCCTTAAGAAAGGCTTCTAGTTCCTTCGAAGCCCCGTCTTCATCGAGGTTATAGCCATAAAGAAGGTAGGTCGCACCGAGGAGGATGAGATTAGGATCTGATTGAAGCTTCGTTTTGTTTTTCGAATAGACTTGGCGAAACATTTGCCAATCGTGAATGTACCCTTTCACTTCATCATCTGATGAAAAACGTGGAGGCCAGTAGAGCAAGTTATTTCGCCGGTCCAAAATCCATTGATAGAGTTTTTGGAGATCTTCACCCGCTTTCTCGAGCTTCAAGCCTGAAAGTTCTGGCCAAGGCTGTAATGCCGTTCTGGCCTTTCTCGCCTGATAAAAAGATCGATTCGTAAGACTCACATCCGTTGCATTCGCTGAAGCTGCAAACACTGAGCTTACGCACAGCACAATCAGAATAAGCGTAGATTTCATATATTCTGAAGTCTAAGGCTTTAATGACTGTGCTTTCAACCCTAAAAACGCATTAAAGTTAATGATTAAACGAAGGTTTCTGACTCGCTCGACAAACCCCTCGCATTTCGATAGGTATGCGTTCGAATGATGCAAAACACCGCAATTACCTTTGACGACGTCTTATTAGTGCCTGGTTATAACCATTACGAATCTCGCCGCCTGGTCGATACCTCGATGACCGATAAAACAGGCAAGCTGAAGCTCGAACTTCCGGTGATCACAGCCAACATGGATACGGTTACTGAAAGCGCCATGGCCAATTTCATGGGTCGTTTCGGTGGAATGGGCGCTCTACACCGTTACCTCAGCATCGAAGACAATCTGGCCGAATTCAAAAAGTGCGAAACAAAAGTTTTTATTTCAATCGGTTGCCAAGAAAAAGAACTCGAGCGAGTCACCGCACTCAGAGACGCAGGCGCCGAATATTTCGTGGTCGACGTGGCTCACGGGCACGCCCGCTATGTGGGGCGCACCCTGAAACTCATGCGCGAACTTTTAGGCGATAAAGGCTGTATCATGGCCGGAAATGTCGCGACCTACGCAGGCGCCGACTACTTAGCTTCATGCGGGGCTGACATCATTAAAGTCGGCATCGGTGGCGGATCGGTTTGCTCGACTCGTATCAAAACAGGGTTTGGCGTTCCAATGCTGACCAGTATTCAAGACTGCGCTAAAGTCGATCGCTCTATCGTCGCTGACGGAGGCTTGCGCAGCTCGGGCGATATTGTCAAAGCTCTCGCCTTCGGCGCTGATTTTGTCATGATCGGTGGAATGCTGGCCGGTACAGAACCTACTCCAGGTCCTGTCGTCACGAATAAAGATGGTAAAAAAGTTAAAATCTATCGAGGCATGGCAAGCCGTGAGGCTCAAGAAGATTTCTTAGGGCCTATGGGCGGTTGGAAAACCGCAGAAGGCGTTGCTACCGAAGTCGCTTATCGCGATGACCACGAAAAAATCATAGCTGATCTCATTGGGGGTTTGCGATCCGGACTCACCTATGGCGGCTCAGCCACCATTCGCGAGCTGCAACGCAAACTCGACTATAGACTGATTACTCCGGCTGGCAGAATTGAAAGCCTACCGCATAAGACTTTCAATTCAATCTAACTAAAGACTTAGCCTGGTATCGTCTTTGCAGAATGGCAATCTATGCTCAGAATGATTGCCCTATTGCTCGCTTTGAACTCAGCCGCTCTCACAACCTTCGCTGTCGACCCGCCTCGCCCACTCCCGAAATTTGATTGCCGCCACCTGCTCGTCTCTTCTGGCAAAGAAACAAAGGGGCCTGAAGCTTTCGCGCAGCATCTCAATGGAATGGTCTTCTTCGATCCGCAAAGCGAGCAATCTCTCATAATACAGGCTCTCGATCTTACGCCCTACATCTCAGCAGCTTATGAGGCCTATCACGCCAAAAGCAAAAAAGCTGTGGTCTCAGGGCAGACCTTTGAGTGGAGCGAAGAGCTTTTCGGCAAAGCGATTTTGTTTTCTTCACTTTCAAGAAATTTTTTGGTCGGCTTTTTGAAACCTAAAGACGAAAATGTAACCTATGATTTCATAGCCAAACATTTGCAAGACCGAGTCACTTTCTGGATCACCGACATTGCAGGAAATATGGCTGGATATGGCTCTGTGCAGTATCAGCCCGATAAAAAATTCTGTGAACTGTCTGCATTATTTTTACGAGAGGACTATCGTGGCCGGGGAATCGCGACTGAAGTGCTTCGCCTCTTGCACCGATCGATGCCACCTGGATTGAGACTAGAACTCTTCAGCAAGAATACTGAGACCAATGCTATTCTTCGAAAACTCTTCGATGCCGCCTACGAAACGGTCGCTTACAAGGCTGCCATTAAAGGTCACCCTGCTAACGCCGAGGTTTTGGCCTCGATGGAAGCCACTAAAAACGCGATTCTCATCGCTGCTCAAGAGCGCCGCATTCCTTGGATCACCGCACTCTTGCATTCAGGGTGGAAAATCACGCTGATTGTTAAAGATCCGGCTGGGTTTTGTATTTTTGCAGAGGCGGATTGAAGTGCTCTATCACGAATGCATTGGTCCAACGCTTGCAGACTTAAAAGTAGTTGAACGACTTGGAGGAATCTAAATGGTGAAAAATGTAGCTTCATTTGGTTTAATATTGGCTCTATTGCTTGCAGTACTTGTTTTATCGACTCTTTATGCAATGTACGAAGCACTGACTGGCAAGTTTGACCGTAGTAAACGTCGATTAGCTCAAATCGAAAAATTTAAACGCCAGCCAGGCATTTTACCCAAAGGAAAAACACAGCGAATCGCTTAAGAACTCTGCAGAGCCAAGTCTATTTTACAATTTTTTTGTAATTAAGGTGTCAGTAATAACCCTACCCACAGGAGATAAAATGATGAACCGCACTAAAACAGAATTTGTTCCCTACCCGATTAATAAAGCTTCAGAGTCATCGCTACAGCGCATCAGAGACCGAGTTCCAGAAGATGAACTTGAAGGCACAGGAGAATCAGATAAAGAAGAAATGAATAGTTTGACAGACGAGATGAGTTCAATGGATCCGAACTTTCAAAGCACGCTTCACTACGACGGTTATCAATCGATCGAAGAATCTGACAATGATGCCTATAACAGTCTTGATGCTGAGAGAAGCGAAGACACTGAGGCTGAAATCACAATCAAAGATCGCATGAACGAATCAGATATGGGCGAGGAAGACCCCGTTGACCCTCAAGAAAATAGAAAATAACAAACAAAGTATTCAGTTTCTTTAAACTGAGCTTAAGAATAAGCTTTTGTGAATGAAACAGATTAAAGGCTATATTGAGATCAAATCCACAATAGATTTGAGATTAGCAGATATTCCAGCCAAGCCTAAACCACGGTATCGTTCCGAAAAAGAATATCAAGCACTGCTGAGCGACAACCACATGCGCTTAGAAGAATATCAAACTCTGCTCTATGCTAATCATGAACGTTCTCTATTGATTATTTTTCAAGGAATGGACACCGCCGGCAAAGACGGAGCCATCAAACACGTCATGTCGGGCGTGAATCCACAAGGCTGTTCGGTCGTCAGCTTCAAAACACCCACTCCAACTGAGCTAGCTCATGATTTTTTATGGAAGGCCAATCAGTTTCTTCCAGCACGTGGCCAAATCGGAATTTTTAATCGCTCTTACTATGAAGAAGTATTGATCACTCGGGTTCACCCTGAACTTCTAGAAAAAGAAAAGCTTCCGAACGGCGCAAAACAGGGCGAAAAATTCTGGCAGCACCGTTACCAAGATATTGTGAATTACGAAAAGCATCTACATAGACAGGGGTATGAGGTCATTAAAATCTTCATTCATATTTCCAAAGACGAGCAAAAACAACGCCTCTTGAATCGCTTTAGTAATGCGAAGAAAATTTGGAAAATATCAGAAGGTGATATTCATGAACGCAGGTTCTGGAAAGAATATCAAAGAGCCTATGAGAAATGCATCAAGTACACAGCCTCAAAAAGCAACCCTTGGTACATTGTTCCCGGAAACGATAAAGAAAGCGCACGCCTTAGTATTTCTCAGATTTTAGTGGATCGATTGAAAGACCTACGGCTCGAGTACCCCAAATTAAAGCCTGAAGAGAAAAAACAATTAAAGAAGCTGAAGGCGCTTCTCTCTAAAAAGTAATGGGTACCAGACAAGGTATTTAAACCTGTGCCCTCGGTAAAGTGATTTTGAAAACACAGCCTTTTTTAGGCAGATTAATGACTTCGATCGTTCCATGATTAAGATGGACCGCCCGTTGAGCGATCGTCAGGCCCAGGCCAAGCCCTTTTCTATTTTCATGCTGCTGCACGAACGGCTTAAAAAGAGTGGCTGCGACGTCTGGAGCCAAGCCACCACATTCATCTTCCACTTCAATGACAATGTGGTCTTCTACGTATTTTGCCCGCACCTGAACTTTACCTTTTGGCGGAGTATACTTGAGCGCATTCTGAATGAGGTTGGATAAAGCAGAGAACATGAGATGCAGGTCTGCCTCAAAAACAAGATTTGGATCGACTTGAATCTCTAAGACTTGCTTTCTTGACTGAGCCTCGACTGTAGCGGTCACGATGATCTGGTCTATAACCTGAATCAAACAAATCGTTTCTGGGTGAACCTGCGGGTCTATGCGTAACCTGACTTCTGTTAACGACCGATCTACGAGTTCTTGAATCTGTTTCAAGCCCTTTTTTAAAACTCGGCCGGTGCTTCCTGAAAAACCTACAGTTCCTTCTTCAATCAGCTGAATAGAAACGTTGACATTGACGAGCGCGTTTCGAAGTTCATGGGCTAAAAATCCAAGGTGTTCGACTTCTCGATTCACATTTTGTGTATTTCGTAGTGCCTGATACTCTGTGACCGCACCGGCAATCGCAACGTCTAAACACCGGTTCAGGTCACGAAACTCAGCTGAAGTAATGACGATGTCTTTCGCAGTCGCAAGCTCAGTAATCGCCTGGCACATGGCTCCGTATGCGTGCACAACATGAGAAAGGGTGTATCCGAGCCTGAGTAATTCTACCCCATGAAAGCCGGCTTCTCTCGCTAACTCGACCTCGCCCGGCCGACCCCCTGCTTTTGCCAGAGCCGGTTCATCGTTTTCGCTGGCAGCTTTTGACATTCCACGAATGTTCGCTTCGGAATGAACTCCCTCAAGGCGAAGTACAAACAAAAGTTGTTTATAAAAAATGGGAAGCCCTTTTTTGAGCTGCTCTGAAGAGGGTCGAACTCCCGCCAAGTCGAGAGACTTTCTCTCAGTTGCCGCTAGAATTTCTTCTTGGTTCTTTTCTAAAAATTCGTAAAGCACAGGCGCGTTTCCTCTATAACGATTTGTTGTGGCCTTGTGACGAGAATACTAGCACTATCCACCTCATCGCGCTTGTCTTTTACACCTTCAAATACCCTTCAGACGATTTGGAAAGAATCAGTGTTGATAATGAACAGATTGTCTCACTTTCATGAAACGATGAACGGAGCAGAGAAATTCGTCTATTTTGGCATTTTTTCGAATAAACCCCACTGCCTTGCCCATAGGAACTTGGTCCATCGCGCTATGAAAAACCACGGGAACGTTTTTTAGAACTCTAGACATCTTCTTTTCAAGCACGAGTAAGAAAGTAGACCCAGTCATATCTTGCAACTGCATATCGAGAAGAATCAAGTCTGGCTCCTCAATTTCAGCAAGTACCTGGATTGCTTCACGCCCGCTTTGAGCCGTAAAAACTTCAAAACCTTCCATTCCAAGGATCGTTTTCTGAAGATCAAGCAAATCGCTGTTATCATCAATCACGAGAATGGATAACTTGGGTAAGTCGGTTGTTTTAATTTTCTGTAATCCTGGTTTCTTCGGGTCTTTTAGAGTTTTTATGATCACAATCACTCCTGCCCCCAGTTGTTATGTTCTTAGCCGGTCACTATACTAGATTACCGTACTGTTAATGTCTAATTTAATAATTATTATTTAATAAATTGTAACTTCCTTCAGAAGAAGTTCACCACCCACACTGGATGTCAGAGTGGCGAACCCTTCAACCAACGCACTTCTAAGATTCGGTCATCACGAGTAAGTAGCCCATCCCGAATAACGATAAAGGTCATTGTCGTCGCGACAGCTATCACAAAAACGATCGAATCGAGAATGCTGTGCAAAGGCCACACCGCATATATTGCAAGTCTTTGAACTTGCAGTCAGCAGCTCGTAGCCTCTACGGGGCCTACCCCATTGAGATTCTAGGTCGTCATTTCCACTGATTTTCATAATCCAATTTGAACGATTCATATTGATTCACTCCTACAAAGTCTAAAAATCATCTCCGTACACACTGATGTTTTTTAAGATTTGTTAGAATTGTTCACTGAGTTTTTAAACCTATTGGCTTCGTAGTCAGCAAAGTCTTTTCCATATCCATAAGTTCTTTGCAGTTTTTCTGTTAGGTTTCCCAGATCATTTCTAATTGAATCTGCTTCTACATCAGTAAATCTAGACCATCGGGTCATTATTTTTTCTTTGACCTCAGGCCAATTCATTGCATTGATGTTGTCTCTACTTATTGCAGTCATCAAAATGTCCTCCTGCTTTATCCACTGAGTTTAAATTCAGTGAAGGTTAATCAATCGAAGATTATTTGCTTGCAAGGTGGTTTTTATATTGATGTTAGAAACTAATCTATGGGGTGTTTCCCTATCAGGAGAACCCCTAGTAAAGCGTAATGCTATATCATTTTACGTGATGTGAATGATTTCTACTAATACCTTCAGAAATTGCGTAACGAGTAAGACCTGCAACATCATGAATTTGTAGTTTATCCATGAGGTGTTGGCGATGCTTTTCCACCGTTTTAATACTGATGCCGAGCTTTGCCGCGATTTGTTTATTTGCGTTTCCTTCGGCAATCAACTGAAGCACTTCGGTTTCTCTCGGACTAATCTGCAGGTATTCTTTTTTATAACCATTTCGACTGGTTCTTTTTTTATCGCGTTCGTTCATACGAGCCAAAACTGAAGGACTAAAATACGTATGACCCTTTTGAATTTCACGTATGGCATTGACCAGAAGATTTGAAGCACATTGTTTAATTAGAAAGCCAGAAACCCCCAATGAAGCGGCCTTTTCAACATAAGCGTCATCTGCGTAGGCTGAAAGCACTAAAACTTTAGTAGAAGGGCTGATGGTCTTGATCTTACGTGTTGCTTCTAAACCATTGAGATCGGGCATCGAAATGTCCATGATAATCACTTCGGCATCGGTCTCTTTTAACATTCTGATGGCTTCATGCCCTGTTTCAGCTTCAGCCACGATCTTAATATCATCTTCCATTTCGAGCAAAAGGCGCAGACCTTCTCGAACTATTTTATGATCTTCAGCTAGTAAAACCGTAATCTGTTTATTCCTCAATTCAACCCCACTTCTAATTTAAAACATCATGCTTGAATTTTTTAGCTACCATAAAAGGAATCTGCACTCGAATCACAGTGCCTTTACCTTGCGATGATAAGATTTCGAAATGACCGTGTGCAATTCGAACCCGTTCTTCCATTCCTAAGAGTCCCAATCGTTTATTCTTACTCTTCCCAAAAATTTTAGCGCTGTCAAAGTGTTTACCGTTATCAATCACGTCCATCTGCACATGATCTTTATGTTTAGTAAAAACAATCATCGCCTTGGTAGCCTCTGAATGACGACCCACATTGGTGATCGCCTCTTGTGCCACACGAAAAAGAATCGTCTTATTCATATCAGATAATTGAATACGGGGTGCATAAGTAGTGAGCTCGACCGGAATAGATGTGCGCGCGGTAAATTCTTTTATGAAAGATTTAAGAGCTGCAATAAGGCCTAAATCGTCTAAGACCATAGGCCTGAGCTCTTTTGCAAAACGATGAATTGTCTCTACCGACTTCTCGACCAATGTCTGAGTTTGACCAATCTTTTTTCTAATCGTGCCTGAGCTCGTTGCGGCTTCTTTACTTAAAATCTCTAATTGAAAATTGATACCTGTTAAGACTTGGCTGACTTCATCGTGAAGTTCGCGGCTGATTTCTTTTCGGTCTTCTTCGTTTTTGATGAGCAGATATTCTGAAAATACTTGTGTTCGTTTATGTGCAATCTCTGATTTGGTTAATAATTTACGGTAGTGATGTTTGCATTTTAAAAGTTCTTGGTTGAGAAAACGGCATCGAATAGTCTGAAGTTTTAATTTGCTATTAAGTGCGATATTTTTACGAGTTACAATTTTAACTTTAAGCTCGGTACTTAACGGCGTCACTTCAACTCTCCTTTCTTGGAGCGCTTAGTTCGAGCAATGGGTAAACAGTTGTTCTACTGTTTGTCTCTACTCTGCGTAAGGTTATCTGTTTATACACTCAAAAACTCAATGGGGTATACACCCTATGTTGAAAAATAGAATTCAGCGCGGCTTTTCTACTAATAAGATAGCGAGAGAGACTGTGTAGCCGAGATGAAGATTGCTGTAGCGATCATTATCTTCCAATCAGCGTACGTGAGCTTTGGCTGCTACCACTCCGGTGAGTCGTCATAAGGTATCGAGTTTGATTCATTGTTCAAGCTAATGACATAGTCGTCTTGCTCTTCAAGAGCGAGTTGCCTGTCGTTATAGCCTTGAATTCCCATATTTTTAGTGGTGGGCTTACTTTTGATCTTAGTAGCATTCAGATATTTTTTTGTTTCAATTTTTGTGTTCATTTAAATTCTCCTGATTTTTTAGTTTTTAGGATAGCTAGAGCGACTGCTGTTCAGAAGAGATCTGCAAAATATTTTATTTTTTGAGTCTGATGTGTGAGCTGCAAGCACCAGACTAGAGAACATGAGGCCTACTGCAATAAGGGTTAAATTGAAAAATAAGAATAATCCTAATCTATCTCCATTATTATTCATGGAATATGAGCTGTTATTTTGCATGTTTGGGGTACTCCTTCATTTTAATTGTTGCCCAGATGTAGGCTCATCTTAATGAAGAGTCGATGGGGTGTTCACCTATGGGGTATGAACCCCGCTCTCATAGAGCCAAAAATAGATTATAAATTGCACTCAAATCACTCTCACACTTAAAGTGAAAACATGAACTTATTAATAAGGAGTTTTTATGAAATCTGAACAAACAGCAACAATCACCGCAGTAGGATACCCCATTTTACACTCAACACGAAACTCCTTGCCTGAAAAAAATAGAGTTCAAGTGATTGGAATCATCCAAGAACGCTTGGCAGATTCAATCGATCTCACGATGCAGCTTAAACATGCGCATTGGAACGTTAAAGGGCCTCAGTTTATTGCACTTCATCAACTTTTTGATCAAATAGCTGAAGAGTCAGAAAAATTCTCGGATCTCATCGCTGAAAGAATATCGCAGTTAGGTGGAATAGCCGCTGGAACTCTCGAGGCTGTTTCGCTGCGTTCTAATTTGCAAGAGTATCCACTCACTTCGATTACCGAGAAAGAACATATTGCAGCTCTGTCTCATTCGCTTGCAGTCTATGGAGAGCTCACTCGTGAGACCATTAGCCGAATCAGCGAGCTGAAAGACCCTGCGACGACAGACATTTTAACTGAGGTACTGCGTACGGTAGACAAATACCTTTGGTTCATTGAAGCTCATCGACAGGCTACTGATGAGCGTCATTGAGTAGTTCACTGCGGTGGAACCATCGGGGGTGAGCGGTCGAGAAAAATCAGCCCTTTAAATTGTCGGCTCGGAACCATGCCCTCTTCTTGTAGTCCATAATCCTGGCCAGGCTTTAAAAAGTTACCGCTGAGATCGACAATGGCCTGGTCGATTCCGGTTTGATGTAAAAGACCTTCTACCGATCCCGATAAATCAGGAGTGGGAATCTCTTGTGGGGGTTGCCCCGGCCAAAGAAATCCAACCCGATATCCCACCATCCCTATGGGTGCATAATCGTTTTGTAGTCTTTGCTTGAGCAAGGTTCCCATTGATAAGGCGCCACTGTAAGCCTGCGTTAATACTTCATCGTGATGCATGGACAAATGAGTATTATGCGCCCATAGAATTGCTTTTGCTGTTGGGCTGATCAATCGATGCAATCGTTCGACTAGCTCGGCCATCGAAACGTCTCGCGATTGAAAACTCACAGCTGAACGCTGAACGAAATTATAAAGCTCTCCTTGATAACCACGAATGCCGATCACAAATATCTTTGCCCACTCGAGTTCATTTGAAGCAGGTACTTTCTGTAAGTAATGTTCGATTTTATCTAACCCCAGAACACAAGAAGCATTCTGGTCATCCGGAACAGTGTATTGGCCTGCAAAAATGAGTGTGGTGTGTTTCTGGTACTCACTTTTAGTGAGCCCGTACCCTTCACAAGGGGTAAGACCTTGAATGAGTTCTGCGCTCTCACTCGGTGCAACTTTCTCTAAATAAACTTTTAGATCGGCAATATCTTCCAAAGTTTGGCTCTGAGTATCAAACCCAAAGAAGACCACTGGGTCTGACGCGTGAGACTGATTGAACTCACAGAGCCATTTAAAAAGCTGAACCGTAGACTCGCTCCACCAAACAGAAAAAATTCCATATAGCGCGTCTTTGGGAGAGCCCTGGCAAGTCGAAATGTATTGATTTACTCTTCGAGCAGCTCTCCACGGAGTTTCCATCTCAAAAGCACGAAATCCTTTTTTCTCGACAAGGTACTGAATCACTTTGAGTTTGGCTGCGATATAACCTTCTGATGCGTGAACACTTTCACCTAAGCCTACAAAATGAGCGTCTCCAATGATGGTATCGATCGGCTTAAGATCGTCGAATGGATAGACTCCACTTTCTGGTGTGGGTAAATCGCCAGCTTCAATTTGATTGAAACTGATAGAAATGAGACTCAATAAGGCGACAAAAAATATTTTTTTCCCCATTCTATTTTTCGTATCACTGACGACATCGATTGACTAGAAGTCAGACGAACCTCATGACCAGTAGCGTCTTGATATACTCATAAGACCAGGCTAAACCCATAGAATATGAAAAACTCCATCACACACGTCGAAGTTCCAGTCACCAATATGGCAAGAGCCAAAAAATTCTACGGCAAACTCTTCTCTTGGAAGTTAGTGCCCATGGACAAAGACTATATCGTCTTTCGGCCAAGCAAAGGTGTTGGCGGCGCATTGAAGACGGTCAAAAAAATTCCACGCGGAGAATCTGTGTTGCCTTATTTTGAGGTCGCTTCAATTCAAAAAACGCTCGCCACCGCAAAAAAACTCAAAGCGAAAACGCTTGTTCCGTTCACCAGCATTGGCGAGCATGGGTTCATCGCGCATATCCGCGACTGCGAAGGTAACACCATCGGCCTGCATCAGATGTAAGTATCAGTGAGATTCTTGGCTTGCTCGATTTTTAAAAAGAAAAATACAGCCGAGAATAAATGCAAGCAGCACCGCTGAGGCCGAGTAACGGCTCAAGGCCAGGCCCCCCGCATTCAAAGGCTTGTCTAGAAAATCGCCCACCACTGCACCCAGGGGGCGAGTTAAAATAAAAGCCGCCCAGAAAAGAAGGGTGCGAGAAACACGAGTCCAGAAATAAAGCCCTGCGATCACAGCGATGAGTGCTCCAAAAAGAATCGCGCTGCCACCATATCCGAGGCCTGCACTATCGGCTGTCCAATCGCCCAAGGCCGTACCGAGCGTTTGTGAAAACATGATGGTGACCCAATAGAACATCTCAGACTTAGGATTGTTCAGTGAACCCACTGAAACAGAACCCATCACCCGATACCAGACCGCCAGAGACGCCATGAGCAAAATGAAAAGCAATGAAGAACCGCCTGCGTAACCAATGCCTAAAGAGCGGTCCGCAAAATCAGCAAGTGTCGTACCGACAGTCGTTGTTGCAATAATCGTCGTCCAATAAATGATAGGGTGAAAGTGCTTTGCTTTAATTTGTACGATGACTGCAGCAATAAAAACCGCTGCAAAGATTGCAGTACCTAAAAGATACCCTAATCCCATCGACATCGAGACCGCATCACCACCGGTTTCACCTAAAGTGGTGGCTGCGATCTTGATGATCCAAAAAATGAGAGTGAGTTCTGGAACTTTACTGAAACCTTTTACAACCGAAGCTGTCTTCATTATTAGCGCTTAACATACCCCGTGCATTCAAGCTCAGCACGAATTTCGTATCCGTCGCTCATCTTGACTAAAAGAGACCCTTCGAAATTTTTTGAAAGGTCGCCTTCTGGGGGAAGCTCGTTTCTGATCGTCAAATCGACTTTGACATCGAGCTTTCCTTGCTTGCCGGTGCCCTTATAAACAAAGGCACCGTCTTTTTGAAGTCTTTCAAGCCCCTCAGACCGAATGACACTCACAACGCCGTCTTCATCTGATGAAATGACCAGCACTGCGGGAACAGATTTTCCCTCAACCGGATCTACTCGATCAAAAAATTTAGCCTTGTACCCTTGACCTGCACATTTAAAACCATCGGCGAAACTTGCAAAAGGTAGGGTCAACACTGAAAACACCAATAAAATATAAACGGACTTCATCTGATCTATTCCTCTTCCTTACTCTGTTTACTAACTACTGTTGAATTTTTGCTTGTTGGGCAACCCAGTCTTGTATTTTTTGAACCGCTTCTTGCTGGGTCATTGTTCCAGCTTGAAGACCATTAAAAATTTCGTCTTCTAATTTATCTTTGATGTGCGCTTCAGTGAGAGGCTGCGGCCAAATATTGCTGATGTCATCAGAGCCGCCTGCGCAAAGCGGAATCAAATGATCGAATTCATAATTCGGCCATTCAGACTCTGGAATATTTCCATAAGCCTGAGCGATTTTTAATTTCTCATCGTGGCTTACGTTTCGATTGCAGTAAGGAATTTGCTCTTTGTACCGATAGCCAGAAAAGTTTGGATCACTGGCTGTGCAAAGACTACCCGGAGTCAGCACCGGATCAGGCCGAGTCGCAAAGGCCGGTTGAACGGCTAAAAAAAATAATGCCCCTAAAAACAGATTGGAAACCTTTGATAGCTTCATGAGTAACATTCCCCCCGGAAAGTTGATGACCTGCCCTGGCCGTCTCAGCAGGGTTCATATCAGTGCTTTAAATAAAAAGCATGGCCGGGCGCAGCCAACGCGAGGCGCTATGGTTTTGGGGGTGTTTTAAACTTTTGTAAGTAGCTGTGCTCTTTATCAGCATAAGAAGCCCACACTTCGTGCCGGGCTGAATCGACGGCCAGTGTGTGCGTGCGTTCATGAGTCGGAACGTTACCCAACCCTTCAAAACCTGAATCGGTTTCTTTGACTGCAGAAATAAATCCCTTTGAAGCGCAGTAGATGGTTTTCGAACTGGCATCGAATGTGATTTGATCGGTGCCCGGAGCAATCTCAGCTTGAGCGGTCACTTTGCCCGTCTTCATGTCGATTGCGGCGAGTTTTCCGTTTCGTCCTGCGAAAAACACGCGCCCCGTTTTGCTGTCTACCGCAAGCCCATGAGGGCTTGTAACCGGAAGCGTCGACCAGGTGGCCTCAACTTTGTTTGTGTTGGGATTAATCACGACCAAAGTGTCGTTCGTTTTAATGTTTTGATAAATTCGATCGCTCGTCGGATCATACGCTACGAACTCAGGTACTCCCGAAATCGTAATCGTGCTCACCAGTTTTTTATTTTTAATATCGATGACCCAAACGTGGGTGCCATCATCTTCATCGGCGTAAGCAAATCCATTTTTAGAATCGATTGCGATCGCATCGACGGGCCCCGTGACCGCAACCTCGCCTGTTATTTTAAGAGTTTGAGAATTCACGAAAACAACTTTGTGCTCTTCTCCATCTCCTAAAACGTATGTGTTTAATGCGGTATCAATCGCCACTCCATGCGCATGGCCTACCGGAATCAGCGGCATCGGCTTT
>Ga0206960_1108_pt1 | contig 21050 bp, 22 predicted proteins | sample Alteio_BWOrgHeat_29_FD_153255 | JGI IMG/M metagenome (GOLD analysis project Ga0206960, IMG submission 153255) | Enriched cells from forest soil in Barre Woods Harvard Forest LTER site, Petersham, Massachusetts, United States -... | ecosystem: Environmental > Terrestrial > Soil > Temperate forest >... | reverse complement strand
ACCTGATGTAAAAGACCGTGTGAAAGCCGCAGCCCTTCGGTTTCGAGCCTATGTGAACGGTCAAGTGCAAGGTGAAAAACCTCTTGTGCTCGCCTATCAAAGTCGCTTGCAAGCGTTGTTGAAAAAATACGGAAAGAAAACACGATATCCCCTGAAGACAGACTTAGAAGAGTATTTAACAAACTCTGATAAAGACATCGCAGGCATTCAGAAAATTCTTGAAGCTTCAGGCGATCCGAAAGCCCTCGATGACCTCAAGACTTTCAAAGAACAAATCGCTGCCTACCACCAGTTTATTAAAGAACAGATTTTGCCCAAAGCACGCACAGATGCACGGCTTCCTGTCGAGCTGTATCGTTGGGAACTGCGCCAGAAAGGCGTCAGCTGGAGTGAGAAAGAAGCGATCACGATCGGTCATCATGATTATGATCAATCGAAAAAAGAATTCGCGCGTTTACTGGCTCAAGTCGCTGAGCAGAGAAAAACCGGAAAGCCCACAGTCGTCAGTGTTTTTGAAAATCTGAGAAAAGATCAGCTCACCGATAAAGATAAAGCTGAGAAAGCTTTTCGAACAGAGATCGCACGGCAAAATGAGATTGTTAAAAGTGAAGGGTTGTTTCCGTTTCCATCGACCGATGTGCAGATTCGAATGATGACTGCTGAAGAGAGTCAGGCAGAGCCTTATGCTCACGTTTCGCCGCCACCTCTGGCATTCGCGATGGGTGAGTCGACGGTGTTTTTGATTCCTTCGCTTGCAAAGGGCGCATTTTCTATTCCAGATTTTGAATACCAGGCGTCTGTTCCATTATTGGTTTCACACGAAGTGCGCCCAGGTCATGAACTTTTTTTCAATTGGGTGCTTGAACATGGCACGACGATGATTCGTGCCCGTTACGGGTATACAGTACCTTCTGTTGAAGCCTGGGCTTTTTATGCTGAAGATGTGATGTTGAAGCACCTACCGTTAGAGTCACAGTTGGTTTGGGCACAGATGAGGCAGTGGCGTTCAGCTCGAATGTTTTTAGACCCCGAATTGCATCAAGGTAAGCTTAATTTTGAACAGGCTGTGCATCTTTTGACGGATGAAGTGGGTTTGAGTCGCGAGCTTTCTGAGCAAGAAGTGAAGCGCTATGTGGAGTCTGATCCCGCAGTGGCTGTGGCTTATGCCTACGGATACAAAAAACTGATTGAGCTCAAAGACCTGGTTTCTAAAAAAATGGGCAAGGCGTTCAGTGACCGCTGCTTCAACGAGTTCTTACTCAATAATGCACTCGTGCCGATTGAATGGCTCAAGGACTACGTCAAAGAAATGAATTGCCCGAAGCCTGCGCCGAAGTGGCAGGATTTGGCAGCGGGTTGAGTAACTGAAAGTCTGTGTGTTTTAGGGCAGATTGCGATCGTTTCACATTACTTTTTTAAACGCTTTACCGAGGCAATCTCTACAAGCGCAAGATTGGCCTTCAGGCCTGCTATTGTATTTCGTATATCTGTGGCAACTTTAGCGTAAACATCGTACTCGGATTTAGCTTCGAATTCTTTCAGTTTTTTCACAGAGGAAGTGAGAAGACCATCAAGTGTATTGTGTGTAGCCGTAAGTTGTTCATCAGTGCAATCATCATAATTAACAGCACTCCTCGCAAAATCTGCTTCGGTTAGTTCTTTAATTTTATCTGGTGTCCCGCAGTCTTCTGAGGATGCAATCTGCCTTGATGAACGTGTTGAGCTGCTAATTGACTCTGTGGTCTTAGCAACTGACGAACACCCTACGGTCAATATAACAGGTGCCACGAAGCCAAAAAGTAACTTGTACATAATTTATCTCCCAGTATTCAATCTATCGATGGTGTTTAGAATTGCAACGATGAATATTTGACACTAGTCACTCGGCACTTTTATCTATCACAAGAGCACAGACTTCTAGATCGTAGAGCATGAGTGATTTGTAACTTAGGCAGTTTTTCGGTCTGAAATCCGTATAGATAGACCGATTTTCGATAGGTTTTGAGCGCCTATTGATCATAGATAGGCACGATTGCTGCTGCATATCATGTCATGAGCTTTCAAAGAATTTCATTCAATTCTAGTTTTAAAAACCCAGTTGATTAAAGTTACCAATAGTGGTAAGTTATAAGGTGCGATAGATGAAACGGATTGAATACTATCGAACACATTCAGGGCGTGAACCCTATCGTGAGTGGATACTTTCTTTAGACCTAAACACGCGGTTACGCGTTCACGGTTACAGTGATTTTGCTACTTCAAGGTGGAGATAAGACTAGTCAGTTTAGAGATATTAGACTGGCTCAAGATTATTGGAGGGAATATGCATCGAAATAGCTCTTATGATGCAGATGTAGCGAAAGATTTACAAAAAAGTTCCAAAGCTGTTCAATCTTATCTTCTAGGCCTTACTGAGGGCGATGACGGTCTTGGAACGGAAGAAGCGTTGCGTATTACAATTAAGCGAATGGGCATTAAAGAATTTTGCGAAATGACAAGAATTCCGATGCCAAATGTAATGGAATTCTTAAACGGAAAACGGAAGCTTAAACCCGAAACGCTTGAAAAATACTTGAAACCTTTTGGGCTGCGAATTCGTTTGGCCTTGGAGAAAGCTTCATGACTTACTCTTTTTCAACGCTCACGTGATTCGAAAGCTGATTCTTATGAGCTCCACTTGCCGGGAAATGCTCAGCCAATTTCTGGCCTACGGCTTCAATCGCTTGAACCAAGCCTTCAGTAAGATGCCCATTTTTGATTTGGCCAAGTAGTTTTTCTAAAATCGCTTCCCAGTCTTTTTGATGCAGTTTTTCAAGAATGCCTCGATCGGCAAGCACGCAGGCTTTGCGTTCAAAGATTGAAACAAAAATCAAAACGCCTGTTTCTTTTTCGGTACGATGCAAACCGTGTTCATGAAAAGCCTGAAAGGCACGATGGTGAAAAGCTTTTCCCATTTCATAGTGAGAGGTGAGGTGTCGTTTGAGTGGAGCCCAACGTGCAAGCCCATATCCGATTGCCAGTGCCGGTAGCTGCAATGCAAAAGAATAAAAAGGATAATCAATCAGAAGAAATCGATAAATCAAGGCACCTGACAATAAAGCAAAGAGAGCAGCAAATCTCCAAACGGCACCTGAATAAGAATCACTTTGAAGGGCAATGACTGGCACAATTTCGCCTAGAGTATGAGACTCTGCTGCCTCAACTGCTTTTTCAATTCGAGTGAGGTCTTCTTTTGAAATTACCATCCGCCGCTCGCGCCTCCGCCAGAAAATCCACCGCCACCGCCGCCTGAGAAACCTCCACCACCAGAAAATCCGCCTCCACCACCTAAGAACCCACCGCCACCCCAACCTCCAGAACCAAAGTAAGTGGTGCGCCGTCCGCGAAAAGGTTGAACGATGTTACGAATGAAAGATCCAAAGCAAAATAAGGCAATAATGATGAAATAAAATAAAGAACCCAGGTTGGTGGGTCGTTGCTCACTGGTTTTACGCAGAGGAACTTCACCTCCATGCTCGATCGTATAGGTGATCGCTTGAACTCCCGACAAAAGCCCATGCCCATACTGCTGTTGCCGAAACTCAGGCACCATGACTTCGCGAATGATGCGACTCGCGGTGATGTCTGGAACCGTGCCTTCAAGCCCTTGGCCAACTTCAATACGTACTTTTCGATCGCCGAGTGCCAGCACGATAATCAAGCCATCATCTCGTTTCGCGTCGCCTGCTTTCCATTTCTCTGCGACACGAATCGAGTACTGTTCAATCGTTTCGCCCTGAAGACTTGGAACGGTGAGTACGCCGATCTGAACCGCACGTGTTTCATACATGTGCCGTATCGTTTCTCGAAGCACTTCTTGGTCTTGATTGCTAAGCACATGGGCTTCATCGACAATAAAATCTGAAAACGCCGGAATCGGCGTTTCAGCTCGTGCGGTCGAAAGCAGAAAAGATGCGAGAGCGTAAAGAACGATCACTGGCTGAAATTCACTTTTGGAGGTTCTGAAACCGCCTTTTCGTTTTCAACTGTGAACTGAGGCTTTTTTGTCATCCTCAAAAATAGAGAATTGGTCCACGACTCTGGAGGAGCAGTGACAAGGTTATTAAACTGATTCACCGACTCGATATAGCGCTGCCGAGCAATAGTGACTCGGTTTTCTGTACCTTCGAGCTGCGCTTGTAGGTCTCGAAAGTTTTCATTGGCTTTGAGGTCGGGGTAGCGCTCAGCCACAACCATTAAACGGCCGAGTGCTGAACTTAACCCTTGTTGGGCTTGTGAAAAGGCTTTCAATTTTGCTTCATCAAGGTCGGCGGCATTCACAGTAACCTGTGTCGCTTTTGCGCGGGCTTCAATCACGCCTTCGAGCGTTTCTTTTTCGTGTTTGGCGTAGCCTTTAACGACTTCAACGAGATTTGGAATGAGATCAGACCTTCGTTTGTATTGATTCACGACTTCAGCCCAGGCTGCATCGACCGCATTATTCGCAATCGGAATACTTCGGATCCCGCAGCCTGAAAGAGTAAGGCCTGTCAAGAGGATGGCGGAGAAAGAACCAAAAAAAGAAAGGGTGAAGGGCAAAAATTTCCGGGTGAGTTTCATATCGGCTCCATTCATATTTCGAAGATGGCCCCATGCTCGCAAAACCCCGATAAAAGATCAAGATGTGCTTTTTTTTGCATATTTTTAATCTGTATTTTCTACCGCATTTTATAACAGTGGAGTTATTCTGAAAGAATGAGACGCGAATCAACACGATCCACATCAAGAACAGCTGTCAGACACATCAGACGAGAGAAGGGCAAAAGTGGCTCTTCTTCAAACCGTCGTACACGCATTGTATGGGTAGGCGTACTTGCATTTTGGATGATGTTTCTAACCGGTGTGCTCAATGACGTGACGGGTTCACCTGGAGCTCTTCAGGCCTTGCGCTTGAGGCATATGCTGGCGTCTAAAAATGGGGAGCTTACTGATCTTGAACAGCAGATTCTGAAGCTCGACAGTGAACGCCATCGTTTAGAAGACAGTTCAGCCCATCAAGAACGAGAAATTCGTCGGGTCTTGGGCTACGCGGCCCCAGGTGAGATTATTTTTGATTTTTCACGTGGGTTACTTCAGAAGTAACGCAATGCAACGATTTGATTTTCCTGAAAGATATCCCTGACAAAATCTTGACGCACCTCGCTTTTGACACGGATTTAATTTCTGTCACACTAGTATGAGTGTACGGGGTTCATGGAAAAGATCATGGATGAACAGAACCCCGAGGAGGCGAATCCTCGCATGGCTCTAGGAAGAGTAAAGTGGTTCAACGATGCTAAGGGCTTCGGTTTTATCGAAGCAGTGGATGGAACAGATGTGTTCGTTCACTACACCGCAATCCAAGTCGACGGGCACAAGACCCTCGGCGAGGGTCAAGAGGTCGAGTTCGATCTCTATGAGGGTCAGAAGGGCCCTCAAGCTCAAAATGTAGCTCCGAGACAATAGATTAAATTAAAATCAGGCGTTCTTGTGTCGGTGATTCGCGCGAATCACCGTCTTGATATTTCCGCGCACATTGAAGTCGCCGACAATCTCGATTTCCCAAGGGTCGAGTAATTTAACGAAGTCATCGAGCACGACGTTCACGGCATCTTCGTGAAAGACGCCTTGGTTTCGATACTTGTTGATGTAGAGTTTTAAGCTCTTCAACTCAACGCACCAGTCTTTGGGTACATATTTAATGTTCAAAGTGGCGAAATCAGGGAACCCCGACATCGGGCAAATGCAGGTGAATTCTGGGCAGCTGAACTCGATGGTATAGCGGCGGTGTTTGGTTCGATTCGGGAACCGCTCTAACTTAGTGTTTTCAATCAATTTGGTGCCGTCAGGGCGTTCGTTGCGTAAAGCGATCGAGACGGGCTGGCGGGCGCTTTTCTTAGTGGCTGTTTTTGTGGAAGTCGCTTGGCTTTTCATACGTCGAGGGGCGTTGTACCTGATTTGCGAAATGTGGTAAAGGGTGTCTTACATGAACACGACACCACCGACTGCTGATTCTGCTGTTTACGTCTCACTAGAATTCACCCCGAATCCCAACACACTTAAGTACGCCGTCAATAGAGTGCTGTTAGAGAAGGGTGCTCTTAATTTTACAAGCAGCCAAAATGCAGAAGGGCGCTCACCTTTAGCTTCAAAACTTTTTGCGGTGCCAGGTATTTCGGGGGTGATGATCGGTCGCGATTTTGTGACGGTTACTAAGAGTGAAGCCGGCGATTGGGACACGGTTCATAAAACCGCCTCACAAGTCATCGAGACTTCGTTAAAAGCAGGCGAAGCTGCTGTCGTTGAAGGCGTCGAAACGGATGTTAGAAAAGGTGGCAATTCAGAGCTCGAAAACAAGATTCGAGCAGTGATCGATGCTGAGATTCGCCCTGCAGTGGCGATGGACGGCGGCGATATCACTTTCGAAAAATTCGAAGATGGCGTGGTTTATTTAGAGCTGCAAGGCTCGTGCAGTGGCTGCCCGTCCTCATCGATGACTCTGAAAATGGGCATTGAGACGCGCCTGAAGCGCGACTTTCCGGAAGTCAAAGAAGTTGTTTCGGTTTAAGCGACTTTCTTTTTGAGCTTTTCTAATTCTTTTTCGATTCGGTCGAGTCTAGATTCAGACCGGTCATCGTTTTTCAGACCTTCTTTTAAAATCTGATTCAGTAATTTTTGATAAGGTGCGCCTGTTTTATCGGCCATTCTTTTGAGGAGATAAAGACTGTCTTGATCGATGTTGATCGTAATTTTAATTTTTTTAGATTTTGCAGCCTCTGCTCGCAACAGTTTTGTTCCTCTTGTGTCTAATGTGAGTTCAGTTAATTTGGGTTGTTTCATATAATTTCTTAAACTTTCTCCACTTTGCACTGCCTATAATCCGAATGATATTTTCTCTGCGTGTAAACCATGTTGTTAAAACATGCCCGTTCATGCTTTTTCCGATCCAGTAGAAGCGGTTTTCTTTAGTCGAGTGCTTATAATCGACCATCTGAAAACCTTTTGAATCAGAAAACGTTTCAACAGCTTCAGAAAAGTACACACGATGCTTTTTAATATTCATGATCTCTTTTTCGAGATCCCATTCGAACTGCATTTAATTTACCATACTTATATGTATATAGCCATACTTTATGACGTTTAACTATGTAAGGTAAATAAGCAAAAAAAAGGCCAGAAATGGTGGGTTAAAGCGTTTTTAAAATTTGAGAACCGGACCTAGGTTCTGAGATCCGGACTCATTGAGGGGTAGGCTCGCGTCTATGGGTATGGAATAATTCGCTGCTTTTCAAAGTTTGCGCTTTCTCGCATGACTAGCTGTTTGAGTTCCTGGACTTGGTTTTCCGCCAGGAAATTCGCATCTGGAAAAATAACATTGGCCAAATACTTGTAAAATTCTTGGTCCATATACTCGAAGGCTCCTGCCATCGGGATCGAGTCTTTATCAAGATAAACCATGAAGTCAGGAGAGTTGGGAAACAGCTTTAGCCATTGTTTGCGTTTTTTACCTGCTTCACAGGAGAAGAACGCGAGGAATCGAAGCTTCGAGGTTGAAAAAATCGGAAACTGATCAGGTGAAGCCAGCCCAAATCCTGGAATGCTGACATCTCCATTCGCACCATGACCGAGCCAGATCATGCCCTCAAGATTCGGGATTTCAGCGACCTCGTGAATGGATGCTGAAGAGGCAAGATACAAGCAAGGTCGTTTTTTAAGTAGAACGAGCGCATTAATTGTTTTTTTCAAGCGACCGACGAAAAAATCTAGGTCGGCGGATGAGTAACCAGATAACTGGGTGTCTCCGACGAAAAGTGCGACTCTATGGTCTTTGACTTCGTCAAAAAATGAGGCGTTTTTTGATGGAAAACACATGCCGTTTCCCTCGAGATAAGCGCTCGCGCCTTTGAAGCTCAATGAAGCATCATCAATCTTCTGAGCTCTTTCAACGTTTACATGTGATTCTTGTGAGCTTCCACATGCGGAGAAAACCATCGCGAATAAAAGCACCAGCCATCTTTTCATGGCTGGCACTTTATATTAGTTGATTTTATTAGTCAATAATTAATTAATAAACTCTGAACGTTTAATTACCACTGAAAAGGCTTGATCGTTCCTTCATCATCAGCCGTTTTAGGCTTCGAAGGTCGCACTCCTGATTTTGTCACTTCGTTTGGGTTGGCGTCAGCGGGTGCTGGATCTCCACCTTCTTCAACCGTTGCAGGGGGAGCGGCCTGAATCTGACTCGAAGGAAATCGCTTACCGCTGATCGGATCGACCAACGTTTTATTTTCTTCTTCAGCTGTCTTTTTCTTTTCACCGCCACCGTCGGGGTAGAGCTGTGTGGGTTCAGGATCGAGTTTGTATTCTGCGAGATCGCCTGAGAGACCGTTGTTCGAAATCACAATTTTATCAAAATCAGGTTCGTTCTTCGCGAGATAAGCTGAAAACTTTGCCGTGAAAGGAATGCTCACCAGCGCTCGACGAATCAGCTGTTTCTTCGGGTCATTGTTGAATCGATAACCAATGACCATGACATTTTTAGATTTATCACTCGTGTCGAGTTTGAGAGCGAGACCCACGAGGCTGTTTTTTGGATAAACGTGAATTTCGAGGTTACTTTCCCATTCAATCACATCGACGCGTTTGCCTGAGGCACCGCGCCCGTCGAGGCGATCATATTCGTTAGAGTTTGCTGTCGCAGCCTTCGGCAGAGTATTTTTCGTAGGCGTCGCTGTGTCTGCAGCGAACGAAAATGAGCTGATGAAGAGCGTCAGAGCAAGAAAGATTTGAAAGGTGCGCATAAGGAGTCCTCTGACTTCTTTTCGGTATAAAGGGGCTACGATTTAAGAGGAATGAGAGCGCCAAGAATTTGACATGTGCTGTCATGAGTCAGAACAATTCAACAATAGATCGCATTTGATTTCTGTGAGACTGAAAAAGCAGGATGTTTTTTATTCTGCTTCTAGCACTTGTTTGGCCGCTCGCTTCGATCTGGGGCTGTTCTCGATTGCGCGGCGTGAGTTCGCTCAAACTCGATCCCGTTCATCACACAGGGCCTTGGCCCACTGTTTCAGTTCTTGTTCCGGCTCGTAATGAAGAACTCACTCTCGCGCCTGCACTCGAGAGTTTGCGCACTCTAGATTATCCTAATCTCGAAATCATTCTCATCAATGATCGCTCAACCGATCGCACGCTTGAAGTCATGCAGCGAGTAGCGAGTCGTGACGAGCGCGTTCGAGTCGTAGAAGTCGATCAGTTGCCAACAGGGTGGATGGGTAAGGCCAACGCATTACAATTAGGTTTAGGTCATGCAACAGGTGAATGGATTTTATTCACCGATGCCGATGTCGTTTTCGATCCACAGTCTCTCAAGAAAGCCGTTACTCATGTGCTCACTCACGGACTAGATCACCTGGCTCTCGCGGTGCATTTTATTTTTTCTACTCCATGGATTGCACCGTTTTGTTCATTCTGTGTCGCGATTATGGGATTAGTGACAAACTTTAAGAATATTGACAACCCGAGCACTAAAGATGCGATGGGGGTCGGAGCTTTTCAAATCGTGCGTCGATCGGCACTCGATAAAACCGAAGGTTTGGCTTGGCTGAGAATGGAACCGATTGAAGATGTGGGCCTTGCTCGTATGCTCAAGAATTCAGGGGCCAAGGTTAGTTTTCTCGCAGGTCGCAATGAAGTGAAAGTCGATTGGTACCCCACATTTGGTGCCCTTTTAAAAGGAGCAGGCTCTCGTTCAATGGTTGTGGCTCGCTATCGTTACAAATTACTTCTCATCAAAATCATACTTTCTACAGTCGGCTGCCTTGCTCCTATTCTTGTCATTCTTCATGGGGGAATTGCAGCAGCGGTCGTTGTTTTCGCCTGGGCTGTTGCCAGCGCCTGCATCGCTTATGAGGGCAATCGCGTGATGGGAATTCCCAAAAGGTGGGGGTGCCTCATGCCCGTGGGTGCGGTCATGTTCTTAATATGCCTCGTCTATTCTTGTATTCAGTCTCTGCGTGTCGGGGGGCTTTACTGGCGTGGGCGAGTGTATCCGCTTGCTGAACTGCGCGAACTTCAGCGCGTTCGTATTTAAATATAGCGACTGTCCGTATCTATTTTACTAGGAATACGAACAGCCGCTATCCATGACCCGCTGAATCGAGATGTTTCTCTTGATGTTTGTCAGAGTTGTTTAATCAAAGTTGATGCGAGTCGGTCTTTTGTTATCGCGCCGGCCCGCTCTCTTGGCAAGGGCAAAGATTGAATCTGAACCCTGACCGAGATATACAAAGAGCCTATGGCACAGAAATTCGCTTACTCCATGCGGGGTGTGAGCAAGATTTATCCCCCGAATAAACAGGTTCTTAAAGACATTTATCTCTCTTTCTATCATGGCGCCAAAATTGGTGTTTTGGGTTTGAATGGAGCGGGTAAATCCACTCTGCTTAAGATCATGGCCGGTATTGAGGGCAGTTTTAACGGTGAAGCCAAACCCACTGAGGGTTTAACGGTAGGGTATCTTTCGCAAGAGCCTGAACTGGATCCACAGAAAACGGTTAAAGAAATCGTTCAAGAAGCCATGGGTGAAGTGACTCGCTATCTCAAGCGTTTCGAAGAAATCAATGCGGAGTTTGCTAACCCAGATCTTGATCCTGATAAGATGGAAAAATTATTAGAAGAACAAGCTGCTGTTCAAGAAAAGATTGAACATGCCAATGGCTGGGACCTCGATCGCACACTTGAACTTGCGATGGATGCACTTCGGTTGCCTCCAGGCGAAGCACTCGTAAAACCGCTCTCGGGTGGTGAGAAACGACGCGTGGCTCTTTGTCGTTTACTGCTGCAAAAACCCGACATGCTTTTACTGGACGAACCCACCAATCATCTGGATGCTGAGTCAGTAGCCTGGCTTGAGCAATTTTTAAAAGAATATACAGGCACAGTCGTGGCTGTGACCCATGACCGCTACTTTCTCGACAACATTGCAGGTTGGATTCTCGAACTCGATCGCGGTCAGGGCATTCCATGGGAAGGCAATTACTCTTCTTGGCTCGATCAGAAGCAAAAACGACTGGCGACCGAAGAGAAACAAGCGAGCAAGCGCCAAAAATCTTTGGAACGTGAGTTGGAATGGGTACGCATGTCACCCCGTGCACGTCAGGCTAAATCGAAAGCGCGTATCGCGGCTTACGAACAAAGACTGACTGAAGACACGCATCAGAAAATCGAAGAGATGGAAATTTACATTCCACCCGGTCCACGCTTGGGCGGTGTGGTGATCGAAGCGCAAGGAATTTCTAAAGCCTATGGCGATAAGATTTTATTCGAAGACCTCTCGTTTAAAATTCCGCCGGGCAGTATTGTGGGCATCATTGGCCCGAACGGTGCCGGTAAGACCACTCTCTTTCGCATGATCACGGGGATTGAAAAACCAGATAAAGGGTCGATCCGCATCGGCGACACAGTTAAACTCGGCTACGTCGATCAATCGCGTGATTCTCTCAATCCTAAAAACAGCGTTTGGGAAGAAATTGCAGGCGGCAAAAATGAAACGATGCTTCTAGGTAATCGTGAGGTTCAATCGCGAGCGTACTGCGCACGGTTTAATTTCACAGGTGATGGGCAGCAGAAACAAGTGGGCGCACTTTCGGGGGGTGAGCGCAATCGCGTTCATCTGGCGAAAATGCTCAAAGACGGCGCCAATGTACTCTTGCTTGACGAACCGACGAACGATCTCGATGTGAATACGTTGCGTGCGCTTGAAGAAGCGTTGGTGGAGTTTGCCGGCTGTGCGGTGGTGATCAGCCATGATCGCTGGTTCCTCGATCGAATTTGTACGCATGTGTTGGCTTTCGAAGGCGATAGCCGAGTGGTGTTTACTGAAGGTGCGTTCAAAGAGTACGAAGAAGATAAAGTAAAACGACTGGGAGCTGACTCACTCAAACCGCATCGAGTGAGATTCAAGAAATTGCCGGGTACCTGATTTATGAACCGGCTGTCGAAAGAAAAAAGCCCTTACCTCAAGCAGCACGCAGAAAATCCGGTGGATTGGTATCCGTGGGGCGATGAAGCCATCACGAAAGCCCGGCTTGAGAACAAGCCGATTTTTCTTTCAGTAGGCTATTCGACTTGTCACTGGTGTCATGTGATGGAACACGAGTCGTTTGTTGATCTCGAAGTCGCCAGAGCTCTCAATCAGGGGTTTGTTGCCATCAAAGTGGATCGAGAAGAGCGCCCCGACGTTGATGCCCTATACATGGAAGCCGTGCAAGTGATGACGGGCCAGGGCGGCTGGCCGATGTCGGTTTTTCTCACGCCTGAACTCAAGCCCTTTTACGGCGGAACCTATTACCCGAAACCGCATTTTTTGCACCTTTTGGAACAAATCGAGAGTCATTGGAAATCGGATCCCGCACGCATTCGCGAGGGAAGTGAAAAGCTTACCGCACATCTAGGGGGAGCAGTAAATCAAGCGCGTAAGGCAGCGCTCGATACCACCGTCTTTGCTCGTTTCTTTCATCGGGCTTTAGAAGAATTTGATGCCCAGTATGGGGGCAGGCGAGGAGCTCCGAAATTTCCGGCAGCGAGCGAGCTGCGCGCCCTTTTAAGAGTGCATCGGAGAACGGGGAATGCCCGGGCTCTCGAGTATGTGACTCACACCTTAGATATGATGCTGGGGGGGGGTATTTACGATCACCTGGGTGGCGGTTTTCACCGTTACAGCACCGATGAGCGCTGGCTCGTGCCTCATTTTGAAAAAATGCTCTACGACCAAGCCATGATGAGCTCTGCACTCGTTGAGGCTTATCAGGCCACAGGAAAACCCGAGTACCGCTTAGCACTCGAAGAAACTCTCAATTACGTTTTGCGTGAAATGACTCATAAAGAGGGCGGATTTTTCTCAGCCGAAGATGCCGATAGTGAAGGCGAAGAGGGCAGGTTTTACGTTTGGTCTGATGCTGAGCTTGAGAAAGCCTTAACTAGTGATGAGATGAAGCTTTTGCACGCCGACTTTGTCATCGAACGAGGCGGTAATTTCGAGCATGGTGCTCATATTTTAGTTCCAAGGCAGGGTGTGAGCCGAAGGCATCGTTCGACAGACCTCACGGGTTTACTTGCTAAGCTCAAGCACATTCGCGATCAGAGAATTAAGCCCTTGCGTGATGAAAAGATTATTTCTGCTTGGAATGGTCTCATGGCTTCTGCTTTTGCAAAAGCGGGTCGTGTTTTACAAAACGAAAAATACGTTGAAGCGGCCAGACGTTCGATCGATTTTGTCATCACGAAGTTGAGTGATGGGTCGGGGGGGCTCTTACGGCGGTGGATCGACGGCGAAGCCAAGCAGCCGGGATACCTCGATGACTTTTCTTTCGTGATTGACGCTTGTATTGAGCTTCATCAAGCCACTCTGAACAAAGAGTGGCTTGAGCAAGCGGTGAGGTTGCAAGAATTACAAGACCGGTTCTTTCACGATCCAGATCAGCATGACTATTTTTCTTCGCGTGCGGGTGATTTGACTTTGATCCATCGAGGCAAAGAGCATTTCGATAATGTGCAGCCTTCGGGTAACTCGGTTTCAGCATGGAATCTCTATCGCTTGAGCCGATTGGTGGACGAAGTGAGTTTTAAAATGTGCTTTGAAAAACTCTGGGAAAACTGGCCGCAGGCCATTGAGCATTACCCCTGGGCTTTTCCGCACGCGCTCTTGGTTTTAGATGCGGTGACGGATCGGGCAATGGAAGTTTCATTTCAAGGCCCTTGGAAAGCAGATCAGATCATAGAGTGCAGAGCAGAGATCGACAAAGGTTTCGCGCCAAACCTGCTTTGGAAAACTCAGCCCAAGGCCGCAAATCAGCCAATGCTTCAACTTTGCATGGATCAGGTGTGTGAGAATTCCTCATCAGATTTGGGAGCCATCGTACCAAGATTAGCTGAAAAGAAATCTTATCTTTTGGTTTAGACTGTTCGAATGGCCCAATCCCGACGTCAGAAAGTCAGAAAAATCAGGTTACGCACTCCGTTATTGTTTCATACACGTATATTGTTTATTAACTGGAGGGTTCATGAAAAATATAAGTCTATTAAATATACGTATGTTTTTGTTGCCGATGCTCATTTGCTTGGCATTTTTAAACAATAATGCTCACGCATTTATTCTGTATTCAGAGCTCTATGATAAAAACGTGGGGTGGGGTATTGGTGCTCATACCTTTCATCCCTTTGGGGAAGACGCCAGTGTATCGACTACGACGGCTTGCGTCTTATTACTGCCGCTCTGCATGCTTGATAAAAAAATGGACGGATTCAATGTCATGACTAAGCAGGATTTGCTCGATCAAATGGTGCCGGATAAAGAAGCTCAATCTTATATTGATCAAACAAAAGCTTTGGCCGAGAACTTACAGCGGCTCAACCAGCAGCTGATCATTCAGGCTTCAGACACAAAAGACTCATTGAGCCGTGACATTCAGACTTTATTGCCCGAAGCCACAGAAAAATTTGTCGAATTTTATACAGGACAGATTCTTGCTAAGTAAAATCGTGGCTCTATTCTGCTTCGTAATCGGCGCTGCATGTACGCTAACGGGTCAGGCCAGCCCTTGTGTCTTGAGTTTCGTACCGAGTACGGATCCTATTTGGTGGAAAGGGGTAGAGCCGATTTTCAGGAAATCGGAACACTCTTTAGTGATTCAAGAGGCGATTCCAGCTGATTTTTTAAGATGCATCGAAGCGCGGCCTGAGACAATCGTAGTGGTTGCTCATTCAGCTGAACTGCCCTGGGAAAGATCGAAGGCCAGCCTCGCTTATTTCAAGCGATTGTCACAAGAAGAGAGTTCGAATGCGATTTCAGAAGAAATCTCTGATCTCAAGCAGCGTATTTCTTTGCTTGAGGCAACGACTCCTAAAAGAACAGTCAAAGGAGCTGAAGGATTACTGTTTGACCCTCAGGTCAAAAGTCTCATTTTATTGAAACGAAATCTGCATAGAATCCAAAACATTCCTGATGACAAAACTCTATATAGTGCGCCAAAGCTCATAATGCCTTTGGTGTTCGAGCGCTTGGTCGACGAATTGCAAAAACAAAAAGAGAGAGACTCGGGTCGTCTTAGGCTGAAAAAAATCATGATTGCGACATGCAACTCTCAAAAAGTTCAATCTCGCTATAGAAGAGAGTTTGAGCGATTGCGCGAAGATTTCGGCATTGAAGTCATTTTCAGCCCAGATAACAAATTGATGAGTTTGGTCTTAGGGCGCGAGGTTTCTTATCCAAAACGTAAGTGGCTCCAAGAAAGCCTATTTTTTTGATTTTTTCTTTTTATCAGAAGCTTTACCCGCCTTGGTTTTTTCTTTATCTGCAACGGTTTCATCCAGTTGAAAACCTGGTTTGAAGATTTTCAAAAAGGCTTCGACGATGGGCTCTGAAAAATCATTCACCACGTCTTTCATCGATTCAAGAGGGTCAAAGCCCGGTTGCTCTTTTCGTAACCGATCATAGCTCGCGAATCGTTTTACAAATTCATCACTGATACCGATGATTTCAGCGACGCGATTGATCTGGCCTGCTTTGAGGCCTTTCGGAAAGCCTTTGCCTGTGCGCCGTTCATGATGTTGCATGATCGCTTGAGTGACTGCCGAGTCGACATAGCGCAGGTCTTTCAACATCTCGGCGCCTACTGCAGGGTGGCTGTGAAACATTTCAACTTCTTCAGGAGTCATTTTAGATTCGTCTTCACTTTGAACAGCAGGGGGCATTTTTGCCAATCCGATATCGTGAAGCATCGAAGCCAGACCTACGGTGTGAAAGGCTGAGTCGGCCTGAATCTTTAAGGGCAGAGCGAGAAGTGAAGCAATGAACGTGGTACTGACGGCGTGTTCATAGGCAGTGACGTTGGTTAAAAAATTATTAACGACACTTACCTGGTCTTTTTCGTTTTTTGGAATGAGTTTACGAACATGATCGATAAACGCTGTGGCGTATTCACAGTGAAGCTCATCGACTCCGTTTTCGCGCACGCTTTGTAAGATTTCTTGGCCTTCATGGAGGGCTTGAGCGATTTTCATTTCAACTGAGACATCATTATTATTGAGAAGAACGGCTGCAAGGGTATCGCAGTACGAAATACAGCGGTCATGGCTTGTTCGGCTGACGAAAAAGTGTTGGGCGCCCTTTTCAAGGTATTGGTAAAGGCGTTCAGAGGTAAAAGATTCATTTGCAGGTAGAATTTTCAAATAGCGACCCGATGTTAAACGCACGTACACATCAAAAAAAGACTTCATGCCCGAAAAAAAATGCTGAATAGGCACTGCAACAAAGCTTCGATCTTCATCTGAGGGGGGTTCGAGTAAGGGGTTTGCCTCGAGAGACCCGGCTTTAAAAATTTCAGGAGAAATGAGCTCTGTCATAGTGTTGTACGAGAGAGGCTTGAGCAATGCTTGGTGAACCGCCAATCGAGTCAGTTCACGGGTCGTAAAAGGTGCATTGCCTGTATAGAGTAAAAAAACGGGCACTCCGGGTCGGTGTTCATGTGCTAGGCGAATGAGATTGACTCCGCCTTTGCCTGAAATCACTGGATTAATAAAAATCGCAGCGTAAACCTGATCTTGATCTTTGATGGCGCGTTCAGCGTCTTGTGGTGAAGACACAAGCACTGGGGGGAGAACGCTTTCATTTCCCTCAGCTTCGACAGATTCGAGAAACTTACGATCCGGATCAGCGATCAGGATGTAGTAATCGGTCGACGATCCAGCAGATGATGAGGGTGCGTGGGCTTTCGCCGCACTCGATGGCACCATAGTCTTTCATGGTACTGGCTTCGTCTGACTTTGTGAAATCGTTTGTGAAAGCTGAAAACCGCTGCGATAATAGAAGCGACCGTAACACTCACACCCACTTTGGTTATGACGAGAGGGGTCAAGGAAGACAACCATGAGTCAAGCTCCTGACGCCGTAGTACGCATCTTCAATAACATCAGACGTGTCATTATCGGTAAAGATGAAGCCATTAAGATGGTTCTATGTGCTTGGTTCGCTGGCGGACATGTCTTGATCGAAGATTGTCCGGGTACGGGCAAGACGATGCTGGCTCGTGCACTTGCAAAGTCGACGCAAGTTGATTTCAAGCGTGTTCAATTTACTCCGGATCTTTTACCCACCGATCTTTTGGGAACTTCTGTTTACCGACAAGAAAAAAATGTTTTCGAATTCATTAAAGGCCCGATTTTTACGACCGTTTTTTTAGGGGATGAACTCAATCGTGCAACCCCTCGTACGCAGAGCGCACTTCTTGAGTGTATGGCTGAAGGCCAAGTGACGGTAGAAGGCACGACTTACACTTTGAATCCGCTATTCTTCGTGATGGCGACTCAAAACCCTATTGAACAGCACGGTACTTTTCCACTGCCTGAAGCGCAGCTGGATCGTTTCATGATGAAGATTGCGGTGGGGTACCCAAAAATTGAAGACGAGATCAATGTTTTAAAAAGTCAGAATCAGGCGCATCCGATTCATGCCCTTCAATCGGTTGAGAGTGAAGAGCGAATCATGCAAGTGCGCGCACTGATTCCAACGATTCAGGTGAGTGACAAAGTTTATCATTATGCAGCGACGCTCATCGGTTCAACACGAAAGAGCCCTGATTTGAAATTAGGGGCGAGCCCCCGTGCAACGTTGGCATTGATTCGAGCCGCCCAGTCTTTAGCGATGATGGACGGATTGAATTATGTTCGCCCAACACACGTGTACCACTTGGTGAAGTCTGTCTTAGGGCACCGATTAGTATTGACGCCCGAAGCACGTATCTCTGGAAAAACGGCCGAGATCGTACTCGATCAGCTGGTTCGAGATATCCCGGTTCCGTTGAGTTGAGGCACAATGCCGATCCTTCGCTCGAAATCCCTTCGAGAGATTCTTTTTCCGCAAAAAACACTCTCGCACTCGGTTGAGAGGCTGAATCACCTTTATCACCCCATGCGGGTTTGGATGACGCTTTTCTTTACTTCATTGATTATCGGTTTTTTTCATAAAATCGGGCACGTCATCGCACTTTCTCTTTTCGTCTATGGCGTGATTCTTTATTTGAGAACACGGGCCATTGCTCTGTCTTTAAGGTTTAAAAGAAATGCACCTGTAGAGAGTACCGAAATGCAATCGATCTCGCTCAGCTACGATGTGATCAACACGAGTGCATTTTCTACAGAGCAAATTTTAGTTCAAGATCGTTTTCTAGCGAGTCAGAATGCACAGATTGTTTTAGGTTTTTCAGAGCGACTTAAAGGTTCTTCAGCGCAGACGTTTAATATTCGTCGTATCTGTGATGCCGGAATGGGTGAAAAAAAATTAGGTCCAATCGAAGCAGTTGTCACGGATCCGGTAGGTCTTTTCGAAGTGCGTGTTGAAGAGCCTGAGGTTCAGCCCATGAAGATTTTTCCAAAATTAGAAGTGATCCCAGAGTACCCACTCAGTGGTAGCCGCGAGTCTTTTCTCTATGGGCTTTACGATGTGCCCACTCGGGGTGAATCTGTTAATTTTTTTGGAATTCGTGAGTATACTCTCGGCGATAGTCTGAGGCATATTTCTTGGAAACTCTCTGCAAAGCGAGGTCAGTTATTGGTTAAAGAGTTTGAAAAAAACTCGAATACGAACGTTTCATTTTTTGTGAATATGGATGGCCGTGAGCACACGGGTCGGCACGCTGAGTCGACTTGGGAATACATCAAAGATCTTCTTCTCGCTCTTATAGGGCAGCAAGTGAGTTCTGGAAATGGGTTTCAACTCATCAGCCAAAAGTTTTTCATTCCTCTTGGAAGAGGCCCTGAACATGCGCAGACGATGGGTGTTAGAATTTTCGAACTCAACCCAGAGACCGACACATCAAATGAGAGTCTCTTTAAAAAATACCTTACGGTGCTGCCGCGTGACGGAACTTTGGTCTATATCACTCCTGTTTTGTCGGACCGGATTTTAAAACACATTGATGAGCTCGCCGCATTGCGGGCAGATGGGATGTCCGTTCGAGTGATTCTGCTCGATTCAGCTAGCTTCGTTCAAGGCAAAATTCATTGGTCAACTCGCGGAGTACTCGAAGCCGAGCTGCATAAGTCAGAAGAAGTGATTAAAACAGCGATGCATGAGTTTCGACTCAAAGGAATCTCAGTTTCGCTTCTGAAGCTTGCAGGCTCGATTGGAAGTCAGTTATTGAAAGACCCTGTGATTCATTCGGGGGTGACTCGTGGGGGTTGAAGAGGTTTTGAAGGTTCGTCCTAGAGATCGCTCTTTCAAGATTTTTTTGCGTGTTTACGGTGTTTTTTTTGCAGCCGGTACGATTGCAGCGATTGAACACGATACGCCGATCGCACTTGGAATCACTCTCGCTTTTCTAGCTATAGCTCTTTGGGCTCGAGATTCACTTTTAGGTAATCAGCACTTTATTGAGGGCGATCTCGTTTCGTTGCCGCATGATCCTGACGAAATGCCACAAGACTCGGTTTATTTGGGAGGGCAGTGGATCGATCCTGAAACAGGTTTATCCGAACAGCGCCGAGCATGGACAGAAGCCACACAAGTGCCTAAGCGTTGGAGTGTGCGGGCTGCTGCCGGAGCCATCTTTTTATTTTACTGTTTTTCTATTTCACGTACGAAAGCGGTTCAAGATACGGCGTCAGTTATTTTTATAGCAGTAGCCCTGGGTCAAACAGTACTCTGTGCAACGCTTCAGCAGTTTGTAATGCCGATCGGTTGGCTCACGTTTGCCGTTTTAATCGCCTCGCTTAAAACTAAAGAGATCGTTCAACCCTCATTTATTTTATTTTTTGTCATGCTGGTTGTGTCGTTCTTGTTTTATCAGCAAGTGCGTATTCAAAGTCAGTTCAATCCTGAGTCTACTTTAGAACATGAAAAAGGCAGAATTCAGTGGCGCAGAGTTTTTTCTGAAGCATTTATTTTTTGTGCTCTAGTGACTGCGGCTTCGGTTCTCATTCCACCACGTCGTGAAAAAATTCCGCTCGAAAAAACCCCTGTTTATCAAATTGCACAAAAACTCACGAAGCTTGCCGGTAATCACAGTTCTGATGATGCACCGGATGAAGGCGGGCTCCTCAAACATAAGCCTGGCGATACAGGTGAAGATACGAAAGATCCACTGGGAGGAGTGAGCCCAGAGTTGGAAGCAGATTCTAAGGGCCAGCCGCGGCCTCCTGATTATTCATCAACACCTCAGGCAACACCGAAGCCAACTCCAGCTCCAACGCCTGCACCCACTCCTGTACCGACACCTGTGAGTCCGGTTCGAATAGCTTTGGCGCAGGCGAAGCTCGGACTGAAACAACCCCCCCCGTCAGCTATTCCTACAGCTGCGCCTACAGATGTGTCTTCTTCATCTCCGGCTTCTAATCAAACAGCTCCAACGGCAGCACCAAAGCCGCAAAAACCTAAAAATGAAGTTCCAAAGAAAGATCCAGCTAAAGAACTTCTGAAGTTTTTATTAACAGCACTCATCGCATTACTGGCGCTGTTTTTGATCGTTTTTTACCAAAAACTTAAAAAGAGAACAGACCCTAAAAAAATACGCATTCGAAATATTCCGAAGCCCATTCGAAAAGAGCTTGAAGAAGCAATTGCTGCATTACGAGCACAAAAACTATCGCCACGAGATGAGGTCATTCATTTCTATCATCTGTTTTTAAGAATCATGTCAGCTGCCAAATACGCACGAGAACTTTATTTGCCGACTACAGACTACGGTCGAGACTTGATCGAGGCTTTTCCAGCTCTAGACGAGCATTTTATTCACGTGACGGATACTTTTGAAGACACCCTTTATGGTGATATTGAAGTCGAACCCCCGGTTCTAGGAGTTTTCAGAAAGGGTTTTGATCAGATTGTGCGCACCTTTGTCTCTTGATGTGCGGCAATCCCTTGACGCTTGTCGTTTTTGAGAAGATTCGTATACTTAGATTGTGGCCCCACTTTTTCATGATTGGAACCTTTTACAGTTTATTGGTTATTTCGGCTCACGCATTCTATTTGCGATTCT
>Ga0206960_1107_pt1 | contig 21060 bp, 16 predicted proteins | sample Alteio_BWOrgHeat_29_FD_153255 | JGI IMG/M metagenome (GOLD analysis project Ga0206960, IMG submission 153255) | Enriched cells from forest soil in Barre Woods Harvard Forest LTER site, Petersham, Massachusetts, United States -... | ecosystem: Environmental > Terrestrial > Soil > Temperate forest >... | reverse complement strand
AGACTCATTACGCTCTCGCCACAGCTTTGAAGAAATCGAAGAAATGCTCAATCCCGAGCGTGAAATCGCCGTAACTTTTGTAATGCCGAGTAAATCCGAAAAAGGGACTACTCCTAAAGTTGTGGTACAATATGGCCAACAGAAGCAAAAATGGAAAATGAAATTTCTTACTGACACTGGTGGGGCTTATCCTAATATGAAGCCCTCGGTTGAAGTTCAACGCATCTTTGTTGCTGGGGAAGTCAATGTTGAGCCTGTAGTAAATAATCTGGCGGCCATGATCGGCTATACCGTTGATCCTACTTACTACAAAAAAAACCGTGCGGCTCTATTTTCCTGAGGAAGCTTATCGCGCCGATAGCCTGCAAGCTTACCTTGAAGAAAAAGTACTACCGCGAATGAAAGAAAGTTTCCCGCCATCTTGGAACATCCGCAGTGCCTTTGAAAAAATCAAAATAGATGAGCAAGGGATTGAATATGTTGAATTAAAAGGCACTACTTTTGAGAAAAAATCAGATATTAATACCGACCAAAATATCAGTCTATTTGTACGTCATGGCTTGGGGAAATCTCTCAAAAGAGAGTTTAGAGCTTTCGCACTATTTTTGGCTCTCATTCAAGACCCCGATGTTAAGGATGACAACACGAAAGTCAAACTTGTTCCTTCCCTAGATGAAAATGGGGGACATTCTACCAGGATTGTCTTCTCAGCTTCAGACATGGGAATTGCTTTAGGTTTGGGATTTCCTAATTTGTATCCTCGTGATTTTGTAAAAGGTGTACGCCATAGTCCAAATGGCGCCCTCGAAAAAATTCGTCTCAAATATAAAGCATTTTTTCAGCTTCCGATCTTTGACGCCCTATCGTTTTCCGACTCTCGCTGGCTCATGAGGCAAATTGCCAAAATACCAGCAGATAAAATTTTGGAAGTGTTCCGTTATGGCGGCTATCCTGAACCATTGGCGCAATACTATAGCGAAGTATTTTTACGTCGCTGCCATCAACTCTATGATGCATTGGGAATGAAAAATGGGTTAGTCGATGAAAATGATAATGCACTGATTTTTCCTCGAGAAAGTGCGATGAAAGATAAACACAACTTTGCCGTTCCTGGTTATGAGCAATTTTTTAAGAATGGTGTTGTTTTTGACCCTGAAAATGAATTAGTAGATTCTTCACGAGAACATTTTGCTCGAGATTGGGGAACTTCACTAAGAAAGGGAAGTGAAGGCCGTCATCGAGATAATTTTTATAAAGTAATGACCAAAGGACTTAAACTAGAAGCGGGCAATTTTGTCCAGCGAGCCATTTTAGCAAATTTTAGAGTAAGTAGCATCAATATGTTTGGCGGAGAAAATTCGCTGATACCTGCGCATAACGGTTTTATTGGCGGATTTAGCGCTGGTATGGATTGGTTTATCCCCATGCGTTTTGTAATAGAAAACCCTACCAGCGATGCGGTTAATCACCCTTACTGGGTCATAGATATGTTCCGCTTGGTGTTTTCAGTAACGGCGGGTAGCAGCGCCTACTATTACATGTCAGGAATCAGCCCTGGAACTCCTTTTGGAGTCGGTGGAGAAGTTGCAATCGGTCGTGATGTTATTCGTATTCATCCCACCAAAGACTATGCAACCGCTCATAAAAAGGCAAATTACGAACAAAGAAAAGCTGACCGAGAGGGCGGTGGTCCAACCAAAAAATACTATTTTGAAAATTTAGATCACCAACTACTTGAAAGAATGAAGCCGGGTGATTTCTTGGTGAGTTCAACCTTCGTCGGTGGACGCGGGTCGGGAGTGGTGTGGATGCAGCCTCTTCCCTCAATTTTTACCATTGGCTTTCAAGCCGGAACTGAAGCCTATCTCACCAAGCGAACCTATGTAACCCGAACTCAAAATGATAATTTTCTAGTTTCATGGTCAAATATTAAGCGAATAACTGCATATACCAATGGGTTTCTCAGAATGGTGTTGATTCAAATCCCTTTGATTGGTGCTACTTATCGTCTGCAAAAATCTAATAATTTGGTTTATCAGTTTGACTGGAACGATAGCGAAGCACAAAAAGCACTTATAGACAATGTTAATGAAAGCAAAGCAACGAAAGTGCCAGAGAAATACGCTCTAAGCTCTAAATCTATTCGTAAGCGAGGGCCAAGCTTTCTAGCCAATATAGTAGGTATTCGCAGTTGGCGCGCAAGTCATGCGCGAACTGAAATTCAGGGTGAAAATTTTATTACCGGCGAACAAGCTCATGAATTAGCCTACGAGCACCGCAAAAATTTTCGCGGACTTACTCATTGGGAATATATCGATAAGCGAAAATCCTATACGCGAGCACAAATCAACGAAAAAGGAGAAATTTTTGCTAAAATTGATTTTCATTATTTTAAAAATGAAACATCCAAATACAGCTTTTTAAAAACTTACAATAAATTCAAAGCGCTGCTTCCTCCTGATTTAATAATATTTGATCCAACAGCGGTGAAAGAATATTTGGGTAATTTTGATATTAAGGCATTGGTCATTTTAGGCCCAGGTGCTTTAGAAAGTTTGTTTGGTTTGAGCGGTCCCACAAACATGCAAATTTGTCGAGCTTTTCTCGATGCACAGCACATTGATAAGGATCCCGAAAAATGGTGTGCCATCGCTTTGGCTCCAAATACGGTGAGTACAAGCAAGCGAAAAATTTATGCACGCTCCTTTGTCGATACTTTTGCAAGACTACGAAATCAATATCGTATTCTTATGGGAAATCCTCCGTTTCGACTAACCAGTTCCGCAGAAAAAAATCAAGCGTATAGAGTTTTAGAGGAACTCGTAAACCTGCTCGGAAAAAATAGACATTCGAGAAGAGTACTGGACGCCATGCTGCATTTTGTTAGCCCTGAAGATATTTTTCGCGACGTTTCGCTGCATTCCAGTTTGGAAGCTTTTCCTTCACTGAGTGCAAAATTAGAATCTAGCACATATTCCAAAGGCAAATTATTACCGATTCGCCGCTACATGCTTGATGAAGCAGGAGATGCGTTTAAGATTTTCACCGACGAGATTGATAGAACTCTTCAACACCTTGGTGCATTTGAAAGAACAGCCGTGCTTTTCTAGTTAATGGTTTTTTCGTGACGAAAAAGTTGAGTAAAGCAATGGCGAAAGCGATGTCTTTTTTTGACCTCTCTATAGTCGTTGTTAAGGTCTTTATTGATGTAGTCTTTCACCGCTTGATAGTTTGGACCAAACCAAGTCGCTCGATTAAGTGCGGCCTCGGCAGTTCTGAAAATAAAATACGCTGTGCTAAAACGTAAACCAGTTCCCACAGCATTTTTAAAATATCGCACTGCCGATGTCACATTAAAAGGAGCCTTATGATCTTGGATGTTTTTCTCAACCTCTACTCTTATTCCATCCAAAAAAGATAGCGCGCGCTCCGCTGCCTTTCCGCTATTTAACGAGTCATTATGGTTATTCATTTGGTTGAAAATATTGACACCAATTTGTGACCAAGTACTCTTTCTTTGAATTTTGAGAACTTTTTTTGCCGAACGTGAAATCTTAATTCGCTGTCCCAAACCTAGACCCAAACCACTCCCACTACCCGGATCAAAAAAATCAAAATAATTTGATTTTTTATTATTTTCTGCCGCAACAATTAGAAAATCTAAGGTTTTCAATTCGGTGGATAGTGATCGCGCTTCTTTAACAAATTTATCTGATTCGATAACCGAATAGTCTTTCAACGTTTGCAAATCATGCGCTTCTACCGCAAACCAATTTTTATGGGCAAGAACTTCCAATCCAATAGCGTTTGCTAAGAGCGGATAGGTGTAAGTTAGATTTTCAGCTTGAAAGGCATTATTATATCGGAGCTTGGCAATGGCCACTTCCAACACCCCTATGTCTTCTCCGGTGATATTTCGACCATATAAGGTACGTTGTTCAGTGAGAGCTGCACATAATTTGACCATTTGATCGATGTAATGCTTATAAATACGCATGTTCCAAATTTGTACTTGCAGCGTAAAATAAATTGTTTGAACCGCATTCGCTCGATTTGCTAAAAGAGTCTTAAAGGCTTCTAATTCAGCTTGAGCTTGAGCTCGCTTTTCTTTCCAATCAAACCAGCGATTAGGAAATAAAAAGCCTATAAATGCTGAAGCAGCTCCAAGAATACCAATGTCTTTAATAGCTGCCGCTTGGGTTATAGTAATGTGTGGAAGTATTGCACCTAATTGCTCGAGCGCTTTTTTGCGAGCCTGAAAGAGTAATTCAATTTCCTCGCGTGAATCATAACTAAATCGCAAAGCATGGCCAATCAACGAATTCAAACTAAAACAATTCTCAGATTGTTCGCAAGGCGAAGGATAGTGCTTTTGAAAATCAAAAGTACTTAGAAAAATTTCCTCACAAAAAGCTGCGGAACACTTCCAAAAAAAAGCTATATAAAATAACATAACCATCTTCTTCATTATTGAAGCTCATCATTCGAAGGTCATCGTTATTTATATAGTCTTACTGGCTATCTATTTGGCGACTTATTTAATATTATCCGCCTGTAGTTATGATCATGCATGCTTCTACGAGCCGCTGGTTTGGCTCTGAGGAAAAAGGACATTGATGCCACATCCGTTATCTGCCGATTCTAAATCAGTCGTTAATTTTCCAATTTCAGATTGGTGGCGATAAGGAATTTTCAATACGACTGAGCTGTGACCTTCTTTGACATTTATGCTTACCAGTTCGTATTGAGTAGCTGATAATTTGCGCATGAGTTCTTCAATATCAGTAATGCCCACTACTTTTTTGGTCGAATAAGTGAAGACTGCTGTCGTTGATTCTTTGGAATTTAGCCCAAACACATTGCGAAAAAATGCATAGGCTAAAAATACCAATATGAGGATACCGCCCATGAGGGGTCTATTTACCGCGCATGAAATTGAACACGCAAGTACAATTACAATAAAAGCTACGTCTTCAGCCCGTTTTACCGGCGATCTAAAGCGAACAAAAGAAAGCGTTCCCACCAATCCAACCGAAAGCGGCAGACTAAATTGAACTACCCAAAAAATAGTCATGAGTGTGGGTGTAAGAAATATAAAGCTACGCGCAAGTCCAAGATCCCGTGCTTCACCTTTCTTAAAATATACATTGTAAAGCAAACTTAGGGTGATGCCATACAATAGGGTAATAAGGAACATGACTAGAAAAGTCCAAGACTGTTGGGATCCCAAACTAAAATGCTCGGAATCAGCGCCTTGGAAAAGTTGTAAAAAATTCTGCACTTTCTCTCCCAGCTAAAAAATACCAAATTTCGTCAATCTATTAATATATAGCATTGACTTATGTTTTTTGGATTTTTAGCTGTTTGAGTCCGCTAAAAGCCGTGCTCTGCATCACACTTTTTTAAAAATTTAGGTGAGGCAAAGCTTCGGTTTCAGGCTTTGCCTAGTTAATCATCGTAAACCAACGATCAATTCTAAACGAAGGGATAGCGAAGTTTCCCCATGATATCAAATTTTTGGAACCATCCACACTCATCCAAATTAAAAGCGCTCTGCCTTTAACCATTTCTATGGGCAGTCCACCCCAAAAACGACTATCCTTAGAGCCACCACGATTATCTCCCATGACGAATAAGTAGCCTGGGCTTACCACGCATTCCGACGCACTACATTTTACACCCGGAAATTCTTTGGGATACAACGGCCAATTGTTTTCAAAAGCATAGCGCTCCGAAGGAGGACGCAGGTAAATATTGTGAGAAATATTGCCTATCTTTTCGGTAGTCTGTATAGCAGTATCTTGCTGCCAAAAACTCTCTTCGCCATTTTCAAAATAATTCATGTAGGTAACTAATTCACCAGCACTTACATGCGGATACACCTGATTATCAACATATACCTTAGCATCCCGAATCGATACGGTTTGTCCCGGCCCCGCAATAACTCGTTTTATCCATGGCTGGCCGGCATGATGTCCAACATAACTTGGAGCTTCGAACACAATTACATCACCAGGTTTTGGCGTTCCCCAACGGTAGAAATAGGACCCTGGCGAGCTAAAAGGATTAACAATGCCATATTCCAATTTTGATACAAAAAGATGGTCACCAATTTTCAAAACAGGAAACATCGAACCCGACGGTATTTGAAATGGTTCTACAATAAATGCTCGCACTGCAAGGGCTACAACTAAGGCAAAAACCAACGAAGCCCAACCGTTCGAGCTTTTTCTCTTCCCAAAGGTGTCACCCATCAACTTCTTTAATTTGCTCATACCTTCGTTAAGACGATTGACCTGACCCTGCGCAACTCCTACGTCTCCAACGAGATTATTTTTTATCTCAGCAATAGTACGCTCAAGCGCCTCAATTTGCACAAGAATGGGATTCAGTTGACCAGCAGTGGTAACTTTTTTGGTTGCCTTAAGATGAAGTCTAATATCAAGCAACTGTTTTTCTGCTTGAATTAAGGTTGCAGCTCTCGCCTTACTGCCTTTATGAAAGAACTGAATATCTAAATAGTTACCAAAATGTTTAGTAAACCAGTAAACACCCATTATCGCCGCAAATATCCCTAATATAATATTTGAGCCAAGACCTCCAGGGACGAACACCATTCCCCAGGCGAAAAATACCACTATTAGCCCACATATGAAGGCCATTATTTTACCAATTGAAAATTTGCTCATTTAAACGCCCGGGAAAAGTAATCAGCTTCACATACAACTTTTTTGCAAAATGTGAAACAGTCAACTTTAGATAAAATTTCTTCACCTATTTTCTTAGATCTCAGACGACGCCAGAAATTTTTTGGGGCGTATCATCGTTCTTTCATTGATCTGTTCGAGTAATACTGGGAGATAACAAATGAAACGAATCACCAGGTTTTTTTGGCCGGACATTAAAGATTCAGAAATAAACAAATTTGGCCTCTTGACCCTCACTCTATTTTGCCTCATTGGCGCTTATTGGCTGCTCAGACTACTTAAAGACACGGTATTTATTAAAATAGCCTTTCCTGAAGCGCTTGGATGGGCTCCGCAACAAGGAGCTCTTTATCAACCGCTTGCTAAAATAATCTCACCAATTGTCATTATCGCGTGTGTATTTGCCTACTCAAAGCTCGTGGATATTTTTAAGAAACACCAGCTCTTTTACGTGTTGGGAGCTTTTTTTGGATCAATATTTTTAATCGTCGCGCTTTTGCTCACTGTCCGCGAACTCGGTGGAGATGCCTTGCTGGGACGTCAGGTGCTTGCTGCAGTAGGGTGGTTGAGCTACTTTACAGTTGAGGCTTTTGGATCGCTTATGATTCCGATGTTTTGGTCATTTGTAGTAAGCGTGACCGATTCTGAATCAGCTAAGACCGGCTTTCCTCTCATTGTGGCAGGAGCGCAGGTTGGCAGCATATGTGGCTCAAGTCTGAGTATCTTTTCCGGAGAGCTTGGCGGCGTTTGGGTACTGTTTATGATAGCAACCGCGGTAATCGCCGTAGCCATATTTCTGATTCACATCTTTATGAAGGTAATTCCTCAAGAAGATATGATGGGGGAAGTTCCCACCATCGCTACCGATGAAAAAGTCACAAAAGAAGGATTTTTTCAAGGTTTCTACAATGGATTATCGCTCATTTTTAAAAATCCCTATTTGATAGGGGTATTTGTAGTCTCAACAGCTTATGAAGTTGTAGGAACCATTGTCGACTATCAAATGAAAAGACAAGCGGCAGCCTCCACCGAATTTGCTGGGGAAGCTGGATTTGCAAAATTCATGGGTATTTTCGGCGTAAGTGCCAATGGACTTTCCTTTCTGCTCGCATTGTTCGGTACAAGTTATGTAATGAAACGCTACGGACTTCGTGTATGCCTCTTTGTCTTTCCAGTCGTTCTCGCTTTTTCCATGATTTTCTTATGCGCGTATGACTTTATTGGAGGAGCGAATGCAAGTCAGCTGTTATGGGCCACTTTTGTAGTTATGATTATTTGTCGCGGCCTTACTTATTCACTTAATAATCCCACAAAAGAAATGATGTACATTCCTACCAGCAAGGATGCCCGTTATAAAGCAAAAGGATGGATCGATATGTTCGGTTCCCGCACCGCAAAGATGGGCGGATCACAGATTACCAACGTTTTCAAGCAAGACCTCGCAACGCTGATGTTGTTTGGTACTGTCTTTAGTTTGGGAATAATTGGTCTTTGGTTAGTTGCCGCCTGGTATGTAGGCCGTAAAAATCAAGAGTTAGTTGCCAGTGGGGAAATTATTTCCGGTACACCTTCAACTGCACGTCTTAAAACGGCTTAATTAAGATGAATATTGTCATCCCAGCAAACGCCGGGATGGCAAATATCTAGTCGCCTCTTGAATTTAAGATATTTTTTTGTAACTATTTATTGTCTTTCTATTTCAATGCTAAAATTAAATTGGTTGTTTCATGTCAGAACGCTATCTTGTTACCCCAGCTCTTGTGTATGCTAATGGACCCATTCATTTAGGCCACATGGTCGAATATGTTCAGGTAAATATTTTTGTTCGTGCCCTCAGAATGGCTGGCAAAGATGTTTTGTATGTTGCCGGTGCGGATGCTCATGGTACACCCATTGAAATAAATGCGCGGAAAAGTGGCATTGAACCAACGGAATTCATAGAAAAATGGCGCTTGGCACACAGCAAAAGTTTTTCCTCTTTTGGTATTGAATTTGATGGCGGCTATGGCAGCACCCATACTCCCGAAAATGAAAAGCATGCTCAAATAGTTTTTAATCGTCTTAAAGAAAGAGGCCATATCAGTGTTCGCGATGTCGAACAACTTTTTGATCAAGAAGAACAACGCTTTCTCCCTGACCGCCTTATAAGAGGCACGTGCCCTAAATGCAAAACGGCTGACCAATATGGCGACAGCTGTGAAGCTTGTGGAAGCACCTATAGGCCCACTGAATTAATTGACCCCAAAAGTATGCTTTCTGGATCAACTCCAGTACTCAAAAGCAGCTCGCATTATTTTTTTGAGCTGAGCAAATACAGCGAACGACTTGAACTTTGGACCAATGCCCCCGGCGTTTTGCAAGAAGAGGTTAAGAAATCTCTGGCTAAATGGATGCAAGAAGGGCTTAAGGATTGGGATATTAGTCGAGATGGTCCTTATTTTGGCTTCAAAATACCTGGCGAAGATAACAAATATTTTTATGTCTGGCTGGATGCTCCTATTGGCTATATTAGCCTCACAGAAAAAGCTGCCCAAGCATTAGGTCGAAAAGTAGAAGATTACTGGCTTTCTGAAGACTGCAAAGTTTTTCATTTTATCGGCAAAGATATTGTCTATTTTCATACGCTTTTTTGGCCAGCTATGCTCATGGGTGCAGGCTACCATCTTCCATACTCTGTGTGCGTACATGGCATGCTCACCATAAACGGTGAGAAAATGTCAAAATCACGCGGTACCTTTATTTTAGCCGACAGTTTTGCACAACATGTCGATCCGCAAATGTTCCGCTTCTACATAGCCGGTAAACTCACTCCAAAAATTGAAGATATTGATTTAAACATAGAGGAGTTTGCTGACCGAGTGAACAGCGGCTTGGTCAACAAAGTCGTCAATGTGGTGAGCAGGGCAATTCCTTTATTACATCGCTATTGTGAGGGTAAGATTGGAGGCCTTGACCAAGAAGCCAAAGCTCTTATTGAAAAAGCTCATGTTGTAGCCTCGAGAGCTTTTGAGCTTTACTATGCACGGGATACGGCCCAAGTCGTGCGAGAAGTATTAGAGCTTTCAGAAGAAGCCAACAAATATCTGCAGGATCAAGCGCCATGGAAAAGTGCACAAGGCAATCCTGAACATGCGCGAAATGTGCTTACTACAGGCATTTGGGCTGGAAAAATATGCATTGGTCTGCTCAAACCAATATTGCCAATTTTAGCCGAAAAACTTGAAAAGATTTTACAGATAGAAGAAATAAGCTTTGCCAATATTCAGGACCGGCTACCCGAAGGTTCGTTGATTTTGGAGTACTCCCATTTAGTTACACGTATAGAGACCACTAAGATGAAAGAATTAGTCGATAGTTCTGCAAGTGTAGAAAAAATTCCCGAAAAAAAAGCACCGGAAATTAAACACATTGATTTTCCAACCTTTGCCAGCGTAGACATGCGCGCCGCACAAGTGCTTTCAGCTGAAAATGTGGAAGGTAGCGATAAGCTTATTTCAGTCCGTTTAAGTCTTGGAGAACTAGGAGAACGTACTATTTTAGCTGGCCTCAAGCCTTATCTGGCAGCTGAAAGTTTAGTTGGCAAAACAGTGCTTGTAGTAGCCAATCTAGCTCCACGGAAGATGCGCTTTGGCACAAGTGAAGGAATGATTTTGGCATGCGGAAATCCACCACAACCAATTTTTCTAGAAAAGGCGCAACCGGGCGATAAAATTAGCTAATTGATGGAATGAACGCTTCTCGAAATATCGTTTACTAAAAACATATCTTGGAGGATAGTTTGAAAAAACTCTGGTTAGTTATAAGTGCATTGCTCGCCATTCAATCGTGCGGGTCTGATGGTGACATAACAAACATCGATAAATTGTATTCGGAACCCGAAGAATACAATACTTTAGTATTTGGCGCTAAAACACCAGTTAAGGATCTTAAGGCTAACCAATGCAGTGCCAATGATAAGGAAAAATTTATCCATCGAACACACCCGACATTTGCCGAAAAAGTAAGGGGGTGTGGACGTGCCTCATTAGGAGATAAAGCCGATACCGCTAAGTGTTTATGTAAAGAGCATCCCGAATTAACTTCTGATTGCGCTAATTGTTGGGGTGACACTGTCGCATGTACAAAAGAAGAATGTACCTGGGAATGTATGTTTAACGACCGTTCAGATGACTGCAGGCGTTGCTCAAAAGAAAAATGCGTTCCGGCCCTTGCCGCTTGCACCGGTGTTCCTGCAGACCAATTGCCACAAGATAGTTAATTTTAATTAAGATGCAAATAACTTTGCATCTTTTGCATTCGTTGCTCTATTAGTTCATAGGGCAATTTGCCAATATGCTGAAAAGAAAATTCTTCAATAACAAAACTGGACAAAGCGGTGCCAGCAATCATCGCGTGCTTGAGTTGTTTCCAACTGCTCCCATATTTATTTATCCAACCTAAGAATCCTCCTGCAAAAGAGTCTCCGGCACCCGTTGGGTCAACAACTTTTTCCATTGGAAAGGCTGGTGTAAAAAAATATTGTTCGCCATGAAATAGAGCGGCACCATATTCACCGCGTTTAACCACGACGGTGTGAGGCCCCATGGTGAGAGCTTTTTTTGCAGCGGCGACCACATTATGTTCGCCGGTAAGCTGCCTTAATTCAGCGTCGTTCAGAAATAAAATATGAACTTTACTAATCACTCGCTTAAGTGCTTCTGGCTTAGAACTTATCCAATAGTTCATGGTATCAAGCGCAATGAGCTTCGCATCACATTGTCTAAGCACCTGCTCTTGCAATTCTGGGTCTATATTGGCTAAAAACAGGAGATCGGTTTTGCGATAGTGCTGTGGTAACTTGGGCGAAAAGTCAGCAAATACGTTAAGCTCTGTGGCAATAGTAATAGCCTGATTAAGATTTTCATTGTATTCACCGCGCCAATGAAAAGTTTTACCTTTTTCACGGGTGATTCCCAGAATATCAATATCTCTTGCACTCAAATAGCCCATGTGCTCTTGAGGAAAATCATGTCCAACTACTCCAACAATTTTGACCGATGCAAAAAAATGAGCCGCCATGGAAAAATAATTAGCTGAGCCGCCTAAGGCACGTTCAGCCTGTCCACTAGGCGTTTTTACCGAATCAAAAGCTAGAGACCCAACCACGACAATGCCCATATAAACCTCGCTCTTTCAATGCATAGCTACATGAAAGTGTTTTTGGCGAGTTCTCAGTGGATTTTGGCAGCTGCCTCAATTGCGGAATCGAGTTTTTTGGCGCCTAGCATTCCACAAGCTACGTTGATGTCATCGCCGCGAGTTCCACGCACAAAAACAGAAACATGATGTTGGATCAAAAATTCCTGAAAAGCCTTCACATCTTCGCTTTTAGGCTTAGAAAATGGAGATAAAGGATGAGCATTAAAGGGAATGAGATTAACTTTGCATTTGATATTTGCAACTAAGGGCACAAGCTCTCGGGCTTCATTTAAAGAATCATTAACGCCACCAAGCAATACATATTCAAAGGTAATACGCCGGCGCGGAGCCATGGGAAGATTCTTACATGTGGCAAGAAGCTCTTCTATGGGCCACTTTTTATTTACAGGCATGATTTCTGCCCGTGTTTTATTATTGGTCGCATTCAAGCTTATGGCGATGTGGACGTCGGTATCATTCAATAAATCAGCTATTTTACTTACTAATCCACAAGTAGACACGGTGATGCGTCTGGGTGAATATCCTTGGCCACGTTCATCACACAATAATTTAATTGATTTTACCACATTAGGATAATTATGAAGTGGCTCACCCATGCCCATGTATACTATATTATGAATAATACGAGCAGATTCTGATGGATCGTGATCAATCTCAGAGTTTTTCCAGCCAATTTGTTTAAGATCACTCAAAACTGTATAAATTTGCCCTACTATTTCTGCTGCTGATAAATTTCGCTTAAGACCCATTTTTGAGGTTGCACAAAAAGTGCAACCCATAGCACAGCCAACCTGACTGGAAATACAAATAGTATTTCTACCTGGCCGGGAAGCATTGGGTATGAAAACGGACTCTATAAACTGCCCTTCTAAGGTTCTCAATCGATACTTTCGCGTACCATCCGTACTCTCTTTGACATGATCAATACTTAAACCAGTGTCTTGGTCTGCGGTCTTAAGCTTTTCCTGCAAGCCTTTGGAAAAGTTGCTTAATTGGTGAATCTCTCGTTTATGCTGCCGATGAAAAAAACCAAATAGCTGGCTTGTTCTAAAGCTTTTTTCGCCACAATTTAAAATCACCTGCTCCAATTCTTGATAATCGCAGGCCAAAAGGTCATATTTGGTTGTTTCCAAAGCTGTACTCTATTAATAGTATTAGTTATAAAATTGATGTATATGAATTTGTACTAAAAAGGTCAATGCATACCCCTGATATTGGTGAATTTATGACCCGGCGCATAGCTGTCGCTCAAATGACCTCTTCTTCAAATATCGATGATAATTTCGCGCAATGCGAGTTTTTAACGAACAAAGCAGTCACCCAAGGCGCAAACTTAATTTGTTTGCCGGAAAATTTTGCTTTTATGGGAACTGCTGACCAAGATAATCTTGCAATTGCTGAACCACTCGATGGTCCGCTACTGCAGCGCTATCGCGACCTAGCTAAAAAATGCGCTGTATGGCTTTCTTTGGGCGGTTTTCCCCGAAAAAAGTAATTCTAAAAACCAGATTTATAATACGCATATTATAGTTAATGATGAAGGAGAGATTGTTGATACTTACAGAAAAATTCACCTTTTTTCGGTAAGACTTCCTGATGGCCAAAATTATAGCGAAGCTAACAACGTAATAGCAGGCAAAGAACTTGTGGTGACTAACACTCCTGCTGGTAGCACCGCTTTGTCAATTTGTTACGATTTGCGTTTTCCTAATTTCTATACCGCCCTTTCCGCTAAAGGTGCCGAGCTTTTGCTTATTCCGGCTGCTTTTACCGATTATACGGGAAAAGCTCACTGGGAACTCCTACTCAGAGCTCGAGCAATAGAAAATCAATGCTATGTGGCCGCTGCAGCTCAAAGCGGCACTCATAATAAAGGAAGAAAGACCTATGGCCATGCAATGATAGTCGATCCATGGGGCACTATAATCGCGCAATGTTCAACTGGACTGCAAATTGCGATTGCCGATATTGATCTTGATTACGTCAAGACACTCAGAGCCCAAATGCCAATACAGCAACATCGTCGTCCTGATATTTACTCATGATCAACCATGCGGAGTTGAGGGCGATTTCCTCAAATATTCTCCAATATCTTCAACAACTTGATCAGCTATTTCTTGCGCTAGAGAACGCGCAAGTTCTTGCGTTGGTCCCTCAATTAAAACTCTAATTTTATTTTCCGTACCGCTATAACGTATTAATGAGCGGCCGTCGCCATCCCTCGAGAAACGCGCATTTATCCTATTAATTAGGTTGCGAGCATTCGGCAATTTCTCCAAAGGAACTTTTTGAGACACCTCTTTATTAATTAAAGCTCGAGGCACGGGCACCAAAATTTCGGTGAGCTTTGACACCGCAACTTGAGCTCTGAGCATAACTCCCAAAATAGACAAAGCCGATAATATGCCATCTCCTGTTGTACAATGGTCTAAAAACACCAGATGACCAGATTCCTCACCACCAAAAATACAACCATCCTCTCGCATTTTTTCCACTACATAACGATCACCGACATCGGTACGCTCAACCTTAATACCTAAGGGATTTAAGGTTTTTTCCAAAGAAAGGTTGCTCATAATGGTGGCAACAACGGTATCATTTTTCAGTTTCCCTTGTTCGTGCAAATCCTTCGCAATCAACGCGATAACTGCATCACCACCAACAATATCACCCTTTTCATCTACAAAAAGACAACGATCCGCATCACCATCAAATGCAATGCCAATATTAGCGCCGCTTTTTCTCACTAAAGCTTGCAAAGACTGCGGAAAAAGAGCCCCAGATTGGTGATTAATATTTCTACCGTTAGGCTCAACACCAATTACATGAACTTCTGCTCCAAGCTCGCGAAAAATTTTGGGTGCTACTCTATAAGCAGCCCCATTTGCACAATCTAAGGCTATTCTCAACCCTTTGAGAGGCATGGAGTCCGGCAACACTTTTTTTACTGATGTAATGTATTTGTTAATTATCGTGTCATCACGCTTAGCTTGGCCGATATGATCCATCGAGGTACCTTTATTCAAGGTTTTCGGATCAAATATCAAATCTTCTAGGCGATGCTCGGTCTCATCAGGAAATTTAAATCCATCGGGACCAAACAACTTAATCCCATTGTCTTCATAGGGATTATGGCTAGCAGATACAACTACACCAGCATAAGCATTTTCTTCTTTTGTAAAATAAGCGATAGCTGGGGTTGGCATCGGTCCAAGTAGGAGAACGTCAGTCCCCATCGAACATATACCTGCGGCGATAGCTTGTTCAAAGCAATAGCCTGACAAACGAGTGTCTTTACCAATAACAACTAAATTATCTCGATTGCTGTGATCGGTACGCATCAAAAAAGCTAAAGACTTACCTAATGCTAACGCTATCTCTACAGTCATGGGATAAACATTAGCTCGCCCACGAATGCCGTCCGTACCAAAAAGTTGCCGCTTTGCCATTTGAACCCCTTCAACTCAATATCATCATTAGTGGCGGAAAAGACGGCAACCGTTTAGTGTAGAATCAATTTTTATTTCCATTTATTAAATCAGTAATGCGCTGAGCACGCTGTGGCGAATTATCCAAAGCAAAAGACAAATCTGGGGTAACCCTCAGTTTTATCTCTTTGCCAATTTCAAAACGCAAACGAGCTTTTGCGTTCTGCAAAACTTTTAACATACGCTGACCATCTTCTTCACTGCCAAATACTGAAATAAATACTTTGGCATGGGTCATGTCTTTGTTCACCTCGACATCACCAATAGTGGTAAAGCAGGTAAGCTCTTCCCGATAATCACGCAGCAACCGTGCGGACAGTACTTTCTTTATTTCCTGCCCTATCCTTTGTACTCTTATAGACACTCTAACCTCAAATTAAACACGCGAGTGACCATCTACTCCAGTGGTCTTATTCTCTTCAGGGTTTTGTAATTTTTCACCCAAATGAACGGCTGCCACTTTTTTAATTTCATAGCATTCAATGATGTCTCCTTCCAATAGCTCTGGAGAACCATCAACTCCTATTCCACACTCTTGGCCAGCTACAACTTCTTTAGCATCTTCTTTAAAACGCTTCAGACTGGAAATAGAACTTTCATGAATAATTTTACCGCCACGAGTAATTCTTGCGATAATTTTTGGTTTATCTGATTTAGAGGAACGTACAATTTTGCCATCAAGTACATAAGAGCCAGCAATCACGCCGACTTTCGGTATCTGAATAATCATACGAACTTGGGCTTTACCAATATATCGCTCTTCGATAATAGGCTCAAGCAGACCAGCCATGGAAGCTCTTACATCATCAATAACTTCATAAATAACGCTATATGACTTAATGCTTACTTTTTCTCGCGTAGCCAAAGCCTGCGCCTTGGTATCAGCCTTAACATTAAAACCAACAATCGTAGCATTGGAGGCCATAGCAAGGTTCACATCATTTTCAGTTACAATACCAACGCCGGCATGAACCACACTTACTTTAACGAGCGTAGTTGAAAGCCCTGCGAGCGCACCTTTTAACGCCTCCACAGAACCAGACACGTCAGCTTTAACAATTAAACGAAGCTCACTAAATTTAGCTTCAGAATTGCTCTTCATGAAGTTCTCTAAACTGACACGAGAAGTCTGCAAGAGTTCTTGCTCTCTTAGTTTCTGAGCGCGATGACCTACAATTACTTTAGCAGATTTGTCATCTTTAACGACGTCAAAGTGATCACCCGCCATAGGTACGCCGGATAGGCCTACCACCTGTACAGGAACCGAAGGAGTAGCCTCTGTTACGGTTTTTCCAGTCGCATCATACATTGCTCGTATGCGGCCACTGTACTCACCGGCCACAACATGGTCACCCAACTTCAAGGTTCCAGAAAGCGGCAACATCGTCGCTACTGGGCCTCGTCCTTTGTCCAGCTTGGCTTCAATAATACCGCCTGCGGCCATTTTATCCGGATTAGCTTTAAGCTCTAGCATTTCGGCCTGGGTATGAATACCTTCAAGAAGTTCCTCTAAGCCAAGTTTCTTAAGCGCAGAGACTTTAAATACTTGAATATCACCGCCCCATTCTTCAGCTAAGATACCCTGATCAGCTAATTGCTGAAGCACCCTATCTGGTTTTGCGCCAACAACGTCCATTTTATTAATGGCTACAATAACTGGTACTTTAGCCGCTTTGGCGTGATTAATCGCTTCAATAGTTTGAGGCATGATTCCATCATCAGCAGCCACAACTAATATCACAATATCAGTTATTTTAGCACCACGGGCACGCATAGCAGTAAACGCTTCATGTCCAGGAGTATCAAGAAAAGTAACTAAACCGCTACCGGTCTCAATACAGTAGGCACCAATATGCTGAGTAATTCCACCAGCTTCTCCAGCTGCCACATTAGACTTTTTAAGAGCATCAAGAAGACTGGTCTTACCATGATCAACATGGCCCATAACCGTTACTATTGGCGGTCTTGTCTTAAGATTATCATCTTTATCAGCCACGTGAGTAATCAGATCTTTTTCTTCAAACGAAGCATTCTTTACTTCGTAATTAAATTCACTCGCAATTAAAGAGGCCGTATCAAAATCTAAGGTTTGATTTACCGTCGCCATCATTCCCATGCTCATAAGCTTCTGAATGACTTGGCTCGCTTTAACCGACATATTGTGGGCTAATTCTTGAACAGTAACCACTGTATCAACTTCTACCACACGCTTATGCGCAGCTGGCTGAGTCAAAATCACATTAGATTCGACCATGCGCCCTTTTGATTTCTTTCTTTTGTTGCTTTGCAGCCAAAGTTCACGACCACCTGTTTGTCGTTCTTTTTGGTCATCGGCTCCACGACCTTTCTTCTTCGCAGGTTTCCAACCAGCCTTCTTTACTGCATCGGTCTGTTGCGGTGCTGGACTTGGTGCACCACTTACCACTCTCACTTCTCTTATTGTGGTAGGTCTTCGCGCTACACCAGGCGTCGAACGATTAAAACTACGACCCTCACTGCTCAGACGCTGCTGAATCATCTTAGGATCAATAACTCTGACGACATTATTAGTAAGACCAGTTCGAGGAAATTCCACAACAACGGGAGGCTTAGGAGCCTCCACGGGCACTGTTGCCACAGGAGCAACTACTTCTTCTTTACCTAGTTCAGCGATCGGCGGAGTTTCAAGCTCTGCGGTTTTCTTTACTTCAGGCTCAATTTCCGCTTTCGCTTCTGATTGAACTGTAACCGCAACAACAGGTTCAGGCGGAAGCACAACTTCTGGCACTTCTTCAACAACAGGTTGCTCTTCGACTTTTCGCCGCCTAATCATTGTTTTAGGCGCAGCTGCAGGAGCAGAAAGCCGCAATTTCTGGTTGGCTTCTTCTTCATCAATGCTGCTTGATGCTGTCAGAACCATACCAACCGCGCGTAGCTTCTTCAAAAGGTCCTGAGCAGTCATCCCGAGGCTTTTCGCAAGCTCATGTACGCGCACTTTAGCCATATCCACTTCTCCTAAAAACTCTCAACATCACACAAAAGGATGTTGGCACATTAAATAAACGGCAATAAAACTATTACAATGGCTATCGAGCACTCAATTTCAAACACTCGACATCTACTATCACAGGCTTTCTAAATACTCTCTCAAAGGGGCCTTTATTCACTATCCTGCTCAAGCAGCTGCCATCGGCACAAACCCATGTCCCCCGAAGACCAAGACTACGATTTCTATCAAAAACAATTTCACCGTCTTTTGCCCGAATAAATCGCAGCATAACGCTCGTACATATATGCTGTCTGCACATCATGCAGCGTCTCGATGCCACATATTTTCGGGTCAAAACTAAACCTCTGTATTATCCGTTACAACATCATCATTACCGTTCTGCTCAAAAAAACTTTTAACTTCTTCATTTTCTTGCGCACTCAGAGCAGTATTTTTTAAGACTATTTGTTTACCAGCAAGCCTAGATAACTGTTCTGCAATCTCAGTCTTAAGCCAATGAGCCACTGAAAGAGGTGCCGAAATCGCTTTTGCAAGACGCTCAGGATTACTCTCTAAATACACATCGACCATATCGTTATAAAAATTTTCCAAGAGAAGTGCTTTAATCTTGCTTGGAACAGCAAGTGCATTCAATGAAAGCTCTTCAGAATGCTTTTGCAACAATTCATTCAAAGAAAGAAGCAGTCCAGCTTGCAATCGAGCCTGATCATGCACTGTAGCTTTTTCATTTTCGTTAGACTGTCCAGCCCCTTGAGCTTGAGAAATAATTTCTTCAATCGCAACATCCGCGAATCCGGGCAAGGTTTTTAATAGCTGCGGCGCAGTATTGATAAGCATTTGAATGCTACGAATACCGTGGTTGTACAAGGTTTGAATTTGGATTTCACTCAATGCTTCCATCTGAGAAAGAGAAGCAAAAGCTTGTTCCCGTTCTTGATTGAGCTTTGACTCAGAACAAATATCAATTTTCCAACCAGTTAGCTGAGCAGCAAGACGAACATTTTGTCCTCTTTTACCAATGGCCAAAGACAACTGATCATCAGGCACTACCACACGCATGGCATGCTCACCTTCATTCACCAATACGCGGCTAATATCAGCTGGCGCAAGCGCACTGCACACAAAACGTGCTTCATCTTTATCGTAAGGAACAATATCGATCTTTTCACCTTTTAATTCTTGCACAACTGCCTGTACACGCGAGCCTTTCATGCCTACGCAAGCACCTACAGGATCAACATCTTGATCCTTCGATGAAACGGCTATCTTAGTTCTAAAACCGGCTTCACGAGCAACGCCTTCAATTACAACAATGCCACCTTCACTCATTTCAGGAACTTCGTGTTCAAATAGTTTAACCACTAAGTTAGGATGAGTACGCGACAAAATAATCTGTGGACCACGAGAAACCTCTAAAACGTCCACCACGTATGCAACTATACGATCTCCAGGACGTATATTCTCTTTTGAAACTTGTTCTTGCTCAGGAATAACCGCCTCAACACGACCCAAATCCACTACTATGTTTCTACGTTCAAAACGACGAACGGTACCAGTAACGGTCTCCCCCTGACGGCTTTTATATTCCGCATAGACCATGGACCGCTCAGCATCACGCACTCGCTGAACAATGATCTGTTTAGCATTTTGCGCAGCAATACGACCAAATTCCTCAGAAGAAAGTTTAATACCTAAATCTTCACCAATGGCATCTTCAGTAAGAGCTGGATCAAGCTTAAGTGCATCTGCCAGCGATATTTCAGTGGCTTTATTCTCCACAGCCTTCACAATGCGGCGAAATTCAAAAACTTCTACTTCTCCGATTTCAGCATTATAGCGCGCTTCAAGATCAGATTGCAGACCCAATTTTTTGCGCGCAGCACTTACCATAGCAGCTTCTAATGCTTCAATAAGTACAGCAGGATCAATATTTTTTTCCCTACCAACCTGCTCTAGTACGTCATTTAAATTCAGACGGGTTAATTCCATGCCATGCTCCCAATTTATTACTATTTCTTCGCTTTAGCTTTGCTAAAACGCGCTGGACTCCAAACTTTATGCGCAAAGCTAATAGCCTTCCACTCTATCTTATACTCTTTAAGGTCGGTACTTAAAACCGAAATGCCATCATCTCGCACCTGCGTAAGCGTTCCCAATAATTTAGAAACCCCAACACCAGCGCCTGGCACACACTTAATTTGCACTTGCTGTTCACATGCTTCTTCAAAATGGCTACGTCGACTCAAAGGCCTCTCAATTCCTGGGCTTGAGACTTCCAAATGATATTTATGATTCAAAAAAGGAAAATCTGCCAATTTGAGATCGAGCACATCGCCCAACAAGCGACTCATCTTCTCAATTTCATCTAGGGCAATAAGTGCATCTCCGTATTTATCAATAAATACGCTTAAGATCCCACCGCGTTCAAAAGCTCCGGCTTTAAGCCATACTAATTCAAAACCCAAGTCATAAAGCAAAGGCTCACAGACTTCTCTTATTTGTTCAAGCTCGCTTGAGAGCGAAACTACAAAGGGTTCAATTTTTTGTTCGTTATTAATCACTAATAAAACCACGCTCTTAATGCACCACACTAAAACCGGACACTTTCACCAGCACTACCTCTAACTAAAAATTTCTGGAAATTCTCAGGAGTCAGGCCCGCACCGGCCAACACAGT
>Ga0206960_1106_pt1 | contig 21217 bp, 12 predicted proteins | sample Alteio_BWOrgHeat_29_FD_153255 | JGI IMG/M metagenome (GOLD analysis project Ga0206960, IMG submission 153255) | Enriched cells from forest soil in Barre Woods Harvard Forest LTER site, Petersham, Massachusetts, United States -... | ecosystem: Environmental > Terrestrial > Soil > Temperate forest >... | reverse complement strand
ACGGATTCCGATTTATCCCACTGATGGAAGCGGCAGACGAGATGAGATTGCTGACTGCCAGCGGCGAGACGATCCGTGGAGCGCAGGCGATGGTTTACCTGGCGCGACGGATCTGGTGGGCGTGGCCATTGTGGGCGGTGAGCCGCCTCCCCGTTGTGATGCGCTTGCTGGACTGCGGCTATCGCTGGTTTGCAGCAAGGCGCTATTGCCTGAACGGGTCCTGCGAGATTACGAACAAGACTGTTGAGAGAGCAGGAGATTGGCGGCCAGTAGGATGTGCTTTAGGGTTTGTCCTCGCAATGGGCGGAATCCTTCCGGCCTGGGCGCGGATGTGGAGCCTGGCTGCGGTCCTGTTCTTTGGTTTTAAGTGGATCACATGGATTCGAGCGCTTCGTGGTGGACTGCAGATGGGGATCGGGCGCAGTCTCGGCTACTGGCTGCTGTGGCCCGGCATGTCACCGAGCACTTTTGCGCGCGCAGGGTATAACGGACGGCCACTCGAATGGGTATGTACAGTTGCCAAGATCGCGTTGGGCGCGGTGTTGGTCTGGGGGATGGCGCGTCGGCTGCCCGCCGATCAAAGCCTGTTGGTTGGCTGGGTCGGTTGGGCGGGGCTGGCATTCCTGCTTCACTTCGGCGTGATGCACTTGTTGGCTTTGGCGTGGCGAGTACCGCCAATCATGCGCGCGCCAATCCTGGCAACTTCCCTGCGGGACTTCTGGAGCGCGCGATGGAATACCGCCTTTCGTGATCTCGCACAGGTTCTTTGGTTCACACCGTTTCGTCGTCGCTACGGTACAGGCATGGCGACGCTCGGCGTATTTTTGGCGTCGGGCGTGTTGCATGAATTGGTAATCTCAGTGCCGGCGCGAGCGGGGTTCGGGTTGCCGACATTATATTTCGTGCTGCAGGGACTGGGGATGGTGCTCGAGAGACGATGGGAACGCAGCCCTGTTTGCCAACGACTCATGACCTGGCTCATCGTAGCGGGACCGGCATTCTGGCTGTTTCATCCCCCGTTTATCCAACGCGTAGTGTTTCCGTTCCTGCGGGTGATTGGAGCGGTCAACTGAAAGGAGAATGATCATGAATCGACTGGTACCTTACATCTGGGCGGCGGGAATCATTCAGTGGGTGATCGCGGCAGCGAACTTGTTTATTCCCGCAAAGCTGGAGTATGGCGAGAATCTGGTGAAAGTGTCGGCGATTGTCCGCCAGATTTTCATTGTGCATGCGGTGTACATCGTCGGGGTGTTAATCGGGCTGGGCGCGTTGAGTATGTGGTTCGCGCCGGAACTGGCGAGCGGACGGGGGCTGGGCCGATTCCTCAGTTTGTTGATCGCAGCATTCTGGCTTCCGCGGATTTTCGTGCAACTGGGCTATTACGACAATCGGGTTAAGAGGCAGAATCGCCTGGCGCACTATTTCTTCACGCTCCTGTTCATCTACCTGGGCGTCATCTTCACGTTGGCAGCCTGGAGGGTGATACCATGAAGGAACTGCTGAATATAATGCTCTGGTTGGCGGGTATTGGCCACTTCGTTGTGCTCATCGCGAGTTTCCAGGTGCCGTGGCGATTACGCTGGGTGGAAGAGTTGCCACGGCTGAGTTCGTTCAATCGCAAACTGATGTGGGTCCATGGGGCATTTGCGATACTGACGATCAGTGCCTTTGGCCTGCTGACGCTTCTCTTGCATGCGGACCTGTTGTTGGGCGTCCGTGCGGCACTCGGTCTCGCAGCATTTATTGCCACATATTGGACCGCGCGCGTGGCGGTGGATTTCTTCTATTACGAACACGCGGACTGGCCAAAGGGCCGGCAGTTTGCGGTCGGACACGCCTTGCTGACCGGACTATTCTGCGCGATGGCTGCAACGTACTGGTTGTTGATTCTCTGGCACGGGTTCAACTGATGAAAGCGAAGCTTCTCAACGTTGTCATCGGAGGCGCGCTGTGGGGCGCAGTCACGCTCATTCCTTGGGATCCGAATCTCGGAATCGGAACGATTGAGAAGCTTTTTCTGCTTGGGCCCCTCGTCGTGGTGCCGCTGGGACTTCAACTCGCGGGTGTGGACCACCCGTGGTTGTCATTGATGACCGCAGTGGGTGTGGTCATCTCCTTTCTGAAGCCAACGGGGACGATTGCCGGACTGCTGGTCGCGCCGTGGCTGATGATGTGCGTTTACGTTGCTTTAAATGGGTTGTGGCGAGCGCGGAAACGCGTCGCTTCACCGACGCAACATTTAGATGAGATCTCCCGTGTGGTTGCGACGATCGGGCTCGTGGTTGGTGGTGTCGGATTACTGCAATCGCGCTGGGGAATGGAACCGATGGGATTTCGCGAGCCGCTCGTGTTGCTGGTGGCGGTGCATTTTCATTTCGCGGCATTCGTGACACCGCTGATGGCGGCGGAAGTTTTGGGAAGAATGCCGAAGGAGAACCGGGGGCTGAGATTGGTCTTGACCGGCTGCGCGCTGGGCGGGTCGCCTCTTTTGGCAATGGGATATGTGTTGCACGTGCGAGGACTCCGATTGACGGGAGCCACGTTGCTCGTCGCTGCGCTGATGATAATGGCGATCTGGGTCTTGCGGAACTTGAGAGGAGTCGAACCTTTCACCGCGCGGGTGCTGTTGGGAGTGTCCGCGACTTCCGCGGTCATCGCGATGATTTATGCCGGTATCTACGCGCTGGCTGATTTCTTCGGCGCCGTGTGGATTGCGATCCCGCAAATGGCGCGAACACACGGAGCCATACAAGCGGTTGGTTTTAGTGTATGCGGATTGCTTGGGTGGACTGTCGCAGAAACCAAAAATGAGTCAAAGCTGCAAAGCCTGACCAGAAGGTGGCATTAGCCACGGAAAGGGGTCGGTATGAATACATATGTGGTCTGGACCTATCTGTTTTACGTAACGATCAGCGTGGCACTCACACTGTGGGTGGCGCAAACGCTTCACAAGAATGGGCGGATTTTCTTGGTGGATGCATTCCAAGGGAACGATGCCATCGCGGATTCGGTCAATCATCTACTGGTGGTCGGGTTCTACCTTATCAACATTGGGTATGTGACCCTGGCGCTGAAGTATGGCGAGAAACCCGGGAACTTGCAGGAGGCGATCGAGTTTCTGAGCACGAAGGTGGGCTTGGTGCTGGTGGTCCTCGGCGCCATGCACTTCTTCAACCTGTACGTTCTCTCGACGAGTCGGCGACGCGGGAAGGAACGCACGCAACCACCGGTGATTGTCTGAGGATGCCATACGGATGAAAGGTCCGCTCTTTGGCGGGGCGTGGATGAGTGTGTTGCTTATACATTATGAAGTAGAGCCGGGGCGCTTGCAGGCGGAGGTGCCGTTTCGGTTGGATGTGCGCGACGGGAAGGCGTACGTGAGCGTGGTCGCGTTTTCGCAAGAGCGATTGCGCTTTGCTTTCGGTGGGGAAATGACGAATTGGGTGGGGCGCTGGTTTGCGAATCACGACTTCCTGAACGTGCGCACCTATGTGCGACATGGCGGCGAAACCGGAATCTTTTTCCTCGCGGAGTGGGTGCCGAAGCGGGTCGCGACGTGGTTGGGGCCGCCGTTGTTTGGGTTGCCGTATCGATTTGGAAGAATCGAGTATGAGCATGGCGAGCAATTGATGCGAGGTCGTGTGCAGGGGCGCGAGTCAGGGTTCTCATATCGTGCCAAACGGGACGGCGCAGAATGTTTTGCACCCTGCGAACACGGCAGCCTCGACGAATTCCTGCTGGAACGCTACGTCGCTTTCACGGAGTGGCGCGGGTGGCGGCGCAGGTTTCGAGTGAGTCATGAACCATGGCCGCAAGCACGGCTGGAGGTGACGGTTGACGATGAAAGTTTACTGCGGGAGCATTTCGCGTGGTGGCCCGAAACGCGGCGGGTGGGCGCGAATTTTTCACCGGGCGCGAGCACCGTGACCATTGGGTGGCCTCAATTTGTAAAATCGGGGAAGGAAGACAATGAAAATATTGATTACCGGGAGCAGTGGCTTCATCGGGTCTAAATTGGTTTCATTTCTGAAGTCTGAACAGCACGAGGTGATTTGCTACAAGCAGACGACCACGCGTCCGGCGATTGAGGATGGGCTCGATGCCGTCGTGCATTTGGCGGGGGAACCGATTGCGGGACGATGGACGGCGAAGAAGAAAAGGCGCATTCGCGAGAGCCGACTGAATGGAACACGGCAACTGTGCGAGGCGTTGGCCAAACTGCAGCGTCGACCGCGAGTTTTGGTCAGTGCTTCGGCGATCGGGTACTACGCAGGTCGCGGGACGGAACCACTACATGAGGACAGTCCATCAGGCACAGGTTTTCTGGCGGAGGTTTGCCGTGGGTGGGAGGCCGCGACGGTTCCGGCGGCGGAGGCGGGGATTCGTGTGGTGAACGCGCGCTTTGGCATCGTGCTGGGCGGGGACGGCGGAGCGCTTGAGAAGATGCTGCTGCCATTTCGTATGGGGGTTGGGGGAATTGTTGGCAATGGGAGGCAATTTTGGAGTTGGGTGGCCATAGAGGACGCGATTGGAGCCATCCAGTATTCACTAACCACCGAATCGGTGCGCGGGCCGATAAATGTGGTCTCGCCAAACGCGGTGACGAATCGGGAGTTTACCAAGACGCTCGGGCGCGTGTTGAGGCGTCCGACCGTGTTTCCGATGCCGGCAGTCGTGGCGCGGGCAGTTTTCGGCGAAATGGCGGAGGCGTTGCTGCTCGGCAGTGCCCGGGTTCAGCCGATCCGTCTGGAGGGCAGCGGTTACCGTTTTCGTTTTCCAGGCCTCGAAATGGCGTTGCGGCACCTGGTGTTGAAATAAAAAGTGAAAAAACTCGGTATTTCAGTCAGATTTGCGCAGTCAGGGACGCGGCGGGTATTTTGCCAAACATTCTGGTTGCAATCGGAAAAGCCCTTTTGATACCCTGTAGTTTACCAGCCAATCTTTCCGAACGAATAGGTAGGGTGGAGGACACAAGAGTAATGAAACTTTCCAAAATCTGTTTGTGCGCACTCGTCGGTCTGGCAGGTCTTATCCTTATGGGGCGTCACGGTCAGGCCGTACCCGCCACAACAACGGACAACAAGGTCATCATTCACCCGAATGCCGACAATAAAGTCATCATTTACCCGAATGCGAACGAGAAGATCGCCCAACTCAATGAAAAGGGTATCCAGAAGGTCAAAAACTACGGTTCCTACTGGCTGGTAGAGGCAACGGATGCTCAAGTTGAACAGTTGACACAGATATACGGGGAGCGAGCGGTCAAAGAAACACGGTTCAATCGCATCCAATTGGCGAATATGTCGTTCGATACCTTTTCTGGCGAACCGTTTGTTCCAGATGGTCTTCGCGAGCCAGACGGAAACGGTAAACGGCTGCGGCTGGTACAGTTCCGCGGACCGATAACACCGGAGTGGCTGGGGCAGATGCAATCAGCGGCTCCGGTCGAAATGATTTCCTACGTGCCGAACAACGCTTATCTGGTTCGCCTCGACCAGGCGGCGGAAGAGAAGTTGCGGGCCATGCAGCGGAACGACGGCCCCATCCAATGGATTGGCGCGTATCACCCCTACTACAAGATTCAACCGCAGTTGCTGAAGGCCGACACCGAATACGGACAATCGCTCGTGGACGTGCGTGTCAGCGTGGTAAACGGCCCGGATTGCGCCCGAGCCATGAAAGCGATTGGGAAGTTTGGGCTCGTACAGTCCGCTTACGATCTTGGGCATCAAAAAGTGGCGCGCATGCTCGTGCCGGGCTCGGACATCGCTCGAATAGCGAAAGTGTCCGACGTGATGTGGATCGAGAAAGTAGATAAAAAGGTCCTCTTGGACGAGGTGCAGGACCTCATTGTCACCGCTCAAACCAACGCCCCCGGTTTCGGGCCGACAAATACGCTCGGGGGCACCTCGGCTCTTTTCACGAATTACCTGGATTTCCTGACCAACACCGTCGGAGGCGGGATGGCTGCGTTTACGAACCAATTGGAGTATGCGATTGTGGACGTTGCGGACACAGGATTTGACGCAACCTTTGAGGAGTATCCAGGTTCCTCACAACAGCCATCGTTTAACGAGTTTGGTATTCCGTTCGGATTGTCCCGCGTGGCTTATGAAGAACCCCAGGGGAGCTACATTCCCGGTGCCACGGCACAGTCAGGATGCCTGAGGTTAGATAACCTCTTTCGTGGAACGGAAGACTTTTATAACCACGGAACACGGGTCGCTTCCGTTATTTCCGGGTATGATGAAGGCACGAACGATCTTGGTCTGTTATCCATCTTTTCGACGATCGTAACGCAAGTGTTTACCGTCACTAACATCTGCGCGAGCACTGGCCCCGTGACGAACACTTTTATCCTCGACACACAGCCGTGCAACCTTACGACGGATATTATTTTCAACTGCACGAGCGTTGGGATAGTGCCCGTGAACATTCCGCTTCCAACGCAGATAATCGTCACGCAGGTGTTTAATTCCATCCACCAGGATCCGAGCGGGTTCCAGCTTGGGCTTGGTGTTTCGCCATTCGGCCGGATCGGCACCTCGCGTATTTTTGAACAGGTTGCAGACACTGAAGGCACCCCGCCCAGTGTAGTTTTCAATGCTCCTTCGGTAGTCGCTCAGTCATGCATGGAAAACCTTTTCCCAGTGCTTTTCTTCCAGGCGTATCAAAGTGGAGGTCGCATTCAGAACAACAGTTGGGCTGCACTCATCGCTGACGATGGCTCCAATGGCGGGCAATATACGCAAGACGCGGCGATCTACGACAGGGCGGTCCGTGATGCGGCGTTGGTGGGAACCTCGAACAATGTTCCCGGTCCATCACCGTTGAACCAGGAGTTTATCATGGTCTTTGCGGGCAATTCCTATCTGGGGGATGCCGGTGTGAGGGGAAATAATGGTGGAATCGGGGACATCCTTATCACAGACCCCGGAACAGCCAAGAACGTCATCACCGTCACTGCTTCCCAGAGCGTGCGTTTGGATGGCAGTTCCTGTGCGGGGACTGTTGACCAGGGCGATTCGCTCAATATGTGGCAATCGTCAGCGTTTGGTCCGACAATTGACGGGCGGTTCAAGCCCGAGATTGTGGCACCGGGCACCACCATCTTTGCCGCGAGGTCACTCTTGGCGGGTGTTATCACTACGGCCGGAATTGCACCTGTGGTAAACGCTGATCCGAACGGGAATCCTGGTCTCAACGAGATTTTCTCCTTTGCGGTCACGAATCTTTACTGTGCTCCACCCCAGTTTTTCCAGGATTTTTTCCCGAATACCAGCGCGGGGTTCGTGCCGGATAATGGCTCTTCCTTGGGCGCTCCCTTGTACGACTGCAGTTCCGGCAGCAGTTACGCGGCACCGGCAGTTTCTGGCAGCATTCAGCTTCTTTGGTGGTATTTCCAACATCGTTTGACGAATGAAGTGGGTCAGGCATTGCTCCAACCCAGCCCGGCCATGGCCAAGGCCTATGTCTGCAATTCAGCCCGTTTTCTGCCCATCACCAACCCGCAGACCCATGTGATGGACACGCTCCCGTCATCCGAGCAGGGCATGGGCGAGTTGGATTTGTTGCGCATGTTCGACGGCGTGGGTCGTTTGATCCGTGACGAATCGTCACCACGGGCAATCGACTCGCCGCTGATCACGACGAATCCGGCAGCCCAGCAGACCTACTTCAGCCAGTCGGGCCAGAGCTACGAATTGACGGGTCAGATCGCCAGCAACGGGTTGCCGTTCCGCGTGACGCTGGCATGGATGGATGCCCCGGGCACCCCGTTCGCGGCCAAAGAACTGGTCAATGACCTCGATTTGCAAGTGATCATTGGCGGGGTCCAGTACAAGGGCAATGTGTTTGCCCAGAACGTGTCGGTGCCGGGCGGCGCGTTTGACACCGTAAACAACATGGAGAGCGTGTTCTTGAATCCGGTTGGTTCACTGGGCGGCATTGCGGCGGTGACTTCCGGTGCTCCGTGGCAAGTCATTGTGCGTGCTTCGAACATCGCGGGCGTCGGTGTTCCGAATGTTGGCAGCAGCAACAACCAGGATTTTGCGCTGGTAGTTTACAACGCCGCCACGAATACCCTGTCCGACGTCCCGAATCTGGCGACGAACAATTCCTGCCAGACGGCCATGGATCTTTTGCAGTTCCCGTTTTCGTTCACGAATACCCTCAGTAAGGCCACGTACGCCAATGTCCACCCGAGCCCCAGTGTTGCGCGCGGCGGTATTGATGAATTCTTCAAGATTCCCCAGCCGACACCCGGTACTGTCTTCAATATCGATACTTTCGGCAGTTCTTTCGACACAGTCCTCTCCGTTTGGAGTGTGCAGGTAATTCCGCAGACCATATTTGTGCGTGGTGATTGCGGGGCTTTGACCGAAGTCGTGGCGAATAACGACGCGGCTGGCGGCACGAACGGTCTCCAATCGCAGGTCACCTTTACGGCTAACGGTTCGAACGACTACTATATAGTCGTCGAGCCTCATAATGACGGCCCGGGCGGACAGATGGTCTTGAACGCCAAGGCCAGCCAATCCCCGATTACAGTGTCACCAACCAATCTTGCGTTCGGCACCCAGATTGAGGGAACGACCAGCGCCGTACAGACGGTCATCTATAACAACGGCGCGACGGTAGGTGTGGAAATTACATCGAACCCCACGATTACGGGACTCAACGCCGGGGATTTCCTGATCCTATCGCAAACCTGTGGGTTTAACACCATTTCGCCCGGCACCAATTGCTTTGTCGTCATCGCTTTTGCGCCAACAACCACTGGCCCGGAGCAGGCGACCCTGGTCTTCACGGATAACGCGACGGGCAGTCCGCGCCTTGTTCCTCTTAGTGGCATTGGGACTCCGCCGGCACCGGTGGTCTGTTTGAGCACAAGCGGTCCGCTGGTCTTCCCGAGCCAACTGGTTACCACGACCGGCGCGGTGCAGACCGTCACAATCCTAAATTGTGGTTCGACGAACCTCAACGTGGCGAGCATCTCCGTTAGCGGGTTCGGGTCGAATGACTTTGTCGTCACATCGACTTGCACCAATGGGTCGATTGCGTCGAGCGACAGTTGCGTGATCAACGTGGCGTTTGCGCCCCAGGCGGCCGGCACCCGGCAGGCGACCCTGACGGTCACGGATGACGCTGCGGGAGGTCCGACAACGCTGCTCTTGCAAGGCGTCGGCGTCGCGCAAGCCCCGGCGATCTGCTTCAACAGCAACCCGGTCAACTTTGGCACTGTCTTCGTCGGTACCACCGGCTCCGTGCAAAGTGTGATCATTACCAACTGCGGGACGGCCCCGCTGGTAATCAGCAGTGTGGTTCCCTCGGGCGCAGATCCCGGCGACTTCCTGACGAATTCGAGTAGCTGTGCCACCGTGGCGGTGGGTGGTACCTGCGCCATTCAGGTGACTTTCGCGCCGGCAGCGTCTGGGATACGCACGGCAGTGTTGACCATCAACGACAACACAGCCGGCAGCCCGGATCATGTCTCGTTGACCGGTATCGGTTCCGGCATCAACTGCCCGACGATCACGGTCACACCAACGGTGCTCCCACAGCCCACAGTGGGGGTACCTTACAATCAAAGTTTAACAGCCAACGGCGCGCAGGCACCGGTGACATTCATCCTGGCCATCGGGCCCATGCCGCCGGGACTGGTGCTGACGAACGGCGTGATTTCCGGCACACCGACGAAGGTTGGTCAGTTCAGTTTCGAGGTGGGATTGACGGATGCCAATGGCTGCAGCGCGGAGAAATTGTACACGGTTTTTGTCAGCTGCCCAACCATCAGCATTTCACCGAATACGCTGCCCGGCGGTACGGAGTTTGTCAGCTACAACCCCCAGACATTCACCGCATCCGGGGGTGCGCCTCCATTCACGTTTAGCCAGACAGCGGGAGCTTTGCCCGCGGGCATGACCATCAGTAACGGCGTGCTTTCCGGGACGCCAAGCTCACCGAGCAGCACATTTACCGTGACGGCCACCGACTCGAACAATTGCATAGCGAGCCAGATCTATACGCTGACTCTTGTGGACCCGAATCCAAGTATCAAAGTAAGCCCGTCGAGCCTGCCCGCCGGCGTGGTGGGACGGAGTTACACCAGCGCCGTCACCGCGAGCGGTGGCACGGCACCGTATACCTTCACGGCCCCACAGGATTCGTTACCCGGCGGATTAAGTTTGTCGAGCGCGGGCACGCTGAGCGGCATCCCCAGCGCGGCCGGGTCGTTCAGTTTCACGGTTACGGCGACCGACAGCGCCAGTGGCCTCGGCACCACCAATTGCACGATCAGCATTACCAGCCTCGCCGACCTCGGGGTCTCCAGTTCCATGAGCCCGGTCCCGGTGCTTGTGCGGAGCAATCTGACTTGCACTGTTACCGTGACAAATCTCGGGCCGTCTCCAGCCACCGGGGTGACAGTCAATAATTCTTTGTCCTCAGGACTAAGCCTCGTCTCCGCTTCCACGGGTTGCGCGAGCAGTGCAGGTGCAGTGAATTGTAACGTAGGCACCTTGGCTGCCGGAAGCAGCGTTTCGCTCAACTACGTCGTGACATCGACGACGCCCGGGGCGGTCGGCGCCACGGCCACGGTCAGCGCCAACGAGACCGATCCAATTACTGCCAATAATAGCGCGGTGGCCGGCAGTATCTTCACGCTGCCGTTTACCGTTGCTTCCAATCCCAAAGCGATCACCGACGGGGATGGAGATATCGTATCGGTAACGCTCCGGGGACATGGTACGATGGAGGTGCACCTGATCGCGGGTAATAACCCGATTGATTCCATTGTGCTGACGGGCACCGATGCGACGAGCGCCCTCACGATTCTGGTGAAGAAGGTACGGGGAGGTGCTGGAGATGGATTGGTGAACATCGGCAGTATTATTAGTGACGGCAGCCTCAAATCCATCACCGGCAGGTCGGTCAATTTGACCGGTGGCGGCATTCAAGTGGGCGGCAGCCTCGGTACGGTGATGTTGCATTCAATGGTTCGCAGCGCGCTGACGGTAGCCGGACCGATCAAGACGGTGAATGTGGGAACGTTCGATGCCAGCAATATCACCGCGACGAAGCTGGGCTCGGTCCGGTTGGGCACCGTGCCTACACAGAACGGAAACCCAGCCTTTGGCATCCAGGTTCAGGACGCCGGCGGCACGTTATCGGTGACTAACCCGCGCATGCATGGGAAGATCACCACGTCGTCCAATCTGTCGTCCAATAATTTCCACGTAGTCGTTCAATGATTTCAGAGAGGATAGCCGGGTCGCAAGACGGGGAAGACACCTCTTGTGCCCGGAGGATGGCGGTTGAGTGCCGATCCACGAGGGCGTCGGGAAAGTCGAGCCAGCGGGAACGCACGTTTTTTGCGCAAATGTATGGAGGATGGAGAATGAGATTTTTAGGACGGCGTTACTGGCTACTCGTTGGCATGATAGGGCTCGCGCTTGGATTGATTGTGCCGGCCGCACTCGCGGATACAACCAGCGCCAATCACAAGGTCATGATCTATCCGGGTCCCGGCGATTCGATCGATCAACTCAAACAGCAGGGTATCGAGAAGGTGGACAACTACGGCTCGTACTGGGTGGCCGAGGTTGGGGACAAGGACCTTGCCAAAGTAAAGGCGACATTCGGCAACCGCGCGGTGCCGGCCAATGACTTGAATCATATCGAACTGCGGGCCGGATCGATTGACACAACGGGCAATGAACCGGCGGTGCCCGCCGATATGGAACAGGCCGAAACCCCGGGACGGCGTCTCCGGATTGTCCAATTTAAGGGACCGATTCAGCCGGAATGGCTGGCGAAGCTGAAGAGCGTAAACGGGGTCAAGGTCATCAACTACGTCCCGAACAACGCGTATCTCGTGTTTCTGGACGCTGCGGCGGAAAAGGAAGTACGGACACTGCGCGACCCGGCCGGACCGGTTCAGTGGGTGGGGGCCTATCATCCGGCGTACAAACTCACGCCGGCAATGCAAAACGCCGATATTATCATGGATGTTAATGTGGCGGTTGTCGATGCGCCAGAGGCCGAGACCGCGTTGGAATTCATCCAGTCCTTCGCGCGGCAATCCCAGCTTTCCGAAACCCGGGTTCCCAATCAGCGCATGATTAGCGCGCGTATCAACGCGGCCGCATTGAGTGAAATCGCCCGGCTGCCCGAAGTGCTCTGGATCGACCCCATCAATAAAATTAAGCCAATGGATGAGGTGCAGGCCTTGATCCTCTCCAGCGACACGAACAGCCCGGGGCCGGGGATCGGCGGACCGTTGCCGCCGGCAGCGGGCGGCCAACATTACCTCGACTTCCTGACCACTGCCGTCGGGGGTGGAAGCGCGGCCTTTACGAACCCCGCGACCTATCCCATTATCGATATCGCGGACTCGGGCTTTTCTGCTGGTCTCCCGGGGCTTTTCGATTTCTTTCAACCCGCATTCGGGCTCCGCGTGGTCTACGCGACATACGATGTCAGTTGCGGCGCTTATAACATCGCGAAGACAACCGGCAACAGCAACGTCGTCTGCGTTGCGGAAATCAAGCTCGGAGCCGGGGACGATACCACCGCTGTCGGGCATGGCACGGCCATCGCCTCGATCATCAGCGGGTTCAGCACCAACTCGGCGAATCAAGATCCCAGCGGATTTCAGTTCGGAATGGGCGTGTCACCGTATGGCCTGATTGGTTCCACACGTGTATTCCAACCGGATGTGATCATCGACGATGCCCCGACGTGTCAGTACCATGTTGACGACGTGTTTTGCGTGAATAATTTCCCGCAACTTATCTTTAACGAATATGGCGTCGAGGCACGCATCGCGAACAACAGTTGGGATGAAGGCCTCGTTTTTGGAAACGTGGCGGGCGCGAACGCCGGCCTCTACGACGCGAACTGCCAACAGTACGACATCGGCGTCAGGGATGCGCAACCGACCGGATCGACGAACACACCGTCGCCCTTCCCGCTGAATCAGGAAATGATTATGGTGTTCGCCAATGGCAACGCCGGCAACGTGGGCAACGTCGGAGGATTTGGTGACACCACGCTGACGCCGCCCGCCACTTCCAAGAATGTCATTTCCGTCGGTGCGACCACGAGTGTGCGCATGGATGGCTCCGGTTGCGAGCCGAATGTGCTTCAGGATAACTCCTTTCAGATCGCGCCGTACTCGGCCTTTGGCCCCACGCTGGACGGAAGGTTCAAACCCGAGATCCTCGCGCCAGACACGACGATCTATGCGGTGAACAGTACCTTCTGGACGAATGCCGCTCTCGGGACCATCGGCTTGGAGGGGGATCAGGTTCCTCCGCGACCCTTGGGACTTCCGGCGGACACCAACGGGATCTATTATTGCGGTGATGGACCGGACAGCATTGTTATTCAAGAACCCACCCCAGTGGCCTTTAACGCGGTTCGCGGCACGAGTTTTTCCACGCCGGCAATCTCGGGTGGAATCCAGCTTTTGTGGTGGTACTTCCAAAACCGGCTGACCGATGAATTGGGTACGCCGCTGTTACAGCCCAGCCCGGCGATGGCCAAGTCCTACCTCTGCAATTCGGCCCGCTACCTGCCCTTCACCGATCCGGCAACCCACGCGATGGACACGCTGCCCTCGATTGCGCAGGGCATGGGCATGATGGATTTGCAGAGGATGTTCGACGGCGTTCCCCGCGTGCTTCGTGACGAATCAACGCGACGGGCGATCGACACGCCGCTAATCACGACGAACCCCGTCCCGCAGCAGACGTTCTTCAGCCAATCCGGCCAAAGCTACGAGGCAAGTGGACAAGTGTTCGATCCCACCAAACCCTTCCGTGTCACCCTGGCGTGGACGGATGCACCGGGTGTCCCGGGTTCGGGCAAGCAACTGGTCAACGATTTGAACCTGGAAGTCACGGTCATGGGCCAGGTGTACAAAGGTAACGTGTTCTCCGGCCCCAATTCCGTTCCCGGTGGCACGGCTGACAGCCTCAACAACATGGAGAGTGTGTTCCTGCCAGCGGGCCAGACCGGCACATGGAGTGTGGTCGTCCGAGCTGCTGATATCGCAGGTCAGGGCGTGCCCAACGTCGGTAGCGACCTGGGTCAGGATTATGCGCTCGTGGTCTATAACGCCGCATCCACCAATCGGTCCGATGTGCCAAATCTGTCGACGAATAATTCCTGCGGGACGGCGATTCTTCTCACCGACGACTCGTCCACTTTTAGCAACACCCTGAGCACGACCGGACCCAACACCTACCACAAGGTCCACCCCAGTCCTTCCGCAGCCGTTGGCGGCGCCGAGGAATTCTTCAAGCTCACCAACCCGACGCCGGGTTCGGTCTTTACGATTAGCACGGTCGGGAGCAGCTTCGACAACGTGTTGTCCATCTGGAGGGTGCAGGTCGTCCCGGAAGCGATATTCATCCGGGGCGAATGCGGAGCGCTCATCGAGGTCACCTCGACCAATGGCGGTATCTCATCGACGGTGACCTTCACGGCCGATGGATCCAATGACTACTATATCGTGGCGGAGCCGCACAACGGCGGGCCAGGTGGCCTGCTCGTGTTGAATGTCAACGCCACCATTTCGACGATTGTGGTCACTCCCAGTTCGCTGGTATTTCCCAGTGAACCGGTGGGGCTCACCAGCGCCGTGCAAAGCGTCACGTTCCAAAACAACACACCGAATACCATCATCAACATCTCCACCGCTAACATTCAAGGCTCGAATGCCGCGGACTTCGTCATCGAGTCCCAGAGTTGTGCGGGTGGGCCGGTTGCGCCGGGCAGGAACTGCAGCGTGAATATCGGGTTTTCCCCAACCGCCACTGGACCCAGGAGTGCCCAGTTGGTTATCACCGACGACGCGACGGGCAGCCCGCGCATTGTGCCCTTGAGCGGCTTCGGAACGCCGGCGGTGCCGGTCATTTGCTTGAGTTCGGGCAATAGCACGCTGAACTTCGCCAGCCAGTTGCTCACCACAACCAGCGCGGTACAGAGTATCACCATCACCAATTGCGGTTCGGCCGTGTTGAATATCACCAGCGTGTCTCTCACGGGGCTTGGGTCAAACGACTTCACCGTTACGCAGACTTGTACCAACGGACCGATTGCCCCGGGCGGCACTTGCACACTCAATGTGACGTTTGAACCCCAGGCGGTTGGTACGCGGAATGCGACCCTGGTGATCACGGACGACGCTCCGGGAGGTTCGTCAACGCTGTCCCTGACAGGTGTCGGAGTTGCGCTGGCGCCGGCGGTCTGCTTTGGCAGTTCCTCGCTTAATTTTGCGGACACCGTCGTGGGCGTGACCAGCTCCGTGCAGTCCGTGACCATTACCAACTGTGGGACGGCCCCGCTGGTGCTGCAGACCAATGCGATGGTCACCGGCGCGAATGCCGGCGACTTCATAATCACTGTGTCCACCTGTGGCACCGTGTTGACCGGCAATACCTGCCAGGTTAACGTTGAGTTTGCGCCGACTGCCGGAGGCCCCCGGTCGGCAGACCTGGAATTCCTGGATAATGCTTCCGGCAGTCCCCAGCTCTTGTCGTTGACTGGAAATGGCGGCCTCAGCCAGCCGGACGCCGCCATCGGCAGGACGGTCAACGTGAGGAGGATGGTTGGCGGCGGGATTGAAAACACCACCGGTGACGGGCAGGAATTCAAACAGTTTATCCGTCGGGGTGCGCGCCAACCCGTGCGGTTCTACGTCACCTTGAAAAACGTCGGCTCGGCGCCCGATCACTTTACGGTCCAAGGTGACGGCAATGGAGGCGAATCCAATATCGTGGGCTTCACGGTGAACTACTTCCTGGGCTCGGCTGTCCGCGACAGTCTGGATGTAAGTTCGGCCGTTAAGTCGGGGGTCTTTTCGAGTAGTACCCTGGCGCCAACGGCGATTACGGGTGACGCGACCATGATGCGTATCGAGATCTTTGCGGCGAATAAGACCTTGTTGGGCAAAAATGTGCCGGCAACCTTCAAACTGACTTTCACTTCTGCCAGCGACCCGTCGAAAGTCGACGTCGTGAGGGCTAAGGTAACAACGAGATAGGCCACAGGCCGGGCGCGCAAATATCCCCATTGGAGTTATGGGAAGACTCTGTGAAACGGGAAACGTTTGAGCTATGAGAAGATTGGTTAGGATGAGGCTGAACAGCATCGCAAGCAGACGGCTGGTTTTTTCTGCGCTCTCGATGCTCACTGCTTTCTTGAGCGTGTGCGAAGTGGACACCTACGCGCAGTCGGGGGTGCCCTTCTACACGAAAGCGCAGTTGGGCCACGCAGTTGCCGTGCAGACGGCAAACCAAGGAGCGCTTCTGGCCAGCGACGGCGTGTTCGGGGTTGGCGTCGGGGAAACGAACGGGAGCCTGGCGATTGCGGTCTTTGTCGACAGTACGAATCGTGCGGCGCAATTGCCTCCGGTTTTGGATGACTTGCCGGTGAGCCTTCGCGTGTTGGGACCCATCCATGCGCTCGCCTGCAGTGGGCTCAACCCCCGGGCGGCTTACCCGCTTCCGGTTCCGCTGGGTGTCTCCGGAGGTAATGCAATTCCGCTTACTGGAGGAGGCTGCGCGAGCGGCACCATCGGGTTCAAGGTGCGCGACAATCTGTCGGGAGCCATTGGTTGGATCGGTAATAATCATGTCGTTGGCAACGGCGCGAATTTGTGCCCCGGTACAGCGCCCCTGGGTACGCCGCAGTATCAGCCCGGCCCGATCGACACGACGCCAGCCTGTAGTATCGGTCAGCTTGTCGGGACGTTGAGCCGGTTTGTCCCGATTGATTTCTCAGGTGCAGATAACCTGGTTGATGGCGGATTTGTGGTGAGTTCGGACGCGGCGGTGTCATCGGAGATACTGAATCTTGGCCCGCAGGTGAACAATGTGGTTCCCGCGTTCATCGGCCAGGTCGTCCAGAAGAACGGGCGCACAACCGCCTGTACGGAAGGAACTGTCAGCGCCGTTAACGCAACAGTCAATATCATGTATGACGGGGCCACCTGCACGTTGGCAACCTTTACCAACCAGGTCGTGGTGTCGCCAACCGCGCCTTCACTTGCGTTCGCCGCGGCCGGCGATTCCGGCTCGCCGATTGTGGACGCCAATAATAATGCGGTGGCTCTTCTGTTTGCGGGAAACGCCACCACCGGGGATGGCATTGGAAATCCCATCCAAGGAGTGCTGTCCGCCTTGAATGTATCCCTGGCCAGTTTTGCCTCCTCGAATGTTGTGACCCGCAACTCCCGCTTCTGGTTTACTCATGGGTTCTCGTCGGAGACGAATTGCGTCACCCTGTTGAGTGCGATCACGTTTGGCGGAGGCGTCCTCGACCTCGGGTTTGTCACGTTGGCCACGGCCAATCGCAACTCGGACAATGTTATTGACGGAACGGACGCTTTCATCGAGGCGCTGAGTTTCTATTACAAGGGCGTCAAAGTGACCGGTGAACCCAATGGGACGCAGAGTGAGAAATTACCGTCTTCAGCTCTGTGCATCGCGCGCAAACAGTTGGCGGTTGAGTTGATCGCGGCCTACGCGAATACCACCTTGCTGGGCACCTTCCCCCCCAATGCGACCTACGTGAGCGGACGTACGGTCACAAACTTTCCTGCCGATTTGATCTCGCAGGCGCGTGGAGCGGGGGCCGGCTTTGATATCACCGCCATTCACACGATGACGGCCCTCCTGAGGAAATTCAATAGTAGTGGTCTGACAAATAACTTGCCCAACGGGTTGGTGGAATGTTCGCCGCAAACGAGCCGGACATTGAAGCCAATCGCGCGGGATCCGATGATGCAGGACACGTGTCCGGGTGTTAACAATACATGTCTTGCGGCCAAGACGATCGTCTTCTCGGTCGCGAACCCGGTTTTCAAGGATTCCGCCAGTATCGTCGGCTTTCCGAATACCATGCCAGTGCCTACCTGCGGTGTCGGCGGCCCGAATGCCGTGTGGGAAGTGAGTCCGCCGGTGGCCGCCGCCGGGAGGCAGTTCAGCGTTTCCACCTCCGGGAGCAACTTTGACACCCTCCTGGCGGTTTGGTCGGGGACTTGCAGCAATTTGACCGAGGTCGGATGCGCGGACAACGTTGTGGGCACGGGCGGAGAAACCCTCACGTTTACGACGGACGGAATCAACATGTTCTTTATTGTTGTCGAGGGCAAGGCTGGCGAGGTGGGTAAAGTAAAGATGTCTGTGCAGAGTTTTTGATCCCGAATAAACAGGTTGTCGAGAGAAGCGGAGTTATGCGAACGGAATACAAAGAGAATGTCTGTCAGGGTTTGCTGAGACGATTGGCGTGGGGCATCATGCTGTTCGCGTGTTTGGCCCTGATGGATCGCCGCGTGCAGGCCACCGTGTCCGCCGGAAATGGGATTTATCAGGTGTTCGTGCAGGACACACCGGGGCAGGGGGTCGGACTCTACACCGCAACGACCGGACCCTCGCATCCCGCGGGCAACGGCTTGAATGTGCTCTTCGGCAACGGGTCGCCCGCCACCACCTTTAATACCATTCGGTCATATTCCACCGGCACGGATTACGTCCAGTCGTCGGGTAAGACCTCTGCCAATCCCACCGTCCTTCTGGATCCTTTCGGCACAGTGACGCCCTTGGGTAGCACCGGCTTTCGGACCACTTATATATTGCCCGGCGGGTCAAACTCTCCGGATGCCATGACCATCGTCCAGGATGTCAAGGTCAATGGAATAACGTTCGAAGATTCGACGATTGAGATCAGCACCACGATTATCAACAATGGGTCGAATTCCTTGAGCGCCGGTGTCCGCTATTTTTGGGATTACCAGATTGGCGTCGATGATGGACCGACATTTTCACCCGTGAATTCAACTCAGGTTGCCGCCAGTGGTTGCAACGTGTTTACCACGGAAACTCAGTTCAGCGAACCAACCTTTACGTCGTACCGCATGGTCGATAACGACGGCAATCCTCATCCTCCGACATTCAATATTTTCGGGACGGTCGTTGGACCGAGCACTGTCGTACCGTTGCCGACAGCGCCGGATTTGTTGCAGTACGTCTGTTGGCCTCGTGCGTTTCCAACGGCGTTTGACTATACGATAGACCCGACCCTGGACATTGCGACGGTCAATTCCACCTGCACTCCCAATGGGGGAGATTGCGCTGTGAGCTATTTTTTCGGTCACAATATTAATACCGCTTTGACGATCGGCCCCGCAGCCTCCGCTTCGGTATCGGCTTCCCTGTTCCTGACCCCCATCAGCACTTCCAATAACGTTGGTTATATTTCCCGGCCGTCCCGCTTTTGGTTCACCCACCAGGAGAACAGCGATACGAACTGTGCAACCTTGCGCAGCGCTGTCGCCGCCAGTTGCCAGGTTTTGGACCTGGGCTTTGTCACCTTGCCGAATGGCTTCGCGAATGGTGACAATGTTGAGGACGGCGAAGACGCGATGTTGGAGGCCCTGGGGTTCTACTGGAAGAGCACCAAGTATACGGGCGAAATCGGAGGAACCCAGAGCAGCAAGTCCAAGTCGTCGAGTGTTTGCGTGCAACGGAAAAAACTGGCCGTGGAACTGATAGCCGCAATTGCCAACACCCAGCTTTTTGGCACTCTCCCGCAACAGGTATCTTACGTGAACGCCAGGACCAATGTATTTTTCGCCGCCAACTTGCTCGATCAAGCCCGCGCCACGGCGTCCGGCGCAGATGTAGCAGCGATGGCCAGCATGACGGCGTTGCTCCAAAAGTTCAACAACGGCGGCGAAACGAATAATTTTCCTGTGGGTATTACCGAGTGTTCACCGACCAGCCCCACGGTGCTCCGGAAGCTGGCGCGTGATCCAACGACCCAGGGTAACTGCCCCGGCGTCAACAACAGCTGTGCCGCGGCGGCAATGGTGGCGTTTTCGAGCACGAACCAGTTCGCGCCCGCCGTATTCACGCAGAGCGTGAATCTCAATACGTATACGAACAACTTTCCGATTCCCACGTGCGGCACGGGTGGGCGAGACGCGATCTGGAAGATCCTTCCAACGGTTGGCACAGTGGGACGGCATTTCACGGCCACTACTGCGGGCAGCAACTTTGACACGATGCTGTCAGTATGGTCAGGCACCTGCAGCAATCCGATCCCGGTAGCCTGCACAAATTCAGTCAGCGGAAATGGCGGAGAGACCCTTGCCTTCAATACCGATGGAACAAACACGTTCTTTATCGTTGGGGAAGGTTCCTCCGGCCAGTTCGGCACCTTGAAGCTCAGGATTACCAGCCCGTAGCCGGTATCGCCTATCTGGCAGAGCAAGAGCGCCGCCATTCCTCCGGAAGTTTAAGCACAGCTTAGGTGTGCGACAGGAGCGCGGCAAATCTGCCAAACTGTTCCGCGCGCGCGGGCTCGCGCTCGGTATAGATCGCGTGGAGATTGTTGCACATCCGCAGCAGAATGATTTGCGGCGTGGTGGGCGTCAGGAAGACGGGGTTGAACGCCACGCCCATCCGTTTGCACAATTCCCGACAATCCTCCTCGTCCAGCAACTCGCCTTCATGGAATGGATCGAAGAAAAAGCCCATGGTGTCTGACTGCCATTTGAGCAGAAAATGCGCGGGCATATTGATGCCGATCAGCGGGATGCGCAAGCGCCGGGCCAGCAGGAGGTAAAGGACCGACAGGCTGATGGGAATCCCGATCCGGCGGTCCAGGACGCGATTGAGATAGGAATTATCCGGGTCGTAGTAATCCTGCCGGTTGCCACGAAACCCGAGCGTACGGAAGAGATAGTGGTTGCAGACTTCAATCGTGGATCGTGGTGTTTCTCGTCCGGTCAACCGTTCGCGCAGCTCCTGCGCCATCTGGTCGAGCCGGGTGCGGTAGGCGACGTCGTCCATCTCGGGGTAGCGGGTTTTCGCCACCAGCCAGGACGCTACCTCGATATCAAAATGGGTCCCGCAGGTCGCACAAAACTTTGCCAGGCCTTCCCAGGCCGCCGCCTCGCGGATTACGCGCAACATCTGCTGCGCGTTCCGTTGGGCCGAGGGTTCGCCGTCGAGAACCACGGATTCCAGAAAGCTGATGCCTTCCGCGCCGCGCTCCGCCAGTTGTTCCTGCACCAATTGCAACTGCCGTGGATCCTGGTCCGCCAGCAATTTGGCGAGGGCTTTTCGATCAGGGTCGCGCAGGGTTTTCATCAATGGCACCTATGACAACAACCATCCCTCAAAACAGGACGAACTGCAAC
>Ga0206960_1105_pt1 | contig 21276 bp, 21 predicted proteins | sample Alteio_BWOrgHeat_29_FD_153255 | JGI IMG/M metagenome (GOLD analysis project Ga0206960, IMG submission 153255) | Enriched cells from forest soil in Barre Woods Harvard Forest LTER site, Petersham, Massachusetts, United States -... | ecosystem: Environmental > Terrestrial > Soil > Temperate forest >... | reverse complement strand
ACGGCTGGGCGGCGCAAAGTTTTCCTGGTCCAGCAGCGGCATGATGGCGGAAATGCCCGCCGTCAGGCCGCCGTAGAAATCGCCCTTGGAAAAATACGGCGCGATGATTTCCTGCAGCACGCGCTTGGACTGGGCGTCGGTCAAGGTGCCCTGGACGCCGCGCCCGGTGAGTATCATCATGCGCCGCAAGGCCTTGGGATTGTCCTTGGCCACCAGCAGGATGACGCCGTCGTCGATACCCTTGCGGCCCAGTTTCCAGGCATCGGCGACACGCACCGCATAATCTTCTATGCCTTCCGGCTCGGTCTTGCTGAGCAGCAGGATGGCGATCTGGCTGCCGGTGCGGCTTTCGTATTCGCTCAGGGTATTGTCGAGCGTGGCGCGCTGCTCCGGCTGCAGCATGCCGACCAGGTCGGTGACATGCGACTGCAAAGGCGGCACCGGCACCTGCGTCGCCATGGTTTGCGCAGTGGCGGGCAAGGCCAGCAGCGCCAGCAAGCCCAGCAGCGTCAGCCAGGCAGCCGACGCGCGGAATACGCTACGCGACATTATTTTTTGCCGCCGAAATCGACGTCAGGCGAAGTCGAGATCGCTTTTTCATTGTCCACGGTGAAGGATGGCTTGACCTTGTAGCTCATCGCCATGGCCGTCAGGTTGGTCGGGAAGCTGCGCGCCAGCACGTTGTAGTCTTGCACGGCGACGATGTAGCGGTTGCGCGCCACCTTGATGCGGTTCTCGATGCCTTCTAGCTGCGATTGCGCATCGCGGTACAGGCCGTCAGCCTTCAGCTGCGGGTAATTCTCCGACACCGCCATCAGGCGCGACAAGGCCGACGACAGCTGGCCCTGCACCTGCTGGAATTTCTCGAAGGCGGCCGGATCGTTCAGCACTTCCGGCGTGATCTGGAAGCTGGTCGCCGCCGAACGCGCCTTGGTCACGGCTTCAAAGGTGGCTTCTTCATGGGTGGCGTAGGCTTTCACGATCTGGGCAATCTTCGGCACCAGGTCGGCGCGGCCTTGGTACTGGTTGACGACTTCGCCCCAGGCGGCTTTCACGGCCTCATCCTTGGTCTGGAAATCGTTGTAGCCGCAAGCGCTGAGAACAGAAGCGAAGGCGGCAATGGCCAGCCATTTGAAGAAAGTTTTCATGGAATATCCCTGATAAAAGAAACAATGTAATGCACGTTAGCAAACTATGGCCGGCCGCTCAAGTGTTAAATAGCGGAGAAAGGCTGCAAATTGACAGCATATCGGCCTGTTTGCCAGTGAATTCCGGGGTGTTTGGATTTACAATGTGGGGTTCGCATTATTGAGGCCTGATTGTGACTTTTATAGAAAAACTCTCCGCCGCCTGGCGCACCAACAATTCCTTGCTGTGCGTAGGCCTGGACCCCGATATTGCCAAATTCCCCGCCCACCTGCAGCAGCAGCCGGACGCGATCTACACTTTCTGTAAGGAAATTATAGACGCTACCGCCGCTACCGCCTGCGCTTTCAAGCCGCAAATCGCCTATTTTTCGGCCATGCGCGCCGAAGACCAGCTGGAAGCGATCTGCGCCTACCTGCGTGAAAACCACCCGAACATTCCGATCGTGATGGACGCCAAGCGCGGCGACATCGGCGCTACCGCGGAGCAATATGCGCGCGAAGCCTTCGAACGCTATGGCGCCGATGCGGTGACTGTCAGCCCCTACATGGGCTTCGATTCGGTCGCGCCTTACCTGGATTGGAAAGACCGCGGCGCCATCGTGCTGTGCCGCACCTCCAACGCCGGCGGCTCCGACCTGCAGTTCCTGACGGTGGACGGCGTGCCGCTGTACCAGCACGTGGCCCGACTGGTGGCTGAGAAGTGGAACACCAATGGCCAGTGCGGCCTGGTAGTGGGAGCGACTTTCCCGCAAGAACTGGCGCAAGTGCGCAGCATCATCGGCGATATGCCCTTGCTGGTGCCGGGCGTCGGCGCCCAGGGCGGCGATATCCAGGCGACCGTACATGCCGGCAAGACCGCTAACGGCATGGGCATGATGATCAATTCCTCACGCGCCATCCTGTACGCCAAGCCAGACCTGGCAGCCGGCGAGGATTTCGCCCAGGCAGCCAAACGCGTCGCCCTGGAAACCCGCGACGCTATCAATCTGCATCGCGTCTGAGGCTTGCGCCTGAGGCGCATCAGCGGGATTACTTCTGCGGAATTACTTCAGGAAGCGCAGCAAGCCCTGCAGCGCGTGGATCACAGTCTACTCCCGCACTGCGCGGCGGTCGCCCGCAAACACCAGCCGTTCGGTGTGGGTGTGATGGCCGATTGACCAGCCGAAGCAGACCGTGCCGACCGGCTTGCCCGGGACCGCGCCGCCGGGGCCGGCGATGCCGGTGGTGGAGAGCGTGACGTCGGCATTGCTGTTGGCCAGCGCGCCTTCAGCCATGGCGGCGGCGATTTCCTCGCTCACCGTGCCGTGCTGGGCAATCTCGGCTTCCGGGATATCCAGCAATTCCGTCTTGGAGGCATTCGAGTAGGTCACGAAGCCGCAATCAAACCATTCCGAAGAACCGGCGATTTCCGTGATCGCCTGCGACACGCCGCCGCCGGTGCAGGATTCCGCTGTCGACAGGAACCAGCCCTTGGCTTGCAGGGCGCGGCCGGCTTGCGCTGCCAGATCAGTGATTTGTTCGGTGTTGTCTGCGAGTGCGGTGGTCATGGTGCAACTCCTGTAATCTGCCTGGTAGGTAGTCACATACTGCCACTTGTTGCAGGCAGATGCAATCCGTCCCGGGCATGCCGCCCATTTGAACCAGGCGTTAAATCAGACGCCACAGCGCCAGCAGCAGCAGGGTATAGAACGCTGCCACAATGTCATCCCACATGACACCGAAGCCGCCCTTGAAATGACGGTCGAAATAGGCGATCGGCGGCGGCTTCACCATGTCGAAAAAGCGGAACACGACGAAGGCGCCGAACTGGGCCTGCAGGCTGGCCGGGGTGACCAGCACCAGCACCAGCCAGAACGCGATGATCTCGTCCCACACCATGCTGCCATGGTCCGGCGCATGCAGATGGCGGCCGGTGGTCTGGCAGGTCCAGACGCCGACCACGAAACCGGCAGCAATAATCACCAGCCAGTTAAGCGGCGTGAAGATTTCCGGCCAGCGCGTGGTCATCACCACATACGAGAGCCAGGCAAACAGGGTGCCGAAGGTGCCCGGCATGATGGGCGACAGGCCGCTGCCGAAACCTTGGGCGATGAAATGGGCGGGATGCGACAGCATGAAACGCGGGCCAGGCCGGATCGGTTGCTGAGAAGGGTTTTGGTCCGCTGTTGTCATGTAGTTTGAAAGTGATCGAAAGAGCTAAGTTGCAGGTTGAGCGGCGCCAGGCTGGCGTCTTGCAGGCGCAGTCCCGGCGCCGCATCGATAGCGCCGATGCGCGTCACCGCAGTGGCGCTGGCCTGGGCCGCGGCCAGTACGGCGTCGCGCTGGCTGGCGGCGGCGGTAAAGCACAGTTCGTAGTCGTCGCCGCCGGCCAGGGTGAAATGGCGCCGGATCGTTTGCTGCTGCTGGTTCAGTATGGCGCCGGCCGGCAGGCTGTCGACCGCCAGCGTGGCGCCGACGCCGGAGCGCTTCAGGATATGGCCGAGATCGCCGATCAGGCCATCGGATATGTCGATGGCGGCATGGGCAATGCCGCGCAAGGCCAGTCCCAGCGCAACGCGCGGGCTGGGCTGGTGCATGCGGGCAGCCGCCAGCAGAAAATTCTCGCTGCCCGGTTGCAGGTCGGGATTCAGCTGGTCGCCTAGTTCCTGGCGGTAGACCGCCAGCGCCAGCCGCGCATCGCCCAGCGTGCCGGAGACCCAGATATCGTCGCCCGCTTGCGCGGCATCGCGGCGCAGGGCCTGGCCCGGCAGGGTTTCGCCGAACACGGTGATGCAGATATTCAGAGGGCCTTTGGTGGTGTCGCCGCCGATCAGTTCGCAATGATGGGTGTCGGCCAGCGCCAGCAAGCCGCTGGAGAACGGCGCCAGCCATTCGTCGCGGGCGGCAGGTAGCGCCAGCGCCAGCGTGAACGCCAGCGGCCGTGCGCCCATCGCCGCCAGGTCGGACAGATTGACCGCCAGGCATTTGTGGCCCAGCGAGAAAGCGTCGGCATCCGGGAAAAAGTGCCGCCCCTCCACCAGCATGTCGGTGGAAATGGCCAGCTGCATGCCGGCCGTAGGGGTCAGCAACGCACAATCGTCACCGACGCCAAGGGCAATATGCTCGATATTGCTGCGCGCGGTGCGAGTAAAGTAGCGGGAGATCAGGTCGAATTCGGACAACATGGACGGATTGTACCGAATGGCGGGGCGCTGCACGGGCATTTTGCCGAAATTGCATGCACCGCACGGTCAAATTGCTTCAAAAGCCGGCGCCGCAGGAGGTGGTGCGCGAAATCGCGCCCTTCTGCATGATGTCTTCGCCCTTGGTGTTGCCGACCGAAATCTGGGTGACGCAATAGGTGCCGGTCGGTCCGGTCACCTTGGTGACCCGCTGGCCGTTAGGCAGCGTGATGTCTTCCATGGTGGTTTCCTTGGGCGAGCGTGGCGCCGGCGCGGCCGCAGGGGCAAGGCCCATTTCCAGCTTCTGCTGCATGGTCGGCTCCGCGCTCTTCGAGGCAGCCTCTTTGGGCGGCGCATCCTTGCGCAACTCGCGGTCTATCTTGCCGGCATCGCGTTTCGCAGCCTCAACCATGTTCTCGGCCGAAGGCTTGCCAGAACCAGCCGGCAACTGCGTCGCCGAACCGGGCGCCGCGGGCTGGTAATGGGTATCCTCCACCGTGATCGTTCCCGGCGGCAGCGGTGTTGCCTGCTCTCCCGCCTGCGCCAGCGGAAGATGGGATAGGGCAAGCAGCGCTGCCGAGGCAGCAAGCGCGGCCAGCCGGCGGTCAATGTGGGGAAAAACTCGGCTTATCAACATAGTGCGGACTTCCTCTAACAATTCAGCTCAAACGCGCGTGAACACCAGGTCCCAGACGCCATGCCCCAGCCGCAAGCCGCGATTCTCGAACTTGGTCACCGGCCGATACTCCGGCCGCTCCGCGTAAGTCTCGGCGGTATTCTTCAGCAGCGGTTCGGCGCTCAGCACTTCCAGCATCTGTTCAGCATACTCCTGCCAGTCGGTCGCGCAATGCAGATACCCGCCTGGGGCAATGCGCGAGGCCAGCAGGCTCACCAGCGGCCCCTGGATCAGGCGCCGCTTGTTATGGCGCGCCTTGTGCCAGGGATCGGGAAAGAACACATGGGCGCCGGCCAGCGAGCCAGGCGCAATCATGTTGGTCAGCACTTCCACCGCATCGTGCTGGATCAGGCGCAAATTGCTCAATTGCTGCTCGCCGATCAGTTTCAGCAAGCTGCCAACGCCCGGGGTATGAACCTCGACGCCGACGAAATTCTTTTCTGGCATGCCGGCCGCAATCTTGGCCGAGGTCTCGCCCATGCCGAAACCGATCTCCAGGATGGTCGGCGCAGTGCGTCCGAAAACCTGCGCCAGATCGACTTCTGCCTTGTTATATGAGACACAGAATTGCGGCCCCAGTTCCTCGATGGCACGCGCCTGCGCCGTCGACAAGCGCCCGGCGCGCGTGACAAAGCTGCGGATCCGGTGTTCGGTCGGATCATAGAAGAGGGGTTTGCCGGATTTGTTTTCTGACATGCTAATTAAACTTTAGGTGGAACGAAGCAGGCGCTGGATTGGCCTTGCGGGTAGCGCCATTGTAACGCCAGACAAATACCTGCCTCAAAAATACAAATGGCACCCTGGAAAAGCGGGTGCCAACGCTGGCCTGGAGCGGGTAGAGGGGATCGAACCCTCGTCTAAAGCTTGGGAAGCTTTCGTTCTACCATTGAACTACACCCGCGATAGGCGCATTTTACGCGGGATTTGACGGGGTTTGCAAACTTGAAAGATGTTGAGAGGGATCAGGAATGTGATGGCCGATTTCTTTGAGGTGTGATCGCTTAGTCTTTAAGCAGAATTCTTATTTTTTCAAGCTCTTCGAGCAATCTATTTGTCATGTAAGTTGGGCGGCCCTTCTCAAATTTCTAACTTGACAGATGCAATGAAAAATCAAATTTTTTGGTATGGATATCATTATCAGCGACTTTTGCTTTTTCCAACGCTTCCGCAAAACCTATCTTTTTGGCACATACGGCTTCAGAAAGAAGCTCAAATTCATCAATACTTAAAAAATATATATTCCCAAGAGGGATGGCTGGTGCAACTGTGTATTTTGCATAAATCTCATCAATAGCAGATTTAGCCACACCTTCATAATAGGCTTGTCCGTTGCTTAAATTTATTTCCTTGTAAGTCACAACAACCAAAAAATTGCTCTGCTTAGTAGTCAAAAAAGGATGATCTACATTAGAAATATGGAGCCGAGAAGCCACATCCTGTGCCTGTTCCATTGGGACGAGCAGGGGGATTTACAGTAAATTCGGTATGGAAAAGCGCTTTTTCTTCTTCCTGGCATCCTGCTTCTTTTTCAGGTCACGCCCAATACGCCGGCATTCCGGGCACCAGGAGCCGTTCCTGATATTTTCCGGCTTGGCCTCCCATATGTGGCCCTCAATACATTGCCAGTTAAGCGCGGATTTAAGATTGATATAGGTGTCCGACAGGCAAAGGCCACCGCGCATCTGGGCAATTTCTTGCATTTCTGAAATTCCTGCGCGTACTCTTTCGAGATAGCATTCATGACACCAATGCCCGCGTTGAACATGTACGGGTTTTGCTTCCCAGGTGTGGCCCTTGACGCACTGCCAGGTCAAACAGGTCACGTTGCTCTTGTACACCTCAGAAAGACAGTGTCCGCCACGTTGCAGTGCCAATTCGTGCATCCTCTCGATGCCTAATCGCTTACGATCAAAACCGCACGTAGGACACCAGCGAGTAGTGACCGTTGCAGGCTTTGCCTGCCAAATATGGCCGACCGCACACTGCCATTGTAGATGGGTGTGAGCATCGAGATAAGTCCGAGACAAACAAGAACCACCTTTAGCGGCGGCCAGCGCTTGCATTTCCTCTATGTTGCCGCGCATGCTGTCGTAATAACACTGTCGACACCAGTTACCGGCACGTACATGCGATGCCGTAGCTTGCCAAATGTGGTTATGTGCACAGCGCCAACGCAATTTTTCCAAATAAGGGCGGGTGCGTTTTGACAGTAACTTTCCTCCCTTTTGTTGCGCCAAGTCCTGTAGTTCTTCCAGGCTTTGGCGTTGACTGTCGCGGTAACAAATTAAACACCAAGTACCGTGCTTTACACTATTGGGTGTGGCATGCCATCGATGCAGTTGTGCGCATTGCCATTGAAGTGGCGTGTCAATATTGAGGTAACGATCCGACAAGCACAGGCCGCCGCGCTCTCGGGCAATCGCCTGCATTTCTTCAAGCGTCAATCGTCGCTGATTGTTTGACGCCTGTAGTCCTGGATATGATATTTTTTTAATGCTGGTCATCGAGAGGTATTCAGGAACGATTTTAACGTTGCTAGTTAGTCGCCCTATCAGACTTGACCTGGCAGAATCATCATCGCTGCTGTTTGCCGAGCATCTGCCACGCTGACAACTAATGCTGCTTGCTCGGTTGCTGTCGCCATCTCGGCGGCTAACGCCATATGGATGAGGTCTGAGGCCGCGCCAAAGTTTCCAGCAAATGCCATCGGGGCGATCCGATCAGACAAAGGGTCCAGCTCCGGCAGCGTTTTTTCCATCGCTTGGGTGACTTCCGCGTTGCGCGGGAAGCGATGATCGGTATCGCTGATCACAATGCTGACCTTGTCTGCGGTGGTTTTCGTGGAGGTCATCGCTTCCGTGATGCAGGTCGTCAATGCGCTGGAATCGACCTTTCCCGGTGTACCGCGATCTGTTGCGCGCTGTTCCAGTTGAACAGTTCCCAGTGTGCAGAGGCCGACAAGATTCGAAGCCGCGGCATAAGCTGCATCCACCAGTAGCAATCCCGCAGCTCCCTCGGCCGGCACAAAGCCGTCCGGTATCTTGTTGGAAAAGACCTGGCCCAGAGCTAACGGCGCAAGCAATTCATCGGGGCTGACAAGGCTGTCCGCTGCCAGCAGCAAAACATACGGCCTCTTGCTTGGACTCATGTGCTGCGGCAGGGAATTCAAGGCGCCATAGACACTCTCTGACGCCGCCGGCAACAAATGCAAATCGTATTCTCCATTGCACCAAAACGAATGTGTCCAGGCCATGGAGAAGCTGAGGCGTGTTTCGTTATCCAGGGGAAGCGCCTCGGGTAGCAGCCAATAGATGGTGGTAGAGGTGGCAGAGCGCGCCAATCCTATTTGTTGTTCAAACAAGGAGTTAAGCACAGTCACAAGCATTGCCGAGACACGCATCGCGCGAGAGCGGGTTTTGACCGGATAATTGAGCAGTTCCAGAGGCAACTCTTTCACCGTCGCTGCATGGACTGGATGGCCTTCCGCATTGCGGATAGCACTGTCTGGTTCAAAGATTTTATCTTTTTCTTGGCTACTCGCAGCCGTGGCGCTGGCATCACCGAACGGCGTCACGGTACTCCATGCAGCGATACGCAGCTTGTCCGTCGCTGGAACGAGGATAGGCTCGGGCGCCGGTTTCGCAACCGTCACGATCGGGGCCGCGGTGGGAGATGAAAGTGCTTGCAGACCGATCCAGCTCAACAAAGACATTGCGAGCGGTGGTAACAGCGTGATCGCCATGACGGTCTGGGTGCCGGTCATGCCGATAGTGCCAAGATAATGAAACAGGCCATCCAATGGGAGGACGCGTAACAGCAATATCCAGAGGACGGTCAGCAACAAAAATGTAATTAGCCAGGTGATGCCGCGCACGACAATGCTGGGAGAGGTGAAAAATGCTGTCAATTTCAAAATATCACCCTTGCGAAGCGGTCGGCATGCTGGAAATCAAGGCGCAGCCGCAAGCAGTGTGATGGCCGTGCAATGCTACCTGACGGCCATCGATAGTAAATGTCGGCGAGCCTTCGATAATGGGATTGGTGCCATGCCCGGATTGCGGACAGGTCACCATATCCCCCACCCGTGCAATGCCTAGACCGTGAATAAGATGGATTGGCGACGCACTGATGACGACGCCGCCATGCGTGGTTTTATCGCCCAGACGAATAATGGAAAGAGCCATTAGCTAAGCCCCTTTCTGTTGAAAATCATGTACATCAAAATCCTAAGAGACTCTTGGTGGATTTCCAGCCATCTTCAACTACCTTCATGCCCGCGTCGACTTTATTGCCCACGGCATCCGACACTTGCTTGGCGCCCTGGCCAACTTGGTTCGCCATATCGGATACGTTTTTTTTCGCCGAATCGTAGAGCTGGCCGGCCTCATTTGAGAGTTTCGTCGCGCCCTGCTGGATGTCTTGCCCTACCTCGGATGCTTTTTTCTGGGTAGCGTCCATCAGTTCATTCGCTTTCTTCTGTGCGGTGTTGATTGAACTGACGATCATTTTTTGACCGGCATCCACGGTCGAAATCACTACCTGTTTGCTGGTGTTGTACACCTCGACGGCGTATTTTTCTCCGGCGTTGATAGTATCGATGGTGAATTTTTCGCCGACTTTATAGGTGTGCGTAGCAACGAGCACGCCCTTGTCCCAGGTTTCAACCACAACCCCTTGGGCGCTGTGATAAATCTTGATGACACCACCCTTGATGGCGTCCACATTCTTGTCGAGCCATTGCATACCTTCAGCTAATACGTTACGACTGGATTCTGTCATGCCACGAGGACGGAAATAACTGAACGGCTCCACGCCCATGATGAAACCGGCTTTAGAGTCATGGACTAGATTTTTGATGAACTCCACCACATTATCGTTGGCAGAGGCGTTCCATGCTTCTAAACGCCATGCTTCGGGGCGGACAATTTGCCCGTAAGATGTTCCGACATACTGCATGGCCTGCGGTATTGCTGCAATCGGTGTGACTACCCCCATCAAGGCTGCCTTGCCTGCCTGGTTATGAATTAAGGCTTTAGCCTTCGCAGGATGCAGCAATGCTTCGGCTTCGCGGGCCATACTGACATGTCCAATGAGTCCGTATCCCGTGGTGCTTTCTGCCTGTACAACGTCATGCGTCTTGATTCCCTTACGAGTCATCGTGCCATAGGCCGAATACAGCGCTTTCATGTGCGCAGCAATAACCTGCTCGATAGTACCGCTCGGCGCTACCGAGGCCATATAACGTTGATACTCGTCCTGAGTTTTTGGGGCAATGGCGAAGCGCTCATCAAATATTGGGGCGTTCACTTTCTCAACGTCGCTATACGACAGCATGCGAACCCCGGCCTTTACTGCTTCGCTCATCATGGCGCGCATCGGGATGCGGGCGTAGTTATCGGTAAGGCCCTGATTGGCAGAATCGTCATTGCCTCCATCAGTCTTGAGCGGCATATAGCCGCCGCCAACGTCGGAATGGGCGCCGGGATAGACAGTTTCAGTCCAGTTAGGCATCAGACTGCCGTGTTGACGAATCAGATCGACAGGAAACGAAAAGCGCAGTTCATGCGCGGCGACATAATGGACACAGCGTTCGGTTTGACTGGGAACCTTGAGATTTTTTTCTGAGAACAAACCGTCCATATTGGTCGACGGTGCACCGAATGAGGCTACAGTATCGAAGAGCCCCATAAAATGGATGCGGACCGGGACTTTGTTATAAAACAAATTTCCTTGTTCGTCTTTTTTGCAGAGATTGATAAAGTCGTTGCAGAACGCACGTCCTAATGCGGCGCCGCGAGAGAAGCCGAATATAGACATATTGATGATTTTAATCAGTCGGTGTGGTTCTAGCGCCCGACTAAGATCAGAGAGGCTTTGGTCTTTCCCCTTTTCGGCATAGGCCTTTGTTATTCCTCCCAATTTTATTGCGTTATTCAGCAACACTTGGCGCAGCGTATCATTCACATTGTCCTGCCCAAATTCTGTACGACGGGTACCGCCAGCCCCAGCCGCATTCCCCAGGACTTTGTCCTCAAATTTGATCTGAGCGTGATCCAACCAATTGGCTGCCGTGCCGTTAAAGGGGGTGCCAACACCGGAAACGTAAATAGGGTGAATTGTTTTCGTTCCAGTCAATAAGTCTGAAGCCATTACCGCAGAACGCCACATGCGCGCTACATTGCTCCATTTTTTTGGCTTTTCGTCCACAGCTTTATTGTTGCCGGTACCATCAAAAAACACGCTTATGTTGACGATGTCAGAACAATCCTGTTTTGCTGTCGGCTCATCCGTTGGCACGTCTCGATTAGAGGCTTGTGCTGCCTGTAATTGCTCCTGTTTATCGTCCATGTTTTTTGACCTCATCAAGAATTTTCTGTCCACGGGAACTGATCTCAGGGATGTATTGAGAAATGGTCAATTCCGCCGTGTCATCAGGATAGATATGCACACCGAGATAGGCCGCCTTCGGTGGAACTTGATCCATGGTGAGTATTAAGGAGTTTTTAACAGTAACTGTGTCACCATTGTGAGGCATCCCTCGCGGTCCACCTAAACGCCAAGTCAAAGTTTGAGGGCCGAAAGAAATAGTCTCGCCAGTCATGATTCCGCCGCCGCCGTAAGCATTTGCCAGTCCTATATCACTGCCATTTAGGAGTACATCAAATATCGGACGATTCAAATAGCTGTACAACACAACACTCAATACAATGTCCTTGCTCATAAACAAATTTCCTTTTCCACAGGCGATAAGTGGGTAAAGCAGGCTCACGCTTGCAAAGCTACCGAGGATTTTACGGCGACTAATAATGCTCATTAATTTGCTCCAATTGACCGGCTTGAACATCCGGTAGGATTCTTTCGTCTTATTTCATAAATCGCCACAACGATTTCGGGAACTAGGTCTTTCCATATGCCGCGCAAAGAGTTTTTTGATCCGATGACATGTGACGTATCGAGATCTACATAGGACCATGCGAGGAAAAATAATCTAATAAATTAAATAGCACAATATAAGCCGCCCAGAGTACAAACGGACCAAGTAGAACGATCGCCAATAGCCAGAGCACTATTTTTCCAAAGGTCTTCACGGAAATTGCTCGAATGCTTCCGGCAGGCTGATTTTGCCAGTTTTCACGTTGTCTAACAGTTCGGCCATGATGCTGTTGTGCTGCATTTGATCGCCGTAGATAAATCCTGCGCAGATATAGTTAATGATGTCTTGCATGCCGCGTAAATTTAGTCTTCGCGCTTCCAGCAAATACTGCTTAACACGTGAATACCGCTCTGTATCTGACAAATTAAGCAACCGTTGCGGCTGGTTCTCTTTTAGATAACCGAGCAAATGGTCTGGGACGCTTGCTTCGATCAGCATTTCCGTCTGGACCGATGTCAACTTAAGCGGCAACGCAACCTGGTCGGTGTCACGCAGTCGCACTTGATCCACTATCTGATGTTGTTGACCGTTGCGCCCCCAGTACCACCATGCACTGATTCCCGTTAGCAGTTTGCTGCGTTGTAGTGCCGATAGCACGGGGCCAGGTACGTGCAAAGTGCTGTCGTCTTTTTGCCCGACCAGAGTCCCCAGGATCGCAGGGTCCCAAAATGCAAAATGCATTTCATCGCCGTCCGGCAAAACGATTTCCGTAAATGGGGCCAGGTGCGCGTAGAGCAGCGCAAATTGTAGGGGGCTTGCGATGATGCTGACACAGGCCGGATTTGAGTCGGCACTGCGTAAAAGCAATAACCATGCGTCGTCGTCTTCTGCGAATGGTGGCAGCGTTACCAGATGAGGAGCGGCCTTGCTTAACTCCGATCCTTGCGCGTCAGCCAGCAAGCATTGACTTTGCGTTTTTGGTGTTGTGTTGTGTAGCGTAGTAAGCAGGCGCGTATCCTGTGCAGAATCGACAATGGCATACAAGCGCAAGTCGGACGTGTGGGGAAGCGCTTGCCGCTGCTCCAGAAAATATTTCATCACCGTCATTGCGTTCCCTTATTCACAAAGGCGGAACGCCCCATAGCGCGTTTCATCAAGCATTCAAGACATATGCCTTTGGGAAGCGTAGGCATCGCAAATGGCAGGGTCTTCGGTCCGGTCAGGTTGAAATCACCTTGATGGATAACCCGCTGGCCGCTAGTCAAATCGGTGATGCCGGACTCATTGATCTTGATAGCAGAGCCGCCGGCGCCAATGGTGATTTCCTTCTTGGCCCAGATCTCGATATTGTCGGTCGTGGAAATCAGGCGCAGCACTTTCTCGGCAATGATGTCCAGGTTATCACTCTGTGCCTGGATCTCAACTTTTCCTTTGGCTGCAAATAATTTCATGCCGCCGTTATAGACAAATAGGCTGAGCTTTTCTTTGATGCTGGCGACTAGGCTCTTGCCAACCGCAAGATTGGTATCTGTCCCTGACGACAGCGTGACGTTCTCGCCGCTGTGAATGTGCGTGCTCTTCGGTGTGGTCAGGCCGATGCCGGCCGGCGAAGCCGCCAGTAGAATCGCTTCCTTGAAACGATTGGCCTGCTGCTGGCCTTCACCGTCGTATTTATCTTGGGTGGCATCGGTGAATTTCTTCAACGACTCCTGGCCATCCAATGCTTCCGCATTAGCCTTGCTGCTGGTGTCCGACAGCGATTTCGTCAGATTCTGCCCAGCTCCCAACTGCTCATACGCCTCTCTGACATCGAGTTGCGATCCTTGCGCACCAGGGCGGCCAAAGGTGCTGATGTACAGGCCCTTGTTGGTGGTGATGGCGCCGTAGGCATCGGAATTGAGCGCAAAGCCAGAGCCGTAGAACGCCTGGCGAGTGTTGCCCTGTTGCCCGACCAGATAACCGAGGTTCAGCTGAGCATTGGTGTTGCTGCTGTAGAGCTGGACCCGATTCTGGTTGGTATTATCGTCCATCACCAGCTGCGTAAATCCGCTGCCTTTATATTCCTTGGATTTATAGCCCGACAGCTTACCGTCCGTATGCCAGTCGGGTGTCTGTTCGCTGTTATAAACGCGCCCCGTCACCAGCGGGCGATCCGGATCGCCGCCCAGGAAGGTAATCACCACTTCTTGCTTGACGCGCGGTACATTGAGGGCACCATAGCCTTGACCGGCATTCGGATAGCTGACGCGGACCCAGCACGAGGCCTTTTCGTCGCCCGAGTTCAGCCGGTTCCAAGGGAATCTTACTTTGACGCGGTTGAGGGAGTCGGTATAAATCTCTTCGCTCTCCGGTCCCACTACCGTAGCGATCTGCGCATGCATCTCCGGCTTGCGGTGTTCCAGCGGGTTGCGGTATTCCACAGTGCGGCGCTGCACCTCGATGCTGTTGACGCTGTAACCACTTTGTTCGTTCGTGCTCTTGTCGCTGGCGGCGGTCTGCTGCTTGGCCTCGGCAAGCTGCTGTTCCAGGCTGCCGGGGAAATGATTGACTGTGGTCGACAGCGGCAGGTTGTTCTCGATATACCAGTGCAGGCCGATGACGATGAACTGGCGGTCTTCATCGGAGTCGCGGTCATGGTCGGTATGATCGGCCAGGCTGAACCAGCGGCCGACGCCGGCAGCCAAGCGGGAAACGCTGGACCAGGCGAAATAGCGTTTCGCTTGTGACTCCCACGCTTCGACCTTGATCTTGGCCAGCTTGTCGCCGCGATCCCGTTCCAGATAGGTATAGTTGCCAGTGTATTCGTAGACTTCCAGCTGGTTCGGCACGGCGCCATGGCCATCCAGGGTGTAGGTATTGGTGGCTTTGTTGTTGCTGGGGGATTTGTAATCGTAGGTGACTGTCGACAGTTGCCGGCTGAGCAGCTTGCGCTGGCCGCCCCAGCGCGTGATCTTGTCGATTTCGTCGTTGCTGCCGGCGCGATGGAAACGGATCTCTTGTGGCGCCAGCGGCTTCAGCTGCCGTACCGAATCCGTAATCACCAGCGTGTGCGCGCTGCCGTCGTCCTTCTGTTCGTGATAGCTGTACCAGCCCTCTTCTTCCATCAGGCGCATGACGAAATTCCAATCGCTTTCGTATTGCGTGCAATAAGAGCGTGACGGTGCAGGCTGCGTGAGATCGAAACGGAAATTGCCGCGCGCCTGGGTGTGCTGGCCGAAGACATCGCTGATGATGTCGTCGGTCGTCTTGTCTTGCCAGATGCGGGCATCTTGCCGATATTGAAGAAAATGCAGCCAGGAAGAAAACGCCAGCTGGTAGACCGTGAACTGGCCGTCATGGCCGAGCATGCCGGCCTGATGCACATAGCCGTGCACCGGCAAGTAGCTGCGCTTGTCGGCTTGCTGGATCCACAGCGTCACCGGCTGGGCAATCAACTGCTTGAGTTCAATATCGTTCTGCAGGGACAGCACGTCCAGGGTGTAAGTATAACCACGGCCAAGGCGATCATGGGCAACTACGCGATGCGGCAGGAGGACGTCGGCGCCGAGTGGCGTGTCAAGTTTAAGCAAACGACCTTGCTGCTTGACCCCAAGCAGCGCCTGTACATTTTCCATTCATGACCCCAGCGATTTGTATTTGATGTAACTTATTTTGCCACAATAAATTGTTGCTCCCAAGTTAACTGCTTAAAAAAGCGTCACTTTTAAGTTATTTCACCATAGTTCACAATTATTGCTTTATTGAAATATTCTGACTTATGTCAGGAAATGCTCAAAACACACAATTTTCACTTTTTTGTGCGTTCAGAATCGCTCCACAAATAATCAGGCCCGCGTAAAGGCTGGGAAATTACGTGGATTGGGAAGCTTTCGTTCGTAGCGGTTGATCTGACGAGCGGAAGCAGCATATTTTCAGAATATGCGGCCATTGAGGCGTACAACGTCTTTTTCTAGTGGTCTGATATTTGAAAGAAATTACCTAGGATGCCCACAAATTTCAGATGTCGATTCCCCAGGTCCGAGTCGTAAGTGCTAAACAGAACATAGTTATTTCTCACGGTGCCGCTAGCTATGAAACTGCTGGCCACCCCTCCAAATAGTGTTCCGAGTGTCCGAGTTAAGTCATCCCGCTTATTGGCTTCCTGGGTGATTACTTGATGAATGTGCTGTTCATAGCTGTCTAGTTTAGGATTTGTAAATGCCAATAATCCTATGATCGAAAGCACTACGATGGTTGATGTAGGTTTCATTCTTCGCGCCTATCCAATTTCCTGTTGCAACTGTTCCACCAGCTCTTCAACGAGATACCTGCGGTGTGGCGGCAGTTCCTGAATCTTCAAGGCTAGATTAATCAACTCTGGTGATACTTTCTTCGCGCCTTTTGCTGCGACGTCCTTTATCTCAGCCGTTGACTTCGATGGCGCGGGTCCATAGTGCAGCCAATGCTGATCCACACTTAGCCATTTTGCGATTGTTGCCAGCTTGTCGTTAGTGGGAATCGCACGTCCCGTTAGCCATTTATGGGCCGTCTGCGGCGAGATCGCATTGCCTTCGTGCCGAAGGTTGAATCTCAGCGCGAGCTCAGTTGCGCCCTGAACGGATTCTGGGCTGCGTCGTAACGCAAATTCCAGGCGCTTCGTAAACGCCGCTTTCTCAGTATTGGTAGGCATGATGCATTCTGCGATATCTCTTATCACACCACGTCAACCAATTGAGATAATATTATCCTATTTGGTTTAAATATATCTTGAATTCGATTGAGCTCCTCCGCATCGAATGAAGGCTGTTGGATACATGGCACATGCGTGGGATTGCCGATAGTTGATTAACCGCATATGAGGACTACCAAATGACTTGCATTCCTTCACCCACTCAATCGCCCTCTAAAGCCAAGCATCAACCATATTCTTGGCTAACGGAAGATCTACGCATGAATGCATCGGCGCAATTCGTGGCCATCACGCTGGATATCAGCCTGGGCATTCAAACCTGTCTGTCGCTGATCCATGCCAGCGATCTTGCGCGCGAGCAGCGCGACGATGCCGCTCCGCCGCCGCTGAATGTGGCCGACACTGAGAGCCTGACGCGCATGGCGATGGCCGCTGCGCGCATGTTGTCGGAGCGTGCGCAAGGCCATATTGATGTGCTTAACGACATGCATGGGAGTGCAGAGAATGGCAAACGCAAGGTGTGATTTGAGATGTGGCACAAATGTGCTACAGCTCAATAGCCTCCAGAGGATTCGCTGGCAGGCATATATTCTTCCAACGCTTCAGCCCAGGAATTTCTTTTATCGCCGTCCTGGGCGCTAGCGAGACGCCTGTTTAAAATCCGTGGCCCCAGGCGCGGCTCGCTCGCTTCATCGCTGGAACCATATGGTAACCGCCTCGCCGATAATAGCGGTACAGATGTATGAATGTTCTCATGTCAACCCTTGTGTAGTTAGTGGCAATAAAAATTCAGTAAGCTTTGCAATCACGTCAAACTCTATTCATCACATCCGGATGTGGAATCGTGCGTGCGCTACGGGAGGCTTTTCGGCGGCGCGCACACTTTCGCTCGAACGGATCAGTCGTCGTGGCCATGCTGTCTGTCGCGATCATGGCTATGTTCCCTTTGCCACTGGCGGGCCTTCAGCTGGCGCTCACGCCATTCTTGTTCACGTTCGGCCGGAATATACGCAGGGCGTGCTTGCACATAAACCGCCTCCGGCTGCACATACAGTGGACGAGCTTGCACATAGACTGGGGCTTGATATGCGCCGGGAACGCCAATATTCACATTCACGTCAACGCCTTCTGCCCTGGCTCGTACCGCCGCCATCATCAGTATGGCGACGGTCATTATTCCAGCGGCTATGGTGAGATATTTATCCATTTTTTACTCCTGCAAGACTGCTCTATTTAAACGCTTCAACAGAAAGCTGCTGGCGCAGCGAGCCAGGGTTGCGCTTGCTTCTCCAGGAAGTCTTTGTCCGACGCGGATATTGCCTTTCGGCTGCCGCGATGCTTACCGTGACGAAGCTAGTTATAGGCTTGATTGTGAAGAAGAACCGTGCGGCCGCGCACATAGCGCCGGAAAGTTGGCTGGTCACGCGTAGCGGGAGATGATCCGGCAGTTTGGGATGGCAGGCAGCTAGCCTGAGCGGCGTGATGCTGCCTCGCCTGGACCGGACGAAAACCGTGGGGAAAGGTTTGGGTAAAAATCGGCTTACTGTGAGACAGCGAGCCGAAAATCCGGCTAGGCCATCAGGCGCGCCGGCGAATGCGGGTTAATCCGCGCTGTCAACGATTTTGTCCGTGTCGCCGCGCAGATGCCTTTCTTCCTGATCGTGGTGCATGCGGTCGGTGACGTCCATGCCGATTCCGCGATAGCCGATAAAAAGGCTGGTCGAATCGAACATCGGTTCCCCGCTGACTTGAAGATATTGCAGGGTGCCATCGGCATTGGTGCGGCTGTAGACAAAATCGAGGAATGGGCGTCGGTTAGCAATGTTGTCGTTCAGTTGCGCGCGCTCGGCCTCATTCCAGCGTCCTGTCGCCGCGACGCCGCTCACACCGGATGTGTCATCCGTGGCGATGCCGAGCATTTCAATGACCGGGCCGGAGATTTTGGTAAATTTCCCTTGTGAATCCTGTTCCCAATACCAGTCTGATGAAAGTTCCGTCAAACTCTTGAAGCGGGCTTCGCTCTCGCGCAATTCTGCTGTGCGTTCCAGTACCGTCTGTTCCAGTATCTTGTTGTAGTTGTCCAGCTTTTGATACAGCAGCCGCACTTCCAGCATGTTGTGGATGCGTGTCTGCACTTCGATCAAGTCGAATGGCTTACTGACAAAATCCTTGGCTCCGGCTTGCAGCGCGCGCAGCTTGTGTGCCGGTTGCGCCGTGATGACCAATACCGGCAAATATCCCGTCGTTTCGATTTCCTTCAAGCCTTCCATGACCTGGAAGCCATCCATATCCGGCATTTGCAGATCGAGCAAAATCAAGTCGTAGCGATGCGCCAGGTGTAAAGGGCAGACTGCATGGGGATCCATGGTCGACGTGATGTGCATGTAACCGGCATTGCGCAGCATTTGCTCCAGCAACAGGACATTGGCTTTCTGATCATCAACGATCAGGATTCTGGCTTTTAAAATTTCGGCTGCATCAAGCATTGCGTTGTTCCCAAAAAAGTCGTTCACCTACCAATGAATCAAGTGGCATTCCGTCATTGCCTAGGCGCCGTTCGGCAAACCGTTTTGTTCCGCATGGCGCAACGCGACGTCGAGGGCATCCATGAATTCGACGACCTCGATTGGCTTGGTCAAATAACGGAAGAAGCCGGCTTCCATGCCCTTCTGAATATCGCGCGGAACGGCGTTGGCCGACAGCGCCATGATGGGGATGTGCGCCGTCGCCGCGTCTTCGAGCAGAATTTTCAAGACACCATAACCGCTGATGCCGGGTAAATTTATATCCATCAGAATTACGTCCGGCTGATGAACGCGCGCCATCTGGATGCCCAGATGGCCATTGATGGCGGTCAGCAGTTTTAAATCGCCGCGCCGCGCAATCAATTGCTCGACCAGGAACAGGTTTGCGGGATTGTCTTCGACATAGAGCAGTGTGCGCAGGGAGTGCGCCGCGTGCGCCGCCGTATGATCCCGTTTATCCGCGTTGTGCTTGTCGATGCTGTCAAGCGCCAGTTCCGGCGCGCTTGATGCGGGCAATTCGACCCAGAATACACTGCCGACACCGACGCTGCTTTCGACGCCGAGGACGCCGCCCATCAACTCGACCAGCTGTTTGGTGACCACCAGGCCGATGCCCGTGCCTTCTTCGATGCTGCTCTCTTGCCCGAGCCGGTTGAACGGCTGGAATAATTGCGCTATCTGTTCTGGCGTCAGGCCGGCGCCGGTATCGGTAACGCTTACGCGGACCCGGTCCTCACCGCTCATCGCGCATTTGACGACGACCTTGCCGTCGACCCGATTGTATTTAATCGCATTCGACAGCAGGTTGACCATCACTTGCTTGACCCTGGTCCGGTCGGCATGAACATAAAAGAGATCGTCAAGAAGCGGGAAGCTCATCTGCACCCCGCGCTTGTGCGCCTGCGGCTCGATCATTGCCTGGCAGTCCTGTATTACCTCAGTGAGCGACATCGACTCTTGCGACAACGTCACCTTGCCCGACTCGATCATCGCCAGGTCGAGGATTTCATTAATCAGGCGCAGCAGATACCATCCGGCCTGCAAAATCTGATCGATCGAGAGCTTCTGCGCGGAGGACGGCGGCGGTATGTCGGATGCCATCAGCTGCGCGAATCCGAGCACGGCATTGAGCGGGGTGCGTAATTCATGGCTCATGCTGGACAGGAAATCCGATTTCGCCAGATTGGCCTTTTCCGCAGCCGCCTTTGCATTTTCCAGTTCGACGTTATTTTCTTGCAGCGTACGCTCGAATTGCTTGCGGTCGGTGACGTCGCGGGCGGCCGCGAACACGCCCTGCAACTTGTTGTCGCGGTTATGGAACGTGGTAGCGTTATACGAGACGACCGTTTCCGTGCCATCCCTGGCGTGGGCGGTCAATTCGTAATTGGTAACCTTGCCTTCGTGCAGTACCCGCGTGATCGCAGCCTCGGCACGTTCGGGATCGGTAAAATAATTTTTGAACGGGGCGCCTATCAATTCATCGCGCGTGCAGCCGGTCAGTGCTTCCATCTGCTGGTTGACGTCGCTGATGATGCCGCGCAGATCGGTTGTCATCAAGGCGTCGATATTCGATTCGATCAAGGAGCGCGTGTAGAACTGCTGGTCGCGCAGGCGCTGATCGAGCAGTGCCTGCTCGGCTTCGACTTGTTTGCGCGCCGTGTTGTCGGTACCGATCAGGAGGTAGCCGATCACTTTTTCTTGCACATCGCGCAGTGCGGTGACTGACACCATCGCCGGAAAACGGCTGCCATCCTTGCGGATATAGGTCAATTCGTAGATGTCTTCAATGCCGCGCGAGGCCTTGAACACCAGCGCCTCAAAGCCTGGCGTGATCTGGGTATCCAGCTCAAGGCTCAGAGATGCGGCACGGGCAAGCAATTCCTGCGCATCCGAAATGCCGGCCGGTGTGATTTTGTCTACTACGTCCTCTGCCTTGTAACCCAGCATGCGTTCAGCGCCGACATTGAAAATCTGAATCACGCCTTGGGCGTCGGTGGCGATGCAAGAGAAGTTGGCGCTGTTGAAAATGGCGTCTTGCAAGGCCCCCGCCTTCAGCAATGGCTGCTGTACTGCTTGCGGTAGCTGTTCGACAGCGGTGTTTTCTATGATAGGCATAAATTCAGATTCTGATGGGCTTACAACTGAGCGCTAGCCTCGGCTCAAACAAGGTATTTGTGAATCTGTAAGGTCGGCACGGGCGGTTAGCATTGCCTATCGTTTCTG
>Ga0206960_1104_pt1 | contig 21386 bp, 18 predicted proteins | sample Alteio_BWOrgHeat_29_FD_153255 | JGI IMG/M metagenome (GOLD analysis project Ga0206960, IMG submission 153255) | Enriched cells from forest soil in Barre Woods Harvard Forest LTER site, Petersham, Massachusetts, United States -... | ecosystem: Environmental > Terrestrial > Soil > Temperate forest >... | reverse complement strand
ACCGATTACGGTCAAGGTATCGCGGGTTCGATGAGTCTTTTTTCTGAAGATTATCAGGGGCCCCCGACCAGTTCTTTTTACAAAGCGGTGACCGCGAATGGGCATTTGACTCATGGGTTTCAATTCCGTCTGATGCAAGTTCGAAAAGAGAACCGCATGCCTTCGACGTTCCCCATGCAGATGGACTATCTGAATGTCGCTCAGATTACGAAACCCTTACGCCTTGAGACCACTTTAGGTGTTTTCGTTCGTCGTAATGGGCAGGGAGCTGTGGCTTTAGACCCAGGTCTTTTTAATAGACTTGTTTTGAGAAAAGCTCTGTTTGCTTACCGCTATGAAGAAGAAGCTGAGTTTTCTGCAGGTCGTGATTTTCTTCCGATCGGATTGAACCTTGATGATCATACTCTTTTTGTGAAAGCTAAAAACCGGCGCGGCGTTTTAGATTATGCAACTCAAGCACGATGGGACAGCTGGAAAAACGATTGGCATTTAACCCCATTTATTTTTGCTCCCAGCATGGAAGAAAGTGCATTAAATAGAGAGTGGGGCTTGGGCGGCCGTGCTGAGCGCTCTTTAACCAAACGTTTTACTGTGGGTGGAACAGCTCTCGCGGGTCGTTCTTCTGCAATTGCTCGCGAACTTTTTGATGTCTTCACACGTTACAGCCCAGTGACCGCGTTTGCTGTTTTGGCTGAGTATGATTACACGCTTCGACAGTCAGTGATTTCGGGTGGTAATCCACAGTTCACGCAACACACCGCTTATCTGAGACCCTCTGTCGAGCTTCAAGAATGGTTGGAGCTTGCATGGGTGGGCGAGTTTGAAACTCGAGAAAGCCCGTTCTATGAGAAAAATTGGAAAACAGGACCGAGTCTTTACGCACGTTTGCAGAGGCTTGTGACTTTGATTGTTGATGCTCGTGAAACCTGGAATACGAGCACAAGCACAAATGCGAAAGAGGAACTTTTAACGGCCCAACTTTTTGGGCACTTTTAAGGGGATGGGGTTATGCAGTACAAATCAATCGGTATCGTGATTGGAATAGCTTTGGGCGCGCTCAGTTTAACGGGCTGCCCAGTCAAGGGGACTGACGAGGCATTAGAGTTCAAACTTGCGCCTACTTTTACGAGTATGAATTATGCAAATTTGCGTCAGCAGGTGCTCGAACCTTTCAGGTGTATTTTTTGTCATAAAAAAATGGATACTGAAGAGGGCTTATTAACTTATGTTGTTCCCAAACAATGTTACGCATCCCCACTCTGGATAAAGGTAGCATCAGGAGAAATGCCAAAAGACGGCCCACGACTCAGTAGCTCGTATGTCGATCTTGTTAAAATGTATATTGACGACTTAGAAGAGACAGAGCCTTATCCAACACCGACGCCTACACCCACTCCTACGCCGACCCCTGTACCGCCGGGTCCAACACCGACACCCACGCCGACTCCGGCGCCCATTCCTCTTGCGCCGACTTACGTCTCACTCCGTCAAAATGTGCTCGAAGTGAGCTGCGCGGGGTGCCATGGAATGAGTGGAGTCCCAGCTGGAAAGCGAAAAGACTTCAGCATTTATGATGTTACGAAAACGATGGCTCAAGAAATGCACGACCGTATGAGTTTGCCTGATACGGATATGGACGTGATGCCTCCAGCCGGGAAAGGTAGGCCTAAGCCCACTGCCGAGCAGATTACAGTCTTTCAACAGTGGATGGACGCGGGTTTTCCCGAAAATTAGAGCCGTTTCGGGTCAGCATTGGATCCTCACTCAAAAGTCTGATATAAAAAGACTATTCGGTAATGATTGAGGGTCAGCAATGATTAACATCGGTTCTCTATTTTCACGCAATCGGTCGACATCTAAAGATGCCGATTCAAAGACCTACCTTTCTTCATTAGATGAACGCGAAAAGGTGAAGACGAATCACCTCACCGGAGTTCAGAAGGTGCTTATTGTTCTTTCTTCCAAAGGAATGGTTTTTGATACCGATTCATTACGTCAAAAAACTCTTTTAGCTTATCCAGAGGCGGCTGTTTTTTTCAGAACGACTTCTGGAAAGCCCATCGGTGTTCCCTCACCCAAGCAAGTCGACTTATTGATTGATCTGACTGGGCCAGGGCAACGTTCGCCTATGGGTTATGCATTGAAGCTGCGACGTATGTCTCGGTTCAGTGTGGGTCGCAATGCGGGTGTGTTTCGCAAACGAGTTTACGACCGTATTTATGATGAAAAGGCAGATTCGAATTCAAGCCACTTGTCTAAGGTTTATCTGGAGCGCGAGCGTCAGATTCAAAAAGAGGTTTTGGCTTTGGCTGGAATAGCTTTTATTCCAGCAGGTCTAGCTGCCCCTGATTTAGGTAAGGTTATTGCTTTAGAACTTCCACCGCTCTCTCGAGCGTAACGACTAATGTGGAGGGTTTACTCCCAGTGAGACTCTTCTTTGTCTGGATTTATCGACAACTGATTTCTCTGCGTTTTGCGGTTTTGCTGATTGTTGCCATTGCAGCATCGCTTGCGTCTGGAACTTTGCTTGAGTCTTATTACGACACGCGAACGGCTTCGCATATTGTTTATCGATCGCCGTGGTTTCAGCTTCTGCTTCTCACATTAGGTCTTTGTATTCTTTTTGTAGCGCTCAGCCGCTTGCCTTGGAAAAAACGTCATTTGCCTTTTTTACTCGCTCACCTCGGAATTCTCATTTTACTTTTCGGATCTTGGCTCACGCAGAAAAAAGGGTTGGACGGTCAACTTCGAGTGACTGAAGGTGAAACCGCTTCTTCCGTCGACTTTGAGAGCGAACTCTTAGCGGTTTCTGATGATCAAGAGGTGAAGGTTTTTAATGTGCCCTGGGCTCCTCCGTTTTCTCATTTGAGTCCGTATGAAATTCGTGAATACGGTTTAACGGTCGAAGATTTTTTAACCCATGCAGATCAAATCTATCATTTCGGGCCTGCTGATCCGGGCAGTATCGCTAAAACAGCTCCTGCCATTCATTTGAGGCTCAAGGGTGGGCCGATGCAGATTCAGCAAGATTTCTGGCTTTGGGCAGGCGATCCCGCTTGGAGTATAGCTCCGATGGGTCCTGCTCGTTTTGTTTTGCTCACCCCTGATTTTCCAGAAGTTCCACCACAACCAGGCGAGGCTGTTTTTACGGTTCGAGCACTCGGAACCAAGGTGAAGAGTGAGGGCATTGACTATCGTGCCGTTTCTCGACGAGGCGAAGTCAAAACAGGGCGCTTACCAGAAAATAAAGTTCAAGGGGCTGTGATTGACCCGGGGTGGATGGGTCTGACTCTTACGGTACTCGAGTATATTCCGCAGGCTGTGAACTTAACGACGTACAAGCGCTCAAAAACTCAGTACGGTGAGCGTGCGCCTCCATCGGCACTGAGAGTGCGCGCCACAAATGCACCCGCAGGAAGTGGCACATGGCTGGGTTTGGGCGAACAGTCGCAAATTCAAGTGGGCAGTCGCTTTCTCAGAGTTCAGTACACCAACCGCAGAGTGGTTTTACCTTTTGCAATCAAGCTTGAACATTTTCAAGTTGGGCATGATCCGGGTACTCAAAATCCATCCTCTTACTCATCACTCGTGAATGTGATGGGTGAACATTCAACCGATAAACCGGTCTTAATTGAAATGAATGAGCCTCTCAAATGGGGCGGATATATTTTCTATCAAGCGAGTTACGTGCCTGAGATTCCAAGGCCGGTGACTTCAATTCTTTCTGTAAACTATGATCCAGGGCGCGCTTTAAAGTATATTGGATCTATTCTGATTGTCTTAGGATCTATTCTATTATTTGCCTCTAAAAAACTACGTGGAATCAAGAAGGAAGCCTCAGTATGAAAACAGGGATCCGAGTATTTTTTTTTTATTGGCATTGTTGGGGTCAGCAGCTTGGGCTGAAGATCCAAAACCCAAGCATTGGTCTTTTAAAGAGATGGGCCGTGTTCCGACGTTGAATGCGGGCCGCATGAAGCCTTTCGATTCTTACGCGAGAGAAACAGTACTTTTTATTACAGGTGCCCATTCTTTACCCGGTTGGGATCCCATGGATCTTTTCTTTTCATGGCTTGCTCGCCCCGACTACTGGAGCAATCAGCCGATTATCAAAATTTCAAATCATCAATTGCTGAAACAACTCTTGCTGAGCGATCAAATCTCAAGATTCTCGCCCCGTGAGTTGATTCAAAACCCGGTGCTGATTCAGTACGCGCAAGAGATGGGTCGTACCGATTCAGGCCTATCACCCAAACAGGTTGTGCAATCTGTTTCTTCTCAGCCTGATCCCAGAGAGCAAGAGTTAAAGCACGTGCTGGATCGTCTCTCGCTTTATCGTGCGGTGACTTCGGGTGCTGCGATTCAAATTGTTCCGGTTGCAGGAAAAGAAGCGTGGGAAAATGTAGCTCAAAGCGATCCGTTGTTGGATCCGCTTCGCCGCGGTTTTCTTGAGGTTGTTAAAGCCTACTATGATTCAAAAGAAAATGAATTTGAGTCAAAATCAGCTCGACTTCGGGAAATGATTCAAAAAATGGCACCCGGTTGGAATGCTTCGATTGAACGAAAGGTTCGGCTCGAGTCTCTCTATGATCGGGCTAGACCTTTTCGAACCGCTTGCACACTCTATCTTCTTGCTGGCATTTTATTGATGTGCTCGCTGATGTTTGCTAGCCCCGGCATTAGCAGTCCGCGAGCTCGGCTTGAGAAGACCTTTACAATTGGCGGTCAGATTTCACTCGCTGTTGCTTTTTTAAGCCATCTTTTTGGGTTTGCACTGAGAGTCTACATTGCGGGTCGTCCACCCGTGAGCAATATGTACGAGTCAGTCGCCTGGGTGAGCTTCGGTGTTTTGTTTTTCTCTTTCGTTATTTTCGGGCTCTATCGACAGCGTGTGGTGCTTTCAGCGGGCGCTCTTGTGGGCGGATTAATTTTATTTGCAGCAGACTCTGCGCCTGCGGTGATGGATCCGAGCATTCACACCTTGGTTCCCGTTTTAAGAAGCAACTATTGGCTCACGATTCATGTGCTCACGATCACACTGGGATATGCAGCTTTCGCGCTGAGCCTGGGTATTTCAAACGCCTCTCTCTATCAATATTTAAAGGGAGCATTGGGTAAAGTGAAGTCTTCAGATGTTTCTCTGCGCACACATCACCTCGGGCTCTTGAGTTACAGGGCGATGCAGTTTGGTACTGTGTTGCTCGCAGCCGGAACCATTCTTGGCGGTGTTTGGGCTGACTATTCTTGGGGTCGGTTTTGGGGATGGGATCCAAAAGAAACCTGGGCGCTCATCGCATTGCTTTGTTACCTCGCTGTTTTACACGGCCGTTATGCGGGTTGGGTAAGGCCTTTTGGTTTTGCCATGTGGGGTGTGATCTGCTTTATGAGTGTGCTCATGGCTTGGTATGGAGTGAATTTTGTTTTAGGAGTGGGTTTGCACTCATACGGCTTCTCGAGCGGCGGAATCAGTTTTGTTCTGATTTACATGGGAATTCAGCTGGCATTTGTGTTTTGGGTTCTTTTAGCTAGAAAAATTCAGCAGTCTAAGTCAGATCAGTCTATTCCTACATGACACTTCAGAAGAGTGATCATCAGAAGAGTGATCCAATAGTGATTTGGATCGCGGCTCTTTTTGTCGTCTTGGGTATTTTTTTGCGCACTGTCTACGTCACAGACATGGAATACAAAGATGACGAACGCATGATGGTTCAGGCGGTTCAAAATTATCGAACCGGTCAAACGGGGCTTGAGAGTATTGGTTTTCATTCGGGTGTTGGGCTTCGGCACCCTTCTTTCAGTGTTCAGATTTTTCAAATTGCAGGTAAAGCTTTTAATCTCGATACACCTACAGCCGTTTGCCGCTTTGTGATGGTGAGCAATGCGGTAGCGCTTGTTCTGCTCTTTCTTTTTGCTTTGTTTCGAGTCGAGTCGCACTGGAGGGAGGCGTGGCTCTGGGGGGTGGGCTTGCTTGCTGTAAACCCGGTCGCACTTCAATTGCACCGTAAAATTTGGGCCCCTTCGCTTTTACCGATTTGCTGCGCTCTATTGCTTTGGATTAGCTGGACTCGAAAACCGAAAACGCTGACCTTTGTACTCGCTGGAGTGCTTCTCAGTTTAATGAGTCAGATTCATTTGTCCGGATTTTTCTTTACAGCTGCTATTGGTTTTGCGGCGCTGATTTACTATCCGAATCAAGTTTCAAAGAATATTAAAGGAGTTTTGCTCTTTTTTTTCTCATTTCTAGCAGCATTCTTTTTTTCAAGAGACTGGGTGTTTTACTTATTTCAAAACAGTCAGCACGAAATATATGCACGCCCATGGAAAGAGCTTTTTATTCCCCGCACACTTTTCTTTTGGATCACGGAACCTTTCGGCTTTCATATCGGTAGTGCAGTAGGCAGTCAGTCATTCTTTGCTGCCAATGCAAAGTTTTTTGCTTACCCACAAGTTGGTGGGATTTCAACTTATGGGGTCGCAGTGAGTTATCTTGTGCTTTTGGTACTCGGCCTCTGTTTCTTAGGAGCCCTCTACCGTGGATTTTTTACAAAAAAACAGTTATTTTCTAGATTTTTTGATCGACCCCAAGATCCTTCTTCTTTTTTTCTACGGTCAGTACCATTGAGCTTAGCGATTCTCTATGAAATGAGTGTGTCACGTATCGTGCGACACTATCTTCTCATTGTTACACCACTCATGCAGGTGAGTGTGGCGGCGATGGTTTTACATTTTCAACGAAACCGAGCCCGTTCGGTTCTTTTTTTAATGTTATTTTTTCAGCTTATTCTCTCAGCTTCGTTTCTTCAGTTTATTCACTTGAATGGGGGAGCGACCGAAGGTGATTACGGTGTTAGTTATCTGGTGCAGCTAGAAAAAGCTTCAACTCGCGAATTAAAATAAAAATACAAACTAACGCGGCAGCAAAGGCCCCTGGATTTTCAGTCACGTGAAACACTCTGAGTAAAATACCTTCTTTGCCCCAAAAAATATGGTTCATGCAGTGATAGAAGTTTGCGACATCTGTTTGAATAACAGGGGCTTTGGTACAAACCGCATCTCCTTCAAAGGGATAGCCCAGCAAATGAGCACCAAAAAGAGCAGAATAAGCCGGAAGGCTTAAAAGCCCCAAAGCAGCGCAAACGAGAAATTTTGTTTTCTGAGTCAGAGTTGTTTGCCAGAGTGAAATCTGCTTCTGGATTTCAGCAGCACTGCTATGAAGTAAAATAATCAGTGCCGGGATCAGCCACGGAAATAAAAGTCGCGGACCCCAAGAAACAGAGCCTACAGGTGTATACCAACGGGCGAATCCTGCGATGAGTCCAAATAAACTCAAACTTATGATTCCACAAGACAGGCGCGTCGTGCGAGATTGAATAGAGATTCGCGTAATGAGTATAAAAGTCAAAACGAAACTCGGCCAAACAAAGATCAATCCGACAGTGGGTGAGAAAAACTGAGTGAAGAAGAAGCTGACCCAAGTCGTGAGCTCTTGTACTTGAAAAAGTTTCTGCATGTAGTTGAGATTCCAAAAGGTACCATACCGAATTTCATTAAGAGCGACTTGTGAGAGTGCGCCTAGAGCAAAACCACTGAAAATCGAAAAACAAGCTGTAGGGTTCGCTCTAGTTTTAATTCGAGGATCATTTTGAGCGGTAAAGGCTGCTAAGAGATAAAGAATCAAAAATGGTATCGCTGTTTCTTTTGAGCAAGCAGATAAGAAAGCCCAGAGCAGTAGTCTGAGTGGGCGGCGCTTTTCTAAAAATTCGAGAATCAGAACCGAAATACACACTGTAGCGAGTGCTTCACTGAGAGGTGCGTGCGCATACCATAGAGGCATGCCTGAAAGAAAAATAAGTAGAAAAAAGCGACCTACAGAGCGAGCTTCGATTTTTTTAAAGTGCTTGTATACAGTGCGTGCCAGAAATGCACTGGCAGCCATATTCAAGAAAATCAGAATTCTAACGATGAGGCCTTGCTTAAGACCCAGTAGCGCAAGAGGAAGAGCGGCTAGGTATTGCAGTGAAGCAAAAGGGCCGAAGCTATCACCGATCGGAAAACTTTCGGTTTTGAGATGGCTCCAAAAAAGCTGTGCGCCTTGAACAAGCAAGTAAGAGTCAGATGAGAGGTCAATGTTATGAAGATAGAATGCAAAAACTGGTAGCAGAGGCCAAAATCTGCACACGTTCTTCATTTTGGTTTTTCTCCGAGTCGCCCTCGAATCTGCGCAAGAAAGTCGGTCACTTTGGCCTCATGTTTTTCAATGGCCTGTTGAGATGAGAGGTCTGGGCCAGTGGATTCATTCTGAATGGTCATGAGGTGTTCTGGAATCTCAGCAATGTATCGGCTCGGTGTACGCGGAAGAGGCTTTCCGTAGCGAATGCGTTGCCGGGCTCGAGTGAGGTACAGACGATCACGAGCTCGAGTGATGCCGACATAGCAGAGGCGACGTTCTTCACTGAGATCTGAAGCTTCTTCGACGGATCGTTTGTGAGGCAGAAAGCCTTCTTCAACACCCACCATAAAAACAACCGGAAATTCGAGTCCCTTTGCTCCGTGTAAAGTCATGAGAGTAACTTTATTCTGTGCAGACTCATCTTTGTCTTTTTCTTCTTCTTTGGCATCGAGCGCCATGCGGGTGAGGTACTCGCGCAGTACATCAAGGCCATTTTTTGGAGCTAAATCACCCGTGAGATCATCAAAATTAACTTGGCCCAAAGCATTGGCAAGTTCTTCGACGTTTTCAAGCCGGTTTGAAGCTTGAACAGCGTCATCGGTGTCTTCTTCAAAACCTTTTTTTACATCAATGCGTGCAAGTGAATTTTTGCCCCAAGCTGCAAGCGCTTCTCGTGTCATGGGAGTGGCTTCAAGCTCAGTTCGTAAGTCGTGAATGAGTTTGTGAAAAGATTCGATTCCTAGTTTGCCACGTACAGGCGCATCGGTGGGATCTGTTAATGTTTCATAAACTGAAACTCCACGCTCTAAGGCCCGAGTGCTGAGGGTTTGAAGAGTGGTTTTACCTATTCCGCGAGAAGGCCAATTGATCACGCGTCTCAACGAAGATTCATCTTTTGGATTCACGACTAGACGCCAGTAGCAAAGCACGTCTTTAATTTCTTTTCGGTCAAGAAACGACATTCCACCCACGATTTTGTAAGAAACCTTTCGCATCCGCAAGGCTTCTTCGAAAACACGTGATTGAGAGTTCGAGCGATAAAGAATGGCGTAATCGCTCCAAGGTCGTTTCAAAATTTGAATCTCATCGCCGACCCATTGCGACTCAGCACGGTCATCTTCGGTAATCACTTGAGTGATGGTCTCACCTTGACCTCGATCAGACCAAAGGGTCTTCGGGTGGCGTTTTTTATTTTTTACGATCACTGCATTCGCAGCATCGAGAATGGTAGTCGTGCTGCGGTAGTTTTGATCGAGTGTAATGACTTGGGCAGCCGGGTAATGTTTTTTAAAATTCAAAATATGGGTGGGATCAGCTCCGCGCCAAGCATAGATCGATTGATCATCATCGCCCACCACACAAAGATTTTGCCTCTTTTGAGTAAGAAGTTCTAAGAGTCGAAATTGAGAAGAGTTGGTGTCTTGATACTCATCGACGAGAATGTGCTGAAACTGTCTGTTGTAGTGATCGCGAACATCCGCATGCTCTTCGAGCAATCGAACGCCATAGTAAAGTAGATCGTCGAAATCCATCGCATTGAGAGTTTTGAGCTGTTCTTGGTAGCGTGGAAAAGCCGAGGCTGTAGCGATGGCGTAATCTGAGGGCTCATCAGTCGGACGGCTGGTTTGCAGAAAAAAAGCTTCGGCGCCCTCTGGTTTTAAGAAGCGTTGTTTGGCTTTTCCAATCTGAAATAAAATGGCTTCAGGGTCAAACTTGCGATCATCAATCTTGATGTGTCTTAAAATTTGTCGAAGCACATCGCTTTGATCAGATGAATCGAGAATCGTGAATCCTCGTGAGAAGCCAATGCGCTCAGCATGCACACGTAACAATCGAACACAGAGGCTGTGAAAAGTAGAAACGATCAGACCTTTAGAAGAGTCTGTACCCAAAAGGCGACCGACGCGTTCTTTGAGTTCTCCGGCGGCTTTATTTGTAAACGAAAGCCCGAGTATGCCGCTCGGCGGTACCTTGTGTTTTTGAATCAGATACGCAATGCGGTGGCTCATGACACTCGTTTTACCGCTGCCAGCTCCTGCTAAAATTAAAAGGGGGCCATCAACATGCGTCACGGCTTCTCGCTGCGCGGCGTTTAGTCTTTGGAGTCCGTTTTTATGTGATGAATCTGTATGGGTCATGGTATCGCTTTAGAAAGATGAGACAGTATTTAGAACTCCTCTCTCACGTCAAGAAAAACGGTGTTCAAAAGTCAGATCGTACAGGTACAGGCACACAAAGTGTGTTCGGCTACCAAATGCGCTACGACTTAGAGCAGGGGTTTCCTCTTCTCACGACTAAAAAACTTCATACAAAGTCTATTTTTCACGAATTGCTCTGGTTCCTGAAGGGCGATACGAACACCCGCTACCTCAAAGAAAATGGAGTTTCGATCTGGGACGAGTGGGCCGATGCCGAAGGCAACCTGGGGCCTGTGTATGGCGCTCAATGGAGAAGCTGGCATGGTGCCGACGGTCGCAAGATCGATCAGATTTCACAAGTCATTGAACAGATTCGCAAGAACCCTGATTCGCGTCGCTTGATCGTGAGTGCGTGGAATGTGGGAGAGTTGCATTTGATGAAGCTTCCACCTTGCCATGCTTTTTTTCAGTTCTATGTGGCTGAGGGCAAGCTCTCGTGCCAGCTCTATCAACGAAGTGCAGATATTTTTCTGGGTGTTCCGTTCAATATCGCTTCTTATGCTTTGCTAGCTCACTTAGTTGCACAAGTGACCGATCTCAAGCCCGGTGAATTTATTCACACGCTGGGCGATGCCCACCTCTACTCGAATCATGTGGAGCAAGCGAATCTTCAGCTGACGCGTGAACCGCGCCCATTGCCAAAATTGAAATTAAACCCTTCTGTGCGATCGATCTTTGATTTCAAATTCGAAGACATTGCGATCGAAGGGTATGATCCACACCCACCAATCAAAGCGCCGGTTGCTGTTTAAGATTTGCCAGAAGGGCTCTCTTTATTTTGCCTTTTCGTCGGGTAATCTTGTGAGCACAACCGTGTTTTGGTTTTCGTTTCCGGTCACTTCTTTTTGAACCTTAGTTTGGGTTTTCTCAAATTCAGGTTCGAAGATCACCGAAACTTCTAAATCTCCATTTTTGCGAAGAGAGAGGATCTCAGTGTTTGCTTTCGAGTCGTCTATGTAATTTTCTGTGATGTAAAGATTCTCTCCGAGGTAGTAGTTTTTGACTTTGTTGTAGGCTGTTTTTCTTGTGCTATCGACAAGAAGCCCCTTTGTCTCATTTGTGTAGGATTGAGTGTCGCTTTGCGAATAAGAATAAGTTCGTGTGAGTTTCTCGCAACCCTCTTGGTGCATCGCAATTTCAAAAGCTCCCCTTGGACTCGGAACGCTGTATCTTCCGTTTAATGAGACGCATGCTTGCGCATTTGTTCCTGGAATAATGGTCGCAAATAAAACTGAAAATAGGGTAAGTGCTTGTTTCATATTATTTTTTCCTCCACACAATCTTAAGACACGAATAATAACTCAGGAGGTAACACGATGCGTTATTTTAGTAAAGAAAGAGGGCATATTATTAACACTTATAGTCAACTATTACGAATCATGTTAAGAACTCAAGGGTTATGAATCATCGAGCCAAATCCCGTTGGGTTATCAAAGCCGGCAGTAATCTGATCTGCTCTGGCGGTCCTATTTTACTTCGTGCCTGGATGCAGCAGCTTGCAGAGCTTAAGCGCAGCCACGGTGTCGAAGTAATTTGGGTAACCTCGGGTGCCATTGCTTCAGCGAAAGAGCGTACGCGTTTTGGAGGCAAGGCTCCTTCACTCCCAGAGAAACAGGCGTTGAGCGCCATTGGTCAGCCGCTCATTATGGATCTCTACAATCTTTCATTACATGCCGTGGGCCTTCAGGGTGCGCAGGTTTTGCTGACCTCAGACGATATTAATAATCCGAAGCGCCTGAAGAATCTAAAAAACACACTGACGAAACTTTTAGAATGGAAAGTCACACCGGTTTTAAATGAGAACGATACTGTTGCAACCGATGAAATTAAATTCGGTGATAACGACTCGCTCTCGGCTCGCGTTGCGATCGCGATGAAGGCCGATCGTTTAGTGATTTTGACTGACGTTTTGGGACTCTACGAAGAGAATCCCATGAAAAATCCGAAGGCGCGTTTAATTTCTCATGCCCCAAAGATCACCGACCGCATGCTTGCTCAGGTCGAGCAGGTCGCAGGCAGTTCAAAGGGCACAGGCGGAATGTTCTCAAAACTTTCAGCCGCACGTTTGGCGAGTAAAAAAGGAATCGAAACCTGGCTCGTTAAAGGGGATCTGCCTTCAATTCTTCTCGATGTAGCGAGAGGCCGAGCCAACGGAACGTGTATCGGGAGAAAAGTGTGAGTGCCACCCTTTCTTCATCAGCACTCGAAAAACGATTGAAGGCGTGCAGAGCCGCAGCGCGAGCGCTTCGGCAAGCAGATGCCACAAAAAAAAACACCGTTCTATATCGAGCAGCCGAACTACTCGCACAAAAGCAGAAAGAGCTACTCAAGGCGAATGCCGCCGATCTGCGCGCTTTAGGTAAAAAATCGACGCCTGCGTTCAAAGACCGTCTGACAATCACCGAAGCTCGCATTGGCCACATGGCCGAGAGTTTAAGGCAGGTGGCTGAACTTTCTGATCCCGTTGGCGAAGAAGTCGAAGCTTTTACACTACCGAACGGGCTGAATGTACGCCGCGTGCGTTCACCCCTCGGTGTGATTTACATGATTTTCGAATCGCGTCCCAATGTGGCGATTGAAGCTTTTTCACTTGGATTTAAGTCAGGCAATGTCATGATCCTTCGTGGCGGAAAAGAGTCGATGAAGACCACGGCCGTTCTTTATTCGATCCTTCAGCAATCTCTAAAAGAAAATGGCCTTTCAACGGATTGCCTTTGGGGTGTGACTTCGCCTGATCGCAAACTGGCACACGCTCTTCTTCAGCAGAAAAAATGGATCGATGTCGTCGTGCCGCGCGGTGGAGATGGGCTCATAGAGTTCGTCACCAAGCATTCTCAAATTCCAGTGATTAAAAATGACCGTGGCCTTTGTCACATTTACGTTCACGAAGATGCGAATCTCGATATGGCTTTAGGGATTGTCGAAAATGCCAAGGTTCAACGCCCCGGTGTTTGTAATTCGATGGAAACGCTTCTTGTTCATCGCAGTGTGAGCGCAGAGTTTTTGACTCGCCTCTATGATCGCATCAGCACTGAAGACTCACCCCATACGGTTTATTGGTATGGTGACCGAGATACATTAAAAATACTTAAAGGGCAGGAGCGAATCAAAGCAGCAACTCCTAAGAGCTGGGACACCGAGTACCTCGATTATAAAATGAACTGCCGGGTGGTCGATTCGCTTGATGAGGCGATCGAACACATCGAAACCCATGGTTCGCGGCACTCAGAGGCAATAATTACCGCCTCTTCAGAGACTGCCCGAACTTTTGAACAAGAAGTTGACGCTGCCGCCGTCTATTGGAATGGATCCACACGTTTTACTGATGGATTTGAGCTGGGTCTCGGTGGAGAATTAGGTATTAGCACTCAAAAGCTTCATGTGCGCGGCCCTGTAGGCCTTCGAGAGTTGACCAGTGTCAGGTGGATTATTGAAGGTCAGGGACAAGTCAGGCAGTCGAAATGAGAACGCTATGATGAGGACTCTATGAAAATAGGAATCATTGGGCTTGGACAAATGGGTGAAGCCCTCACGCAGGGGCTAAAAAATTCATCAGACTCTAAACAGTTTTCTATTCAGGCCACCACACGGAGCAAAGAATCAGCAGCAGAAGCGAAGAAGACTCTCGGTATTGATTGCCATACAGATAATGCAGCACTTGTGGACTCAAGCGAAGTGCTGCTTCTTTGTGTGAAGCCCCACCAAGCCAAAAAAGTTTTAGAAGGAATTTCAAAAAAACTCACACCCAAGCATCTTATTATTTCAGTGTGCGCTTCTGTAACCACGGCGCAGCTCGAAGAATGGTCAGGAGGAAAAGCAGCACTCATTCGTTCAATGCCGAATACTCCTTGTCTGATTGGTTATGGCATGACTGTTTTTGCTGCGGGCTCTGGTGCAGACGAAAAACACCTTGAAGTGGCTCAAAAGATTTTTGATACCGTGGGTAAAACGGCTGTTGTCGAAGAAGCATTGATGGATGGCGTGACCGGTCTGAGCGGCTGTGGCCCAGCGTATATCTATCTTGTCATCGAGGCTTTGAGTGAAGCAGGAGTGAAGGTCGGTCTTCCAAGAAAGCTTGCAACCCTTCTTACCGCTCAGACATTGTTGGGTTCAGCACAGATGGTGTTGACGCGTGGAGAGCATCCCGCTGCATTAAAAGACGAAGTGACGACCCCCGCAGGTTGCACGATTGATGGTCTGATGGCTCTTGAAGACGGAAAGCTGCGCATGACTTTGATCAAAGCTGTTCTGGCGGCCGCTGAGCGAAGTCGGCTTTTGTCATCTAAGTAAAAACTAAGGTTCGCAGACGAGATCGATCACTTTAGCTTCGCCTAATACGGTACTCATAATGCCTTGAGGTGATCGAACACTCTCAGTGGGTACGATTGCCTTGGCAAAACAAGAACGCTGTCCTACAGGCGTTTGAGTCGTATAGGTTAGATTGAAAGTGTAGACAGGAATATTATCTTGAGCCGATTGCTGAATTGAAATTTGGTTGAGCGTTCCAAGAGTCTTGAGTTCTTTGCCGTAGGCATCAGACGAGAGCAATCGAGACAGTGCTTCTTCGTTTGAGAAAATCGTGATTTTGGCAAATGCAGAAGAACTACAGACCCCAACCAAACAGAACAACGAAACAACAACCCCCCCCGAGATGTTTCATGCTTCTCCTCTTCCGACGACAGTTCTAGCCAAAAGCTTCTTTGGCGTCAAACGGAGTCAGTAGAAGTGCGGCATTTTTCTGAGACATTTTTCCATGGTAAGAGTCTGTAATTACTTATTTTTCTCGCACACAATACTCGCCTGGATTCATCACCTGATCCCAACAATGGGCATCTCGGTCGAGTTGAATTTTAGGCTCAGTAGCGGCGGAAGGTTGAGTGTTCGTGATCTCCAGCTCGAGACTCGCAGTGTTTTTGAGAAGGTGTTTGCCGCCAAATACGGGCACGTAAGTTTGTGCGATTGAAGGCACGCCTTTTGCGATGGCTTCAAACTCATACTTCACGGTTCCGACATGATCTCGTCTCAAATCTGAAAAAATCATGTCGAACAATTTCTCGCCCCCGTCTTTTCCGATCCAGTGGTATTGGCGGTCAACATCAAGTGAGAACTCAGAAGGACCCATGAGGTCAATCGGATTCACCGGAGTGAGCAGAGCCGTAAAATCGACTGGAATATCGGTACCGAGCTCAATCGTCGGATTCATGGGTTTCAAAACTCGAAGTTGCAAGTCAGGCGAGCGTGCTGCCAGAGTTTTCTGCATGCTCTGAAAGAGCTGCGGGTTTACTCCGACACTGAAGCGAGCGACCATGCGGTCTTTCGCCTTAGTGATCGTCACATCAGACTGTCGATCGAGACTGATCGGCATGTAGTAAGCCGCCTTTGCATCGACTGCTGACGCAAAGACCTGATCTGATGGGCCGACACTGATCGGTTTATCAAGATTGACTTGAGCCAAGCCCGTGAGTGGAGAGCTTGCCCAGATTGAAAAACATAAAATACTCAGTTTGCGATTCATAAAATACCCCCTAAGGTTTCTAAATTATTTTTTAGCCGTTATTTTCTACACTTATTTACGACACAGAGATTCGGTGAGGCAGTTCGTTTCTTCGGGTTGTAATCCGAATTGAGTGACGAAGTACTGTGTTGTTAAGAGTTCTTTCGGAAAAAAATCCGAACGACCCAGAAAACCTTGTAATCCTTCACCCCAAAGTTCGATTCGAGTTTTGACTGAAAGCTGCAAGGCTCGATCTCGAACACCCAGGCACCGGTTGACTGCTCCAGCCGAGTCATTTGTGGAACACTCCAGGTCTGAGGCCGAAACAGGATTCCCACCTGGATTTGGTTTTTCACTTCCACCCGAACCCCCAGAAGAACTATTGCAGCCCGAAAGAACGATGCTTAAGGTAAGGATCAATAGACTTACTGGAATAATGGCGCTTTTCATTGAACACCTCCGGTACCTTTACAAGTCACGCTCGACTGTGCATCTTGTTTTAAAATCAACCGTGCTTCGCACTCTTGCGGAATCGATTTCTGGCTGGTGTCGAGGAGTACAACGCGACCTGACAATATATTTGGATCAAAGTCTCTGACTTGATAGGTGCCCGTCTGCTCGTCGAAACTAAAAAACCGCGCCATAAAAAATCGGTAAGCTAAAATGACCGACTCTTCTGGAGTTAGATTTTTAGAAATCAACTCTTCAGAACGGATGACTTCAAGAGCTTGTCTTTTAATTTCTTGTGGCAAGAGTTTAGTTTGCACTAAGCGTTTCAAAAAGGTGACGAAGCTCGCTCCATCTTTTAATGCTAAGTACTCAAATGTTTTTTCTCCTAAAAGACTCACTTTAGCTGAAAAAGCGCCAAGACCCGTGTCTTGATACTGAGCCGCAAGAGCATCTGCCTCAGCTGCTTTCAGTCTAAAAGCAATCGAAGCATAAGGCCTTTGCCCCATCATTTGGAGAGTTCTGAACTGAATGGGTGTGAAGCCCGTCAAAGATGCAGGCAAGTTTTCGAACGTTTCATCTAGACTCTGAACAATCTGCTGATTGAGCGGAGTAAAAGAAACGAGCTGTGAGTTTCGAATCCGCGCTGCCTCAGCGAGATGTGCTTCTTCTTCGGTGCTGAGATTATTGTAGATTACCAGACTACAAGATTTAAATTCAGTACCTGCCGGGCTGCAAACGAGTTTCGATGAAAAAGCAGCAGGCATAAACCAAAAGTAAGACTTGTCGGTTGGAAAAGTCATGACTCTTCCAATAGGTGAAGCCTCTGTGAGTTCTGGAAGGTTTGGAAGACCGGAATCACCGAGAGCAGCCGAAGCTGCCCCCAGTGCCCCGATCACAGTCGCTGTAAGAGCTGTATAGATCGTCGTTTTCATTTTAGTTTTCCTTTTCTTTTCTTTATTGAACAGCAATTCTGAGACCGATTTGTGAGTCTTTGATCTGCACTTTGTCGGCTTCAAGAGAGAGCTTGAAGTGTTTATTTTCTTCAGTCTTTCGGTAGTCGACTCGAAGACTGAAAGGCTTGCCGCGACCGACAATGGGTTCAGTCGGAAGTTTCAGTTTTTGAACAAACAAGAGATCAATGACTTTAGAAGTAATCTGATCCATCGAGGCTTGAATTTTTTTATCCAGCTCTGTTTGAGGAATCGAAGTATCTTCTAGAGAACGAATGGTGATCACGCCTTCGCTGCGAAGTTTTTCGAGTAGAGTGTGAATATCGACTTCCCACCATAAATATTCGCCATGAGCTGCGGCTTCGAAGCGTTCATAGACGGTGTTCATGTCTGCGGTCATTTCAACTTTGTAACCTGTTGAAACAGCCTTAAAACCCACTGAAACAACGCAGGCAAGGCCCCCGTTTTGAATCAGTGTGTTTACTTCTTGTACGAGATCAGTGCCTGTAACCCGAAGTGAAACCGGTACGATTTCTAGGTAGTTTCCGATCTGTTTTGGAAAGAGCCACTGAACGTTCGGTAAATTAGCGTAAAGATTTTCGCAGAACAGGTCTTTCGAATAATCGTACGCGATGGGTGTGAGTTGATTCACGGATACACCGAGAGAACGTGCGACGCCTCTTAAAATATCTTCATCAACCGAAGCTTGACCTCTGAAGACTAAGCTCAATACATCTTTGTTTGGGCTGATGTAGAGCGAAGATTGATAACGACTGTCTCGTGTCCACGGATCGACTGAAATGGGAATGTACCAGTACATTCCGGGCACTTCGTGATCGGCATAGACCTTGACAGGATAAGTACCCGTCGGAACCGGTGTATCAATCACCGGATAAGCGAAAGTCAGCTGCGCTGCAAACAGCGAGCCTGCTAGTAAAATAGAACTGAGTTTGTAATTCATTTTCATACCCCTTATTGCTTTGTTACGTGACTTCAAAAAAATACCCCCTTTGAAGTCTTGCTGTGGGCATAAGCAAATGAGGTGCCAACGCTGAGAGACGCTGTGAGTGATTTCAAATGTATGGTGCACAGCGTTCTGTGGGGAAGAGGCAACAGAAGTTTGGGTTAAAACCAGATGGAGCAGCTGTCTTGTTTGAAGTGCTAAGTCTAGTTTTCAGACTTTCAGTCTGAATGTCGGATCAATGAGTCTATGAGCTGTGTAGTAGAAGACACAGTACTGCAATAGAGCATCCTATGTTTTTTGAAACGAATGTGGGTCCTCATTCGTTTTACTTGATGAGAGACATTGCTTTCTTTGCTTTTGTTAAAACTGGGGGGGTTTTAAAATGAAAAAAAGTTTGTATTTTATAGCTCAAATTTCTTTTACGGTGTCGCTGTCTTTAGTTTTGATTTCGCCTGAAGTAAAAGCATGGTCACCGCCTAATTGTGAATCTGCACCGGTCATTAACACTCTTCCAAGTGGATGCAGTGTCGGTGCGCAACAGCTGCTTCAGACCTATACGACAGCCGCCGCTTCATACAATCAGACGTGTAATACGGCGCAATCAGCCTACACCACTTGGAGTAATTCGTGTTCTTCTCCGAATCAGATTGATATGGGTACTGCAGGAACAGACACTGCAGCTCAAGCGGCGTTGTTGGGCTGTACCAAAGCAGGCGGTAAAGCAACCGACGGTACGCCTTGCGTCTCTTCAACGACATTTCAAGCTGGCATGGACAAGTACACCGCTTGTCGACAGGCTCATCCGATGCCTAATGTTACAAATCCAAAGCAACAACAATGGGCTCCTTCCTATGAAGCACTGAAAGCCGCTTGCCCTTCAGGTTCAATACATTCTCAAGTACCTCCATCTGGTGGTGTTATTCCAGACAAGGGCGTTGCAGCGTATGTGCCGCCAGATTGTATGCAAGCCAATCAGCTTAGAATTCAAATCGGTAAAGCAATCGTTACAGGAAGTCCGATCGATCCATCAGAAGGACAAGCCCTTCAAGTCGCCAATGCTGCTTGCTTAAGCGCCATCAAGCAATTGCGTGTAGCGGCTGCTGCTCAACAACGCAGCCCAAGCTCTGTTCAGTCAACTCAGCCTGTAGATAACCAAGCAGCTTCCATCAAAACAAGAGCCGCTCGCTAAGAGATTTAGAATACGGGTGTGTCGTTCGTGACCTGGTCTGATTAGGTTTTTGCAAACATTCTGCAGCATTTTGATATAATGTTGTAGGGGTCTTGTTTTAATGGGTTCTGTGAATGTGAGCTCAAATCATTTTCAGCGGGGTGTCGCTTCAGGCATTCTCGTTCTTTCGCTTTTTTTTTCAGGTTGCAGTATCAGCGTTAACAATCCAATTAGTCCCAAAAAAGATACTCCTTCAGGTTCATCCTCATCAGTCGCAAGTGTTTTTACAAAAACGTTGTTCGTACGTTCTGGAGCAAGTGGCGCTTCAACCGGAAATGACTGGAACAATGCCTGGGGCTCGTTTGCTTCTGTGAATTGGAATGCGGTTGTACCGGGTTCATTGCTCTGTGTGGCCGGCGGTTCTTATCTTGAAAGCCTTCAATTGCAAGCGAGTGGCACTGCAGCTCAGCGAATTGTGATTCGACGTGCAATCACTGCTGATCCTTATTGTGGTTTGACATCACAGGGGTGGAACGCAGCTTATGATGCTCAAGTGATCATCGATGGCGGTACAGAGTCATCGGTTGTATTCGGATCCAGCAGTCGATTGGGCAGTTACGTCACTTTAGAGGGGCAGGTCGATTCGGGTATTAAAGTGATTGCGCCGAACGTTGATAGCAAGGCGGGCATTGCCTTTCTTCTTTCTGGAGCGGACGGAGTTAACCTACAACACCTCGAAGTGGCTGGCCCTGCAAGTTCGAGCAGTTTTGCCTATGCTGGGGATGTGCGCGGAATTAGTGCAGTGGCTTGGGGTCCTGTTGGCCCCGGTGGAAGTTTTGCTTATGATTCTATCAATGACTTGGCGATTTCAAATTGCCGAATTCATGGGGCAAGCAGCCTTCTTTATTTCATGAATGTTCAGAGGGGAGTCGTCGAAAACTCAAAACTCTACGACAATCGTTCGAGCGCGGGTACGAGCAGTGTGTTTCAGTCTGGAAGTTCGTCAGACGCTTATTTTCGATTCAATGAGATTTGGAATTGGGATGCCGAAGGAATTTTACTCGAGTTTGCGACGGCTCAGGCTCGCTGGTCGATCTACGCAAATCTTTGGCACGATTCTCCAACAGGAAGCTTTGCTCGCGTGCTGGATGTTCAGAGTGTGGCGCAAGGTCCTGTCTATTTTTATAATAACACGATCGCAAATTCGACTTACCTTGCGCTTTCAGCTAGCAATGGGGGCTCGTACAGCGCGGGAACATCTGTTCAAAACAATCTTTTCTGGAATGCTCCGACGGGAGATCTCACAGCAATCACTCACGATTACAATTTCACAGACAGTGTGAACACAGAAGCAAACGGAGTCGGCAGTGGCTCGAATCCATTCGTCAGTCTAGCCACTGGGGATTATCATATCGTATCCACATCGGGGGCAACGTACCCTCGTAATAAAGGCTTAGCGCTTTCAGCTGAATTCGACAGAGATTTTGCAGGAAATCTGCGAGATGCCGATAAAGACGGCAGCTGGGATATCGGCGCTTACGAAGCAGGGCCCTAATCACAAACTGCGGGTTTTCACGCAGCTTGCGTGTAAACTATTAGACACCCTCTCTTTCACTTTTAAAATTTCTCAATCATTTTAAGGGTTTTACATTCAGCCTCCCTGGTATGGCTTGTGCTTTACCTATAGAGTGGGGGGAATTTTTTTTATGGGTTTATCTATTAATAATTTTAGTAATAATTTTACCAGTAATTTTATCAAAGCATTTCTAACTTTCAGTCTTTTGGCATTGAGTGGTTGTATTCAGATTCCTAATTTAAATTTGAAACCGGGTCCGTCGCCGACATCATCACCGACACCGATACCATCGGCAACTCCAGCGCCTACACTGGCTCCTACGCCAGTACCTACACCCGTTGCAACACCCGCTTCAACACCAAAGCCAACACCCGTTCCAACACCGGTTGCTGGGTGTACCTCTGTCGGCGCTGCTT
>Ga0206960_1103_pt1 | contig 21398 bp, 19 predicted proteins | sample Alteio_BWOrgHeat_29_FD_153255 | JGI IMG/M metagenome (GOLD analysis project Ga0206960, IMG submission 153255) | Enriched cells from forest soil in Barre Woods Harvard Forest LTER site, Petersham, Massachusetts, United States -... | ecosystem: Environmental > Terrestrial > Soil > Temperate forest >... | reverse complement strand
GCTGACTTTTTTTCATGAGATCTCTGAACAAACTGAAGGCATCGCCTATTTCGTCACATAACCCGTCAGAACAAAGGTTTTTCCATCGAGCTTGAACTTCTTGCGTGCTGGAGCAAATTTAAGATTTGAAACTTTCAGTGCATCGTTATGAGCATAGGGGTAGACGAAAATCGTCTTGTCTGGAAGTTCCCAGTAAATTTCAAGTGCAGTTTTTGGAGTGTCTAATTTTTTAAGTGTATCACCTAGCATTTCTTGAATCGAACGCTTGGCGACTAGCCAACCCTTCAGTTTTTTAGAAGGTGTAAGAATCATTGCCTTTAACTGAAAGTTACTTTCTTCGAATCGAAGGTACTGCTTGATCACTTTCGATGGGTCATTGGCGAGTTGAGTTAAAAAGGGAGTGACAAACATTTTCTGGTAGAAATCAAGAAACTCGCCCGAGAGAGGTTGAGGATTTTGGGGTTCTTCAGCTGTTATAGGTTGCTTCCAAGAAAGAAATTGATCTTTAACCTGCTCGGCCATACTGAAACTCAAAGACTCTGATTTTAAATTAATTGAACTGATGTAGCGCTTCCATAATTCTGGCGTGCAAGGTTTCTCAATATTGAATAACTTCAATTCTTTTGACAAAGAGTCAACAGTGCGATGGCTTTCAACGACGAGCTGCTTTTCAATTTTACTGAGTTGGTCGTAAACCCATCTTGGAGGACGAGGCAGAGGGGCTGCAGGTTTTAGAGGTTTCACGAAGAAGAAAAAGACAATGATCCAACCCAATGCACAGGCGCTGATGCACAAAAGCAGAAGTTTTCGATTTCTACCCCCCTTATTGTTCAGGGGCGGAGGACTTTCGATCGGTTCATCCATAGTATATTTGAGAAAATATAAAGCTTTCAAATAGATAGCAAGGGTAAAACGATGTTTTACTTAAACTCTTCCCCCTGGATGCGCTCCACTGGAGAAAGTGATTTAAGACGTGGGTCTCTTAATTTCCAAACAACACCGTCGACGAAAAAATGATGCATGTTGATGCTAGCAACTATGATCGGGTGAGCAATGTTTTCAATTAAACCAGAAACGAGAGCAAGTTTAGGCAAGACCCAGAAAAGACCAACACCACCAATGACATTGAGAGTCACCCATCTGTAGAATGTATTTGTTTTTGAGAAATGACGACTTGCGCGAATTTGAGTGGCGCCAGCGACATAGAGGTACTGGAGTGAGTGGAAAAAGGGCACGAGAATAAAAAATAGAAGAGCAGAATTCAGTGATCCAAATCCGAACCATAAGACTTGTGTCATGATTGGAAGTAACATCAATAGAGGAATAGGTTTTTTGTTTTTGCGAATATGCAGCAGCAATGAAACAAGTACTGAAATACCGAGCACACACCATACAATCAAAAAAATCTTCGGTAACCAAAAGGGTAGAGCAAACTTAGGAAAATAAACCCCTTCAAAGTTTGATTGCATCTCTGAGTTTTCAGTTTTGCTGACATAGTAAAGGTAACTGCTGTAAATAAAAAGCCAGATCAATCGTTTCAGCCTTGCTTCGATTGAAAAGCCTGTGCGCATTCCATACATCAGGCAAAGGCCATAAGTCTGGCCACTATAATGATAAGGCGACCAAATTAAAAAAACTTTAACAAACCAACGCCCAAAGCCATCTGCATCGTAAAGTGCCATGATGATCCCGGCTAAGGTCAAAAGGGGAATTGCTAGAGCAGTGAGTGGAAATTTATAGATGTTTTCTTTTCTTGAATAGAGCCGGTAATTAGTGGCCGCGAAATGGGGCCAGTTTCCGATAAATGCTAAAAATGTAGCTGCTTTAACAACATTCGGATTAATTGATGCCAAAACTTGACTCGGAATAGCCAAGAAGATGAGGTAGACAGTGAATGATAGGCCGCCCGCACAAAGCCAATCGGCTGCTGGGCTTAATAAGTAGCCTTCTGATAATGGAGCAACCCAATTATTTTTTTTCATCGATGGATTCGAAACGGCTAAAAAACCAAAAAGTTGACAGCATCATGGCAAAAGCGAGCAGACTCCAACGAGCCCAATATCCCGAAGAGTAAAGAACTGAGAGCAATAAAAAAACTGCTCCGAAGCAAGTGAGAGATGTTGTGGCTAGAGCAAGTCTTCGGTTCCTTCGCAGTAACAGCAAAAAACTCGTAGTCGCTGCGCAATAAACAAGTATCGTGAGCCAGATAAAAACTAACTCTGATTTTCGTGTTGCACGAAGCCCTACGTTGGGTTGAGTCAAAGAAGTTTTTAGTTTTAAAGCATGAAGTTCGGTTCGTGAAGCTGTAGCAATCGCTTTTTGAATAAAGAGGGGTTTTAGAAGATGGGAATTTTGGTCCACAGGTAGATTTTCAATGGCCCTTAGGACGTCGAGTCCTTCTTCAAGCTTTCCAAAAACCGTGAACTTTCGGTCTAAGCTCGATGCAGGCCCTAGCATGATCGCAAAAGAGGTTTCAGCGCTATCGGGGCTGTCCATTTTTTGAGCCATGCTGAGCACGCCTAATCTATGAATTTCGTCACTGGGCTCACCTGGAATCGGTTTGATTTTCTGAAGCTGCTGTGGAGTGAGCGGTTTGGGGCGGCTACGCACATCATTGATTTGAACGAGTTGGCCTGGTTGTACTATGAAAAACGGTACTCCATCATAATCACCTTCTCGAACGAGGCGGCTAATTTGTATGACATGCTTTGGTGCGAGATCATCGAAAAGATCAAAAACCATATCGCCCAATTCAGTTCTCAATACGAGGTAACGATCAGCTGAAAAACATTCAGCGCAAGTTGAGAATAAGCAAAACGGCAAAAACAATAATATAAAAAGCAAAAGATTACGAATGTTCATCAGACGATCCATTTATGGGAACTGTGGAGCCATGTTGTTTGTATTACTTTGGTAACACTGCGTCTGAGATTGAATCTGAAACTGTGTTTGCGTTTGATTCTGAGTCTGGTTCTGCGTTTGATTCTGAGTCTGGTTCTGCGTCTGTGGCGGTGGTGACGACGATGGTGGTGGTGACGACGGCGGCGGCGATGACGACGGTGGCGGCGATGACGACGGTGGTGGCGATGACTGAGTCTGGTTCTGTGTTTGATTCTGAGTCTGGTTCTGCGTCTGATTCTGAGTTTGGTTCTGTGTCTGTGGCGGTGGTGATGACGGTGGCGGTGATGACTGAGTCTGGTTCTGTGTCTGGTTCTGCGTTTGATTCTGAGTCTGGTTCTGAGTCTGGTTCTGTGTCTGGTTCTGAGTCTGGTTCTGTGTCTGGTTCTGTGTCTGGTTCTGTGTCTGGTTCTGTGTCTGGTTCTGTGTCTGGTTCTGTGTCTGGTTCTGTGTCTGGTTCTGTGTCTGGTTTTGTGTCTGGTTCTGCGTTTGATTCTGAGTCTGGTTCTGAGTTTGATTCTGAGTCTGGTTCTGAGTCTGGTTCTGTGTCTGATTCTGTGTCTGGTTCTGTGTCTGATTCTGTGTCTGGTTCTGTGTCTGATTCTGTGTCTGGTTCTGTGTCTGATTCTGTGTCTGGTTCTGTGTCTGGTTCTGTGTCTGGTTCTGTGTTTGATTCTGTGTTTGATTCTGAGTCTGGTTCTGAGTCTGGTTCTGAGTTTGATTCTGAGTTTGATTCTGAGTTTGATTCTGAGTTTGATTCTGAGTTTGATTCTGTGTTTGATTCTGTGTTTGATTCTGTGTTTGGTTCTGTGTCTGGTTCTGTGTCTGGTTCTGTGTTTGGTTCTGAGTTTGATTCTGTGTTTGATTCTGTGTTTGGTTCTGTGTTTGATTCTGTGTTTGGTTCTGTGTTTGGTTCTGTGTTTGGTTCTGTGTGCCTACAACTGCAGAAGTGCACAAAAATTTTGTAGAATTGCCTACATTTGAGGAATCGCTGGATGGGATCTCTGCATAGAAGCCATGCTTATCCTCACCTGTCGGAAGTTTTGAACTTTGTGAACTGGAGTAGAACTTCCCTTGGAGAACGGCGACGATAGGATGTGAAGCATCAGAGCTATTAGACTTAAAACCCCAAGCGATATCGAATCGATAAGGACATTGATCGTTTCCAGCGGTTGTATCAAAGGGTGAGCAGCCAATGCCTGCTTTATCAAAGCCCTGTAAATTAGTTCCAGTAGGGTTAGATCTACTATCAAAGAAAACGGGGCTCGTGGCATTTGCAGTCTTAATAAGAACCGGGGCCATGGCTCTACCAAACGCATCGAAAAGAGGAGCCTGTTGAGCGGCTCCGATAGCCGCAGTGCAATCCAGATTGGCCATTCCCGGAGGCCGACCACTGGGTGGATCTACGCCATAAAATGCTTTGTAGAGACAGTAAGGCCTGTAAGCTTCTTGAGCACTAGGAGCAGACGGAACAACTTCTCCAGGCATCGCGCCGTTGTAGGTATTTGGATCAACCGACGCAGCGAGTGAATTACAAAGTGCGCCCTTATCTCTTGTGAGCTCAGTGAAGTTACTTCGCAGAATGTCGACTTGGCTGACCGACTGATTCTTGCTGCTCATCTTTTCGTTGACTTGGTTGTACGAAATGACAACGACAGCGAGCACGGCCAGCAGAATAGCTGCTGCCATGGCTTCCATGACACCGACGCCCGCACGATCTTTCAGTTTTTCAAATCGCTTCAGGCAGAGTTTGAACAAACGTTCAGCACGGTACATTTATTAACTTAAAGTACTCCCACTCTATTATATGATAAAACAAGTCAAGCAAAGGTGCCCGTTCTTTAAGAAAATTGCAGAGTTTCAATGGCATAGCAAGAATTAACTCATCCGTATAAAGGGCGATTTGCAATAACTTTAAATCAATATAATTGACACGTCACGACTGATTTAGGTTCGTTTTCTGCGCTCATGGAGTTCAATCAGAGCGAGTAGAGCCGCAAAGACAAGAAGCCAAGAAACTCGATTTTGATATCGAGCAAAAGATCCTGAAAAAAATGAACAAACGAAAGCGTTTGTAACCGCAAAGATCAGCGCACAGCGGCAGATATTTCTGCTTTCTAGCACCTTGATTCTGAATGAAAAGAAAAAGCACAGTAGGATGCTCAACGGATTTATAAAAAAGAAAAGTAGATTAAACTTCGAAAAAACTTCTAATAATGTATTTCGAGTTTGGAGAGCAGCCTGAGCGCTTGGAGAATCAGAAGGAACAATTTTTTCAATCCACTCGGCGGTGCCTGAACTAGAAGCATAGCTTCTGTCCGTATTCATATGGAAATAAAAAAGTTCATGGGCTACTCCAAACAGAGCTGCTTTGAAATTTAAAAACGGATAATGAATCAGGCTCCGTAGCACAGCTTCTTTAAAAATGTTTCTAGAATCAGCGAACGCACCCAGAGACCAGAATAGATCAGGCTTGTGCCAAAGAAACTCATTGGACTCAGTAAAGGTTTCAAGTTTTGTTTTATAGTCGCAAAGCTGAATATATTTTTCTGGTGTTTGGCACTCTTCATTTAAGAAGACAAACAAGGAGCGGTCGTCAATCATTCTTGCGACTAAATAAGCGTAAGCAGAGTTTGAAACCGACCGATTCTGAGGCGCGGTGTTTTGAAGAACAATAGCGATTAGGCCGGTCATAAAAATAAAAATAAATCGTTTGCCTATTTTGGGTGTGATCTTGTTGAGATCCAGTAAAAGCGTGCATGCACACATGCTGATTACAAATAAAGGAACATTAGAAGAGTGTAGCGAGAATGAAAAGACAAGGCTTGCACCTATCAGTAGATGGGTTCTAGTTGAAAGTTTTTCAAAAAAAAGTAAAGAAACCAAACAAAGTGGAATCGAAAAACAGATAGAAAAGTCTGGCATAATTTGCCCAATACACCAAGGCAGTGCAGTGATCAGTGGAAGAGTGAGCATCGGTAACCAAAAACTTTTAGATGAATCAGGTTTGTAAGTTTTGAGGAAATAATAAACAGAACTTGTCACTAGTAAAGTCTGCAGTATGCAGGCAACCCAGAGTGTATGAAAGATCGAGAGTATCGCTTTAAGAAAAAAACCATAAAAAACAGGACGCCAATAATATGAGTATTTTCCGTTCGAAAAGAGTAGGTAAGAGCCTGTATCTGAAAATATGATTGGAAATCGATTGATAATATTAGGCCAACACCAAATGAGTGTGATGAGTGCTACAAATAGCTCAGGTTTTTTGATCGGCAGTTGCTGCAGTTTTATTTTTATCTTTTCTGTCATCACAGAGGCTCTAAGGTAATGGCTGGTACACGACTGCCATTGTAAAGGTCTTTTGTGGTTTTCTCTTTAAAGGGTGGGGTGTGATCGCCGGTGATAATGAACTTTGTTTTAGGAAGTTCTGGGTCTGCTATTATTTTAGAAAGTTCATCAAATAATTTATAGAGGCCTTTGTTTTGAAGGCAAATCAAATGATTGTCACGAGTCACTGGGTTTCTATCGCAATCGTATTTTGAGTCACTCACGTACTCTTCGCTCACAGGTAAGTGGGTATTCAAAGTCATCCAATAGATAAAGGGTCGATTCTGGGGCGAGCTGTCTATTAATCGCTTATGGATAAGATCGATGATGGAAGTGTCACAAATGCCTAAGAAGCCTTTTCCACACATTTTGCTGTAGCCTAGTTTTTCGAGTTCGGGTTTGAATAAAATCTCATCGAACGCGAGTACCGAGTACCAGTTGTTTCGATCGTAAAAGTTGCCTTCAAATCCGTGAATAGCAGTGGTGTAAAAGCCGGTTTTTTTTAAATATTGAGGTAAGCATTCAGGAATATTGAGTAGTCCGTAATGCTTCATTCTGATTCCACAGAGCTCTCGAAACTCGCCATAGTTTGTTGAGCCCCAGTAGGGAATGGTTTCAAAAGTTACTTTATATTTCTGAAGGATATCTTTTTTAATAAGAGAGGGGGTGAGTGTTTTTTGTAGTGAGGCGTCGTTAAAGACTCCGAGTGATTCAACAATAATGAGTACGATGGGTTGCTTCAATGAAGACTGATTAGAGTTTCGAGCCGCCTCCATTACGCGGCCCGTGGCAAATTCATTCATGCTGAGAAGCGTATAGTCGATTCCAAAATGACTGTTTTTTGAGAGGGCTCTGAGTGCATCAATCGTCTGTCTTATTCCTGAATAAGACACTAAATGATTATTACTTTGCACTGTAAAATTGTATTTCGAGGTGTTCACAGGCTGCTTCAAAGAAAAAAAAGACAAAACAATTGCAATCAAAAGCATCAACACGCTCCGCTGTTTGCGATCTTCATCACGAGGTTGGCTCCAAAGTACAGCGACTCCTGTCGTTGCAAGGGTCGCGATTACAATAAGTGCCGCACACCCGACGGTATAAGGCCATTCCATGTATTTGATGTCGATCAACCAACGAAGCGCTTCAGGGAGTTCGAAGTGATACAGAGGTGCGGTGCTGACAAAAAGATCATTACAATACGCGAGAAATAATAAAATGAGAGTGATCCAGTCTTTCATCCAAGGCGCGAGTGCTCCAATGATCACATAGTCTGCATTAAAGAGTGGGCGCGAGAGATCAACGACTCGGGATAAAAAGTAGAAAGTAAAATTTAAGAAAAAAACATAAGAGCCCAGTGATCGAGAGAGGGGGGATTTCACCCCTTTATAAAGCGGCTTGAGAGACGCCAGAATTGAGTGCGCTTTTTTTGAGTTCAACTTATAAAATATCTTATTATTTCATATAGATAAAAGCCAATTCTCTTTCAGGTTTTCAACCATTGTCAGATGACGCTCAGCAATATAGACACAAGCCTAGATTTCTAAAAGAGAGTAGTACGAAGCAGTTTAAACAGAGTGTGGGAGTTCCAGTTCATGTTGAAAGCTTTTCGGCAATGGTTAGGGTCTCAGGGGTTCATCTTCTGTGCAGGCCTGGTTTTATCATGTTTGAATTTAGTCATTCTAGCTCACGCGGATATTGAGCCCCGTGAGCTTGCGAATAATTCAGAAGTCGATCAGACGGCACGGCAAATAGAAGAAGCCATTCAAACCGCACAGCAGCAATCTGCGGGCAGTTACACGGTAGAAATTCTTCATCTCAAAGGTCAAACAGATAATCCTCATTTAAGGCGTTTGATTGAGCAGCTGTATCGCAAAGGAATCCAGGTCAAACTAGATCTTGTTGATGCGGATACCTTTGAAACAGAGGCAGCTGAAGTGGCTGCTGATGTTGAACAAGCCGATCATGATCATTCAGGATACTTACTCACTTACAGCAAAGAGAAGTGGAGCTTATCGAACGCATTGACGAGTGTTCGAGATTCTTTTCGAAGAGTTTTAGGTACCGCCAATGGAATGTCTTTTTTCAAATTTTTGCGAGACGTCCATCCAGTAACTGGAAAAAAAGAGTGGAAGTTCAAGCATGATCCTTCTTGGTTCAAGATGGCACTTTTGACAACGGCTTGGGCTGAGACCAGTTATGGTTTAGTTCTGAAGTTCGCATTAGGGTTGCCTGTAGATGGCGCGTCTTTTATTCGATCCATGCTTGTTTTTCCGATTCTAGTTTTTCCGATCCTTTATCAGAAAGATATTCTCAATAAGATTCGCCTTCAGGGTGTGACCGTTCTTTTGAAGCCTAATGCTACTGAAGCCGAAGCTCCTTTAATCATTCGTGAGAATAAGATTTTTTACACACTTGCTAACTTTATTGAATATCTGAATAACGGCTTGTTTCTGATGAGCATGAGCGGTGGTTTGACTGCAAATCCGACTCAAGGGTCATTCATCAAGGCACTGGCTGGAAATGGATTCAATACGCTTGTGAATTCAGTTGCCTGTACGACAGCGTCAGTACCTGCTGAGTACATCACGGCACTCTGTCAAAGGAGTGCACGTAACACGCCCCCTGAAGAGATGGGGCAACTTTCTGAGTTGATAGATCAGATCACTAAACTGAATAATGAGATTCAAGATGAGAAGACACTCGAGCCGCGTAGGCAAGAATTGAAATTACAAATGATTGCCGAGTTGCAACAACGGCTGAAGCAGCTGCCTTCGACACGCTCAAGCTCGTGGGCCTTGAAGACGCAATACATTTATTGGAATCTCGTTTTTCCAATTTTTCGCAACATGGGCCTGCTTTATCAACAGATTGCAGATCACTTGGGCTTGAAAAGTGGAGCATCAGCGGCGCTTCAATTGCCTTTTCCGGCGTTAGGTTTGGTTGGTGCTGCAGTTGATATCAAACGTTCATGGGGTCAGTATATTCCAGCATTTAAGGCCATCTTGCAGAATCTCGGAGTTTGGGGTGAAGGTGCAAGTTGTAGAAACTTGGTTCGAGTTAAGAAGCAGACGGTTGATGAGTCTCCACAAGCTCCGGCTTCTTGATTCCACTCAGCATTTCTTGAAACATAAAATAAGGGATGCTGAAGTACATCGGGCCCGCGATAAAGAGCAGCGCAAGGACCTCAACTGCACCGACGCTGACGAGAAAAATATTATTTTTAATTCCGAGTAGAGATTGAGTAAGGCCGATAAACATCAGTGGAACAATATAGAGTACGCCCAAACCGAGCATGACTAGGGTTAACACGAGAAACGGGCGCCAATTACGCAAACTGGCGACGACGCTCGCATTCATTGCTTTCATGCCTGGCATCTGTCTGAAGTAAATAAACCCAGGTGCAAAGAGTTTAAACATTTCGAGTACAGCATAAATGATGATCAAAACGCAGACGCCCATCATCGCACTGGGTATGACTGCAACAGGGTCAGATTTAAATTTAATCATCATTTGAGAAAGGATCACCGTGATGATGCCAGCAGTGCTCATGATGACAGCACTGGTGAGACAGACCGGGAGTATGTTTTTTAATGAGTCGTTTTTTGAAAATGCTGAAAATAAATCGCCCACCTGAGGTTTGCGATTCAGATCAGCATCTTCGAAAATCTTAAAAGCTCCAAGCATGAGAATCGGGTAAAGCATTCCACTGACAAAATGGCCAATCACAGGCAAGAGCAAGCAAACCGCTGAGATGAGATAGAAAACAAAAAAGGTCGCAGTCAGTTGAAGCGGGTACTTTTGATAGAGAGACCAAGTTTTTGGAATCCATTCCCATCCGAATGATGGGGGTATGATGCGTTCTTCCATACACTCAGCATCGTCTCATGGGGTTCATGCGCGAAGCAAGAGCTCAGCGCCGAGGGGAAGATGATCTGAGAGGCGACGCCAGCTTTCACCTGCGTACCGTTCGACTTTAGAGACTTCGACACCCCGCACATAGATGCGGTCAAGTGAAAGTACCGGCCACCAGCTCGGGAACGTTCGAGCATGATGCCCGTTTGTGACTTCGAAGACCTCAGAGAGGCCTAGGTTGTTTAATGATAGAGATGCATTTTTCCACAAATCGTTGAAATCGCCAGCAAGAATCAGCGGGGCATTGGGAGGTACGTTTCCGTCAATGAATCGTGCAATCGAATCGTATTGACGCTTTCGACTCGTTTCAAAAAGTCCGAGGTGGGTGCAGAGCAGGTGCAGTTCTTGTTGAAAGTCGGGCATAGAAGCTTTCACAGAGACTTTGCCATGTAAAAGACCCCGACTTTCAAATAGCGAATGGCTAATGTCGGTATTGCACCAGCCCGTGAAAGGGTATCGGCTCAAAATGGCATTGCCGTGATGCCCTTCTTCGTAGATCGCATTTTGTCCGTAGGTGTAATGGGGCCAAGCAGTGTCAGCCAAGTATTCGAACTGAGGTGTTGCGTGCGAATCATGCCGGCCGATGACTTCTTGCAGAAAAACAATGTCAGACTGTGTTTCGTGAATTTGAGTTTTAATGTTGTCGAGCACAAGGGCTCGATTGAGCGCTGTGAAGCCCTTGTGAATATTATAAGAGAGAATTTTAATAGGGGCTGATGAGGTCACTTTGAAACCTTACCATCTGTCATTGACTAGTGATAAGATAAATTCCTATGCGTATTTATGGCTTCACATTGCTTCGAAATGGCATCAAATACGATTACCCTTATTTAGAAAGCCTACGCAGCCTGACTGGTCTTTGTGAGCGAGTCACGCTGGCGTTGGGGCGTTCTGATGATGGAACAGAAGCCACATTACGTGAGTTTAGAAATATCGATCTCGTTCCAACCGTATGGGATGAAAGCTTGCGTAAAAGCGGACTCATTCTTTCTCAACAAACCAATGTGGCGCTCGAGTCGTTGCGAGCAAAGCTTCGCGTTTCGTCTGAGGGGTTACAAGGTGCATGGGGCATTTACCTGCAGGCAGATGAAGTTCTGTGTGAGCAAGAGTTCGATCGAATCCGTGAAGATATAAAGCAAGCTGAAGAGCAGGGTTGTGATGCTGTGCGGTTTCGCTACCTTCATTTTTGGCAACGCTACGATCGCATTGCCATAGGCCGTAGGTGGTACCCTGAAGAGATTCGAGCCATTCGTCTCGATTCATCGATTGAGAGTTACGGTGATGCGCAGGGGTTTAAAGGCTATTCGAAAGTATACGAGAGTGATTCACATGTTTTTCATTACGGCCATGTGCGAGACCAGCAGGCCTACGAATTGAAGAAGAATGATTTTCACCGTTGGTGGCATGCTGATTCAGAACTTTCAAAAGTCATCGCACGAGGATTACGTAAAGATAAAAGAGAAGAAACTTTGCGCTATCTCGGGCCGCACCCCCAAGTCATGCGTGAACGCATGGGCAGACCGAAGGCGGGTACGATGGGTGGCCGCTTGCATTTGATTGGCAGCCCTGAGCGGTATCCTGAATCGTTCGTGCGTTCTATTCAAGCAGCCGAAGTGGTTTGGCATGGGCGCCTGCGCGAGGTACCTAGAGCTGAGCGCGCTCAAGTTGTTGTGCTTGAACCTCGCGCCTGGATGAAATGGTTTAAAATGACTCGTGTACCGACAGGCATGCGGGCTCCACACGCGCGCCCGTGGACGCCTGAGTTTCAAGCCCTTCTTCGTCTCTCTGAAAAAGGGGTGGCTGCGGAGCGCATCGAGTGAAACCCACACCTTTTGGAATTACGACGATTGACTGTCAGTATGTTTACCCGCGATTCGCAGCCGCTTATTTGATGGTGGATCAAGGGCGTGCTGTTTTTATTGAAAACAATACTTCGCATGCCGTCCCCCTTTTACTTCAAGCTTTGAAAGAACAAGGTTTGAAGCCTGACTGTGTGGATTATGTGATCATCACTCATGTGCATTTAGACCATGCTGGGGGAAGTTCTGCACTGATGAAGGCTTGCCCAGGTGCGCGTTTACTGGCTCACCCGAGAGCCGCACGACACATCATCGACCCTTCGAAACTTGTTTCAAGTGCCAAACAAGTCTATGGCGAAGCCATTTTTAAAAAACTTTATGGAGAGATCGAGCCGATTTCAGCTGAGCGAGTGCAAGTCATTGAAGATGAAACAGTCCTCTCATGGCAATCGCGCAAACTTCGATTTTTTTACACGCGTGGGCATGCCAATCACCACTTCTGTATTCATGATTCGGTTTCAAACGGGGTGTTCACGGGTGACTCTTTTGGCATTTACTACCCTGACGTGGGTGGAAAACCGCCGTTTGTTTTTGTCACGACGAGCCCGACCGATTTTGACCCTGATGAGGCTCAGAAAAGTTTTGAAAAAATCGTAGCGACCGGTGCCGAACGGGCTTACCTCACTCATTTTGGAGAGATTCGAGACCTCGCGCGAGTTAAAAAGGAACTTTCTGATCAAATGCGGTTTTCTGCGAGTCTGCTGAACCAGTGTAGAGTGGCAATGAAGACCGGTCAGTGGAATGAGGCTCAAGCCAAGGCCTTTTGTGAATCTGAACTGAAGAAGTTATGGCTCACGCAGCTTGCGACGCGAGGCGTGCAATGGAATGCCTCTATCGAGGCGATCTTAAAAATGGATCTCGATTTGAATGCAGCCGGAATCACCTATACTGCCAGCAAAGTGAGTTCTTGAGCTAAAGAACTTCACCGTCTTGATTTTATGGTTTTGCCAATGAGTAATGCCTTACAAAACGGGTAACCTTGGGGTTGTTTCTTTTTAGGAAGTTTTTTCCAAATTTCGAACTCTTCTTGAATGCACTGGTCGATTTCTTTTTGAATACCTTCATATTCTTGGACCGCTTTGGGTTCGCTTCTTTGAAGCTGCTGAAGGGTCTGTTCAACTGTGACCAGATTTTTTCTAGAATCAGAGGCTGCATGGAGGATCGCAGCTCGAGGGTGAAGGCTTTCTTCGTATTCAAAACGACGGTCGATCATCCAAATGAAAAATTCTGGGTCCATCGATTCAGTAATCTGTTGATTCCAAACAATTGAATATTCTGTGTTCAATACATTACTACGATAGGCAGAACGCTGATTTTTAGCCAAATGCCATGCGGCAGCGGTTTTGCTACTTTCGCGCACGGCTTTGCGTTTTAGAATGGCGGCCTGTCGTTGTGCTTCAACCTCTCGCAGGCGCTCTTCCAAACTCTGAGATTGAAGCGGCACACCTGAAATGGCCCAAGCCGGTGGCAGCAGAGGCTGGAAAACAAAAGTCATTAGAATGATAAAAAAAGTGCCCAACACAGTGAGTCATTGTTTCAAAAAATCAAGAACTTGTAAAGGCTCTAAGCGGCAATCTTTGCCCGCTATACGGTGTTCTGTTTAGGCTGCTAGTATTGAAAGAAATATTTCCCATGGAGGGGATCTCATGAAGAACTCACAACAAGTACCATTCGAAAAAATTTTAGTACTCGGGCTCTTTCTAGCTCTTGTGAGTTCATGTACATCGATGAGGTTAGGTTTGAGTCGTGTTCCAGCCAGTGATTCGGCAGAAATCACGCCGGGAGTCTATCAAGGGGTGAGCGCTGACGCTTTAAAAAACCCGATGACGGGCAGTGCGTGTGGCATTGAAGCCGCACAGGCCGAGAACGGCGATCTTACTATTCCAAAAACGATTTCTTGGAGCCTATACAATGGTGCATGGGGAAAAGATGTACCTAACTTTGGTGCGAAAAAAGAAGCGCTGATTCAATACAAAGATTTCATCACGGATGAATTAAAAGCAAAACAACCCGACTTGATCGAGCACCTGAATCTCTTGAACTGGAAAGGTTACATCACTTGGTACGATGAAAAGTATGATTTTGCAGCAATCGTCGGTCAGAACTCAGATGGCACACCGAATCTGTATTGGCTGGGTAACGATCTGCGTCGCCAAGATCATAAAAAAATTAAAATGCCGGTTTTTTACTCTAACAAAAATGGTCATGACGGAAGATTTTCTTGTTACGGGTTGAAACCTACAAAAGAAATAGAACTAGGAGGTCACTGGAGACGGGATTACTTTGGCTGGCCTAAGATGGGCTGTTCAGATCTTTATGCCGATCAAGTGAAGGGTCTGATGGTTCCATTTGGTGCAAAAAAAGGAACCACACTTGGAATCGCAGGAATGACATTACTTTCGTGTATTGTTCCGCCTATTTGTATTACGGCCTATATTAGTGAAGGAATCGGCTTTGAGTACGCCCAAATTCAGTCTGAGAAGTACCTTTACCCTGCGGGAGTCATCGGAGACTTGGTGAGTGATAAAGATTTAGAGAGTGCTCTCGATTATAAGAATGGTGAGAAGAAAAAGAATTATTACCTCGACCACCTGTTGAAAGACATGAATAAAAAGTTGAAGAAAAAAGGCAAGTCAATCACTGAAGATGAACTCGGCGCAGTGGTGAAAAAATTGAACCAAGACGAAGCTTTTTGTACTGGCGACGCTCTCATGAAGCGCGAGCCGTTCAAAAAAGTGATCTTAGACGCGATTCTGGCCCAGTGACTCTAGAATACAGGCACAGTTCAAGGGGTCGAGGTCGGGCTTGATGCAGGAGTATCCACTGTAACTGTGTTTGAGTCTTTATAACTTCCACAGCCCATGGCGTTTGCACCTGAGACCATGGCTGATATCTTGTAATAGTATCTTACGCCCTCCTGCAATGCCGTTCTATCTGTAAAAAGCCAGGTATTGGGTTGGCTTCCCGCAGTCACGAGTTGACCGCAATTTGTACAGTTTCCGTAAGGTGTCAGAGTAGTAGAAGTAGTAACGATTGAGCTGCGATGCAAAATAAAAGACACTGAGCCTCCGCCTGACATTTGTCCACAAACGGGATTTACTTTGAATTTCCATTGTAGGGCGACTTGTGTAAATCCAGTGTCGGGAACCGCTGTCAGTGAGTTTGGTGTGAAATCTGGATCAGGAGTAGGCGTAGGAGACGGTGTGGGTGAAGGTGTTGGAGTCGGAGTTGGAGACGGTGTTGGAGTAGGAGTAGGGCTTGGTGTAGGCACTGGCGATGGAGTAGGTGTCGGCCAAGAGGTGCGACAAATCCCTAAAGAATTGCAGCGTGCCAAAAAGGCATCATAAGAACCTAAAGCTTTTCCTAGGCCTTTTTCTAAATTCGCTTGAGTGTATCCGGTGATCAGAATGGTGTCGTTTTGTCGAATGTGAACAGAGCGTGCAAAAGTAGAGTAGCCATCGATGCCGAATTGTTGAATCCATTTCAAAGATCCATCGCCATTATTAAATTTAGCAACAAAGCCGTCTGAGTTGATTTTTGCCGTACCGGTACCGTTTGTAAGATCGGCTGTTTTCCAGTCCAAACTCGTTGTGCCGACGACTGTAGGACTTTCACTTGAGTCGAGTGCAATGCCCCATGCTTGTGTTGAACTTCCAGAAATACCGAGTTCTTTAAGCCATCTTTGATTTCCACCTGAATTATACGAGAGTAGAAAGAGTCCGAATGTGCCACCCGATATGAGAGACCCGTCTCCTTTTAGGCTGCAAGCTGACGTTCCAGCTATAAAAACATTTTTGTTTGAGTCTACTGTAACTCCCCAGCCTATTGTGCCCGATACAAGAGAACTGCACGTTGCTCCCAGTTGATGCTGCCATTGTATGTTTCCGTCTGAATCAAATTTGTAAATAAATACATCTGAGGTACCTGTTGAGTTCAGTACTGCACCTGTTGGTACAGGGGTAGGTGAAGCTGCTGAGAAGAGCGAAGCTGCATTTTCTAAATTCGCAGATGTTGTGCCTGTTACATAAACATTGTTCGAAGAGTCGATAGTGATCGAGCGAGGAATAATGCTGAGTCCGCTTGAGACATCGACTTGTTTAGTCCAAGTATTCACACCTGATGAAGAGCTGAACTTCGCAAGGAAAAGTCCAAATACACCAGAAATAGGGGTTCCATCGAGATTTGAATCAGCATTCGTTCCGGGCAGGTTCGCTTTTGTAGTCGCCGAAATATAACAGTTACCCAATGAATCGATAGCGACACCACTCCACCCTTGTAATGCAACGAGCTGAGTGGGTAACTGTTTAAACCAAAGCTCAGAGCCACTCGAGTTGTATTTTGCAATAAACTCTTCGTATCCGGTGACAGCAGCTGCAGGATTATCAAAATTTCCGTTCGTAATTCCAGTCACACAGAAATTTCCATCAGAATCAGAAGCAACTGATTTGGCTTGAGCTGTTTTGCTGCTGAGTCCGTATTGCTTAGACCATTGTCTGGTGTTGTTAGAGTCATATTTCGTAATGAAAAAGTCAGAGAGGCCAGATGAGGGTCCGCCTGAAGCATTTGATAGATTTCCAGTCGTGTACCCCACAACATAGCTGTTGTTTGCTGAATCTGAGGAAACTCCAAATGCTTCCGTTGCAAGCCCAGAAACGCCTAGTTGATTAATTTGTGGAGAAACTTCTGAAAGAATCTGCCCTGAGATTCCAGAGTTTGAAGAACTTCCGCTTCCATCTGTTGTAATCGTGTTTCGATTACAGGCTGAAATGATGAAGAGCGAAAAAATGACAAAAGCCTGAACGACAGTAGAAAAAGTCAAAGTCTTACGCATAACGTCTCAGTTTTATAACCCGATCGGCTCAACTAGCACTGTCGGGCTCTTGAACGTACTAAATGAACCCGAACACGACGTCGCATTGATTCCAGTTTTACCGTCTCCGAGCTCACCCCAGAAGTCATCTCCCCAGCAATTTACGGACCCTGAGCTCAGCAAGGCACACGCGAATGGAATTGAAAAACCGATGCCGACATTCGACGAGACAGCGACTTGAGTGGCATCTCGGATTCCTGCAATAACGGCGCGGCCCGTTGTGCCGGCAGCCACACTTGTTCCGAGAATGTTGAAGTCTTGAAGTCCGAAACAAGTAACCGATCCGTCGCTTCCAACGATGCAAGAATCATAGTCACTTCCACCCATGTAAACTGATGTCGCACTGACGGGTGCAGAAGGGCCAAATCCTGCGAGTGAAACGGGGGTCAGGCTATAATGTACTTTTTGAGGGGGGGAGGTTGCAGTGGTGGCAGATTGAAGGTTTGGATTTACTGCAATGGTTTGAGGATCATTGATAATGCCCCAACACTTGACCTCACCATCAGAAAGAACCGCGCAATCTCCTCCGACTTGAACGACGTTTGAGAGACCTTTGACCAGTACGGCACTTGTACTTTGAACGCCGACGGTGCCATTGCCCAGTGATCCATAGTAGTTATTTCCCCAACACATCACTTGGCCACCTTGGATGACAGCGCAGTTCATATAACCTGTGACGGTCAGAGCAGAGGTCGCTGTAGTGATTCCTGGAATTGTAACAGGAGTAAGGTGTGTTGTAGGTGAAGTGCCGCCGAAATCTCCAGATCCCCAACAACTGACGGTACCGGTTTGAAGAGCAGCACAAGTCATGCTGTTGCCTGTACTGATGCTTACTGCGTTCGTGATTCCTTTGACCGCAATCGGAGTCAGGCTGGTCGTTGTTGTCCCGGTGCCGAGTTGTCCACTGTCATTGGCTCCCCAGCACATGACTTTTCCGCTAGAGAGCAGAGCACAACTTTGACTGTATCCAGCAGCTACGGCAATTGCGCCTGAAATACCACTGACCTGAGTAGGAACTTTAGGAAGACAAGATGTCGCATCCGTTCCAATCTGTCCATTGAAGTTAGATCCCCAACACCAGACCGATCCGTCGCTTTTAACTGCGCAGCTGTGGTGATTACCTGCTGAGATTGAAGCCACCGTCGGGCCTACAGCTTGTGATACCGACTGTGTAGAGAAGAGGCCGAATACTAGTGTGAGCCCAGATAAAGCATTCTGAATCGAAGTTTTTTTCATGAAACATTTCCTCTTCTTCTTCACTTATTTTTTTAAAAAGGTTCAACTAACCTATCGGTCTTAAAAGAAGTTAAATAAATGTGTCACTTTTGACAGAGTGTGATTTGCTGTTTCAGCTGCAGAAACAGCTAAAATAGGCCTGATACGCTCGTGAAAGGCTGTTTTACAGACTTCCACCACCCGAGAAGCCAATCGTGTAGATCTTCTCGTTTGCATCACCCTTGGTCACTACAGAGTGCATGATGTATTTCACGCTAGCATTGATACTGAGCCCTTTAATGTGCAAGCCCATGCCGCCTTCCAAAAATGGAGCATTCTCATGAATGTTCGTGATTCGATAACCTGCACCGCCTTGCAATGACGGTTTGAAGTCGGGTGCTAAATCGAGCGCGTAATGGCCTTCGAGTGAAGAGTCGAGACCGAAACTTGCGGTTGAATGTGAGGGCAGTCTGTAGAACGGTGCATTTCTCCAAACGAGCCACTGTAGAATGTAATAATCTATGCCCAGGTGCATTTCATAAAAGCTTGCACCGCCAGAGTTACCGGTCGACCCACCCACATCGTAGGTGAGGCGAGTAAAAGAATCATTTTTAGACTCAGATTTCTGATGTTTTGAACTGCCCGTTTCGACGTCATTCTCAGCTGAATAGCCGCTTGCTTTTACATCGCTTGCTCGAATCCAAAGAGGCTTGCCTGATTTTGTTTTGAGTTTGTACAGATCGCCATCTGCATCACTCTCAGAGCGCACCCTTTGCCCCATTTTGAGTTTACCGGCCGGTGCAGCGCTTGAGTCAGGGCTTGAAAAGAGAGGGGTATCGTTATGAATGACCGAGAGGTCATGTTCATCCGCAAATACGAGAGCACAGGTGAGGCTTGCAAAAAGACTGATAGCGAGAAGAGCAGATCGATTAAAGGGTTTCATCTCTAGAGTATTGAATGAGCTTCGGTAGAATTCGAGAATAAATATTTAGGTCAAAAAATTGACAGCGGATTAAAAAGATCTTCTCTAACTCAGAACACCCTTTATCATGGAGGCATGAACTTTATTCGAATCTGTTTCTTTACGGGTGTCACTTTCGGCTTTTGTTTGGCTTCGACCTCAGTTTTTGCGGTACCCACTTTGAGGCTCGATTATTCTCAGAATATGGATTCGACTTCAGGCAAAGGCGAAAATTTTACTATGACTTCTGAGCTTACCTGGTTTTATTCGGGGCGAGCGGCTGTGCTTTACACTCGCTATACAAAAGTAAACTACCCGGGGCAAGAGAAGGCCCCCGCACATGCAAGCCCACCTAATTCACGTATGATCATTAACCTAGATGCACAAGAAGACTGGATGATAACCGCTATGCCAGATCCCAAGGGCGGGAGCACACCAAAAATAATGTGCAACAAGATACCCTCTTCAAAGCGAGTTGAAAAAAAAGATGCAGATCATAAGAACGAATACGATTTTAATTATAAATTCAGTAAGACAGGAAAAAACGAAACCATCGCTGGGCTGCCATCAGAAGAATATCTCATTCAAATGAGCGATGCGAATTCAAAGATGCAGAGCGATATGCATTCATGGTTACACTTTTCAAATAAAGGAAAAATCATGATGGAATTTTGGGAAAACTATCAAAAACAAAGGTATCTCAAAGACCCAAAAATGGTTCACATGCCCGAACTGCCTACTGGTTTGAAAGAGAAAGCAAAAGATGGGGTTCTGCAAACTCGAATGGATGGAGATACGGCAGGAGCACACGGAGAAAAATCTCACTCTACAATGTTATTATTGAAATGGGCCAATCAAGACCTAGATGCTAAATATTTTCAAAAACCTAAATGTGATTTCACTATTGATTATGAAAAAATGGCCGCCGCTTCAGCTGCGATGAGTGACGCCCTTAAAAAACAGATGGGCGATGCTGGGAAGTCTGGAGCCAGTGAAGCTTCGAAAAAAGCGATGCCCAAAGCACCCGGTTTGGATGGCTTGATCAAGAGTCCTTTTTGACGAGAGATAAAACTCTATGAAATCGACTAGGTGCGTGACTATTTTCTGTTTCAGAGTTCGAAACACCCTGGGGTTCACTTACTAGACAATATCAATCAAATCACGATAAGAACTCGGCTGTGAGTTACCACGCCCAGCTTCTTCGAGAGGTCTTTGAGTCTAAGAGGTCTAAGAACCCTCGTTTTTCTTTGCGAAGTTTTGCGAAACAGATTCGAGTCAGCCCCGCGCAACTTTCGCAGCTGATTTCGGGAAAGCGCAAACTGACACCGTCGCAGGCCATAAAAATTGCGGAATCTTTGCAGCTCTTGAGTACTCAGCGCAAAGCTTTTTTTGAATCTGTTCATTCAGAGATGCTGAGTTCAAAAAGCAACACGCCCAAAGTGCTCTACCGAGAATTGACCCCTGAAGAGTTTGCTTCGATTTCAGATTGGTATTTTTATGCGATTTTATCTTTAGCTGAGACACAAGAGAGCAAGTCAGACGCGAAGTGGGTCAGCAAGAGGCTGGGTATTCCAATGAATGCTGCTTCGAAGGCACTTAAGAAACTCGAACTGCTCGGTTTAGTGGAGCTGACTGGAAATAAACTTAAAATCAAGTCGCTTCCATTGAGTACTGCAGTGGATCTACCTCAAACCGCTGTTCGCAAAACTTTACAGCAAGGGTTAGATCTCGCAAAAAATAAAATCAGCACGGTTGATGTTTCTGAACGCGATTGCAGCAGCATGACAATGGCGATTAATCCTGAAAAAATTCCAGAAGCCAAAAAACTTATCCGTGAGTTTCGCCGTGAGCTTTGTGCATTGCTCGAGTCGACACCCCAGACTGAAGTTTATCAATTAGGCATTCAACTTGTGCCGCTGAGTAAGTCTTTAGAGAGGCCTTCGTGAAAAAAATATTCATTACCGGTTTTTTTCTTTTTTATGCTCTTGTTTCTTTTGCAGGTCATGAAGTGAACAATGGAGGAGGGCCGGCGGAATCTTACGTTGCAGCGGCTCTAGTGCGTCTTCCAGAATTATTGCATGCTTGTGAGTGGGGTGCGTGTCAGTTGACAAGCAGTGAGTTCGACCTCGTAAAAAAAATTCAAGCAGAACTCAAAACAAATTGGTGGAAGCAAGAACGCATTGGGTTTGATTCTGAGAAAGAACACCCCGGTACTTTTCAGATTGATGGACAAGAGCGTATTGCGAAAACAGGCTCAAACGAAGGCGATCCTATTATTTTTAACCGAGACCTTCTTTATCACAAGGATGAGAATGGGGTGAGTCGCCCGACGATTGGGCTTCCAGAGGCTGCAGGC
>Ga0206960_1102_pt1 | contig 21432 bp, 26 predicted proteins | sample Alteio_BWOrgHeat_29_FD_153255 | JGI IMG/M metagenome (GOLD analysis project Ga0206960, IMG submission 153255) | Enriched cells from forest soil in Barre Woods Harvard Forest LTER site, Petersham, Massachusetts, United States -... | ecosystem: Environmental > Terrestrial > Soil > Temperate forest >... | reverse complement strand
TTCGAGGAAATCGGCGCATTGCTGGAACTGAAAGGTGATAACCCGTTCCGCGTCCGCGCCTACTACAACGCGGCGCGCATGGTTGATGGTTTGCCGGAAGACCTTGGCACCCTCATCAAAGAAGAGCGCCTCACCGACATCAAGGGCATCGGCAAGGATCTCGCCGCCAAGATCACCGAGTTGTACACGACCAACAAGCTGGCATTCTATGACGAGCTGAAGTCCTCCATGCCGCAAGGTCTGCTGGAAATGCTGAAAATTCCCGGCTTCGGGCCGAAGCGGGCGAAGATCCTGTACGACAAACTCAAGATCGATTCGATTGAGAAATTGGAGGCCGCCTGCAAGGCCGGCAAAATCGCTGCGCTCGACGGTTTTGGGGAGAAATCACAGCAGAAAATCCTCGAGGGCATCGCGCTCGTGCGGCAGTTCAGCGGTCGGCATCTTTATGACAGGGCGTATGCTGCCGCGCTGCCCATCCTCGAAGCGTTGCGCTCGCACGAGGGTGTCATTCGTTGCAGCATCGGAGGCAGCTTGCGCCGCTGCCGCGAGACTATCGGCGATATCGACTTTCTTGTCAGCGCCAAACCGAAGGATGCCCTGGGAATCATCGAGGACTTCGTCGGAATACCCGGCATCCTTAGCGTCACCGCTAAGGGCGAGACGAAGGCCAGCGTGGTCTTGAAAGGTGGCATCCAGGCCGACCTGCGCGTTGTCACCGACGACCAGTATGCTTTCGCTCTCAACTATTTTACCGGCAGCAAGGAACACAATATTGCGCTCCGGGCCCGCGCACTAAAGTTGAAGAATCTTTCGCTCAATGAATACGGCTTCTCTCCCGCTGGTGAGAAGGAGAAGAGTGCGAAGGAGTTGGGTAGTTCCATCAAGTGCAAGACCGAGGAGAACTTCTACAAGGCGCTCAAACTCGATTATGTCCAGCCCGAGATGCGCGAAGACATGGGCGAGATCGAAGCCGCCGAAAAGGGTACACTGCCGAAACTGATCGAACTGTCGAATCTCCGTGGTACCTTTCACTGCCACTCCACGTGGAGCGATGGCATCGAAACCGTCGAGGCCATGGCGCAGGCAGCGCTGGATTTGGGCCTCGAATACCTCGGCATTGCCGACCACAGCAAATCCGAGCATCAGGCCAACGGCCTCGATGAAAAGCGCGTCCGCCTGCAGGCCGCAGAGATTAAGAAACTGAATACCAAGTTCGCCAAGGAAGGTTTCCGCATCTTCTTCGGCACCGAGTGCGACATCCTCTCCGATGGTTCGCTCGACTTCGATGAGGAGACGCTCGCGCTCTTTGACTACGTTGTCGCCAGTGTTCACCAGGGTTTCACCATGGACGCGGAGAAGATGACAAAGCGCATCTGCAAAGCGCTCGCGCACCCGCGCGTCACGATGCTGGGCCATCCCACGGGCCGCATCTTATTGGAACGCGAAGGCTACGCCGTCAACATGCCCCAGGTCATCGCCGCCGCCGCGAAACACAACAAGATCATCGAGATCAACGCCCACCCCTATCGCCTCGACATGGACTGGCGCCTTTGGAAACACGCCAAAGAACTCGGCGTCAAATGCGCCATCAACCCCGACGCCCACAACATCCCCGACCTCCAGTTCCTCGCCGTCGGCATCGGCATCGCCCGCAAAGGCTGGCTCACGAAAACCGACGTCATCAATTGCCTACCGCTGAAGGATGTGGAGAAAGCGTTGCGGCGCTAAAAAGATTTTGCGACACCCCGTGCGAGATATTTTCTACCCCGCACGCCCGCGTGCCGGAAAAGTTTTGACGTCGTCGTCTCTCGGCGTATAGTGCGAATCAGTCGTCACCCCACCGCGACTACGCAAGGAGGATTGGGAATCCGGGCTTCCACTGGACGGAAGTATTGTCGTTGCGATTCCCGTAAACCAGTCTCGTCGCAAGGAGTGTCGTCGTCATGGAACTGCTTCAGCAACTCATTTCGCTCGCCCAAAACTTTCTCGATCGCCAACCCGCTCTCGCCCTCGCCATCGGCGGGACACTCACCGCCGTCTTCCTCTGCACCATATTCGGAAGACGTGAAGATAAGAGCGAGCCGTCCAGTGTTGCTGCGGGAATCTATCTTCAACTCTGCCGCATCGTCTGGGCGACATTGCTGGTCGCGCTCGTCGCCGGTGCTGCCGTACTCCTGCAAAGTTATCTGGGTCGCGTCCTCTCCGATTACCATCACACGCATGGGCGGCTGACCGAAACAAATCTGCAGGCCGTCCGCACAATTTGGGGCGATGAACAAGTCCAGGGCGAACTCTCCGCCGACCTCTGGTGGGAACAGGAAGAGACCGAGCGCATCGAGTCCGAAGACTTGAGCAAGCCCGCCGTCACGCGCAAGCATACGGTGCGCTACACGGTCGCCGAGAATCCATTCGTCACCACGCGCCACGAAGTGACCATCCGCCAAGACCCGCGCCATAAAGGCTCTGCAGTCTACGCGGCTTATGAAACCACCTGCCGTTTCTCGTACGTGCTACGCAACCCCGCCGAGCACGACGTGACGGCGCAGTTCAAGTTCCCCCTGCCCTCCGCCTCGTCGATGTACGATGACCTCGCCATCACGCTCAATGGCACAAACCAACTGGATGCCCTGCAGGTCGAGAAAGGCGCGCTGGTGTTGGAAGAAGATCTCGCGCAAGGCGAAACCGCGAATCTCCAAATCGCATTCAAAAGCCGTGGCCTGGCCTACTGGTACTTCCAAATCCGCCAGCCACGCGAAGTCCGCGATTTCGAACTGCTGTTGAAATTGCCCGACCTGCCGAAGGCGAAGCTCAATTACCCCGAGGGCTGCATGACGCCCACGGACATCCAGCCGACCGACGATGGTCACGGGTGCACGCTGGCGTATCGTCTCGACCATGCGATCTGCAATAAAGGAATGGGCATCGAACTTCCAAGCCTGTCGCAGCCCGGCGAAACCACAGGCGCAGTGCTCATGGAGGCCGAAAAAGGTTGGGTGCTGCTCTTCGCGGCCGTGGTGCTGGGACTGACACTTGCCGGCAGACGCACCGGCGTCCTTGTGGGCGTACTGGTCGGCTGCGCTGCGGCCCTGGGATACGGACTGTTGGGCGACTTAAGCGACACATTTCTTGGTTTCTGGGGGACGGCAATATTGATGCTCATTCCCCTGCTCATCGCACTCGGTTGGTTGACCACGCGCTGCCTGCCAGCATTAGAAGGTAAACTTGTCGCGCTGGAACTGTTGCTCTTCGGGGCCATCTATCCCTTTCTGGCGGCCCTGGACGCCGATCGCGAGACACTCTACCTGAATGTCTCCGCCTTCATCTTCCTGGCAATCGCGGCCTGGATGGTCGCCCAGCGGACAGGCACGCCATGGGAATCCGCTCCTGCTCATGAAACTCGCGCCGTGACGGCGACTTGACCAAATATCGTCATTGGAAATCTTCCACATATTAGGCTAGGGTCAGCATGCAGTCAGGAGGCCGCAGAAATCACATGGCCAGTCGTGCCAAAAAAAGCGCGTCGTTGGGATCATTCCTTTTGGAATTGGTCGTGTATGCCGCTTTTGTGTTTGCGTATTTTTTCCTGGTTCTCCATTTTCTCGGCGACTGGCTCAAACACGTCTTCGACCAAAACAAGACCCTCTACGCGTTCGTCGCGCTTGCATTGATCATCGTGCAGGGTGTCGGCTTGGAAATGCTCACGACTGGCCTGTTGCGGATCATTCGCAGGCGTGAAAGCTGAATCATGGATTTCCTGATTTCCGGCACCCATATCAATCCTGTTTACCTGATCATCATCGGATTCATTATCGGAATCTGCGGCGGATTTTTTGGTGTCGGGGGAAGTTTTCTCGCGGGACCGGCCTTGTTCTTTTTCGGCGTGCCGATGAATTTCGTCGTCGGCACGGACCTCGCGCACATCGTTGGGAAATCCATCGTCGCCGCCAAGAAACACCGCGCGCTCGGTAACGTCGACATCAAGCTCGGCTTGATCATGGCGGCCGCCACCATCCTCGGCGTTGAGACCGGCGCGCAAATCATCCAGCAGTTGAAACGCCACAAGAACGTGGACTTCGTCGTCGCCATCGCCTTTGTCATCGTCCTCATTGGAATTTCATCCTTCATCGCCTGGGAGTGCTGGCAAACCCTGAAGATGGGAAAGACGGAGTCCACGGCGAAAGGCAAACCCCGGCGCGACCACTCCGCCATCGCCTACATCGCCAAAAAATTCCAACGCTTCCATTTTCCCCCGATGATTTCCCTGCCCAGTTCCGGCATCAAGCAGATCTCCCTGTGGACGATCCTGGTGGTGTCCTACATTGGCGGCGTCTTTAGTGGATTCCTCGGTGGCGGCGCGGGTTACATCCGCATGCCGGCGATGGTCTACATCCTCGGTGTGCCCACGCACATCGCCGTCGGAACCGATCTCTTCGAAGTCGTGATCTCCGCCAGCTACGGAACCTTTACGCACGCGCTCAAGGGCAACGTCGACATCCTTATCGCGCTGGTCATGCACACCGGCGCGGCCATCGGCGCGCAAATCGGCGCGACCCTGACCCAGTATTTTCACGGCGTCCGCATCCGCCTCGCATTCGTGCCGCTGCCACTCCTCGGCGCCGGCCTCATCCTCTACAGCCTGATCACGGGCCACCATTTCAAATGACATGACAACCCCCATGAAAATCCTTTTCTGCTGCGACGGATCGACCCAGTCCGATAACGCCGTCCGGTTCGGCGCGTTGATCGCCGCCGCTTGCCAGGCGGAAGCCTCCATCCTCGGCATCGTCGAAAAAGTCGGCCGCGAAGATGCCGTCCTCAAGGCACTGCGGCGCGCCCAGGAAATCCTGAAGGAATATCATCTCAACGCCGAGTTGATCACCAAAGCCGGCCGCCCCGTCCCCGAAATCGTCAAGCGCACGCAGGAGGCCAAGTACGATCTCGTCGTCATCGGCGCCGCGCGCAAGGGCGCCCGCGGCCCGTTGTGCATGTCCGCCCGCGCCTACAAAATCATCGAAGCCGTCGAACCTCCCGTGCTCGTCGTCATCGGCGAACGCACCGCCCTGCGCCGCATCCTCCTCTGCACCGGCGGCACGGAACAAGCCGACGCCACCGTCCAGTTCGCCGGCGAAATTGCCCGCCGTGTGAATGCCTCCGTCGACCTGCTGCACGTCCTGGCGGAACCCCCGGCCATGTACGTCAATTTGGTCAAGTCTGAGGAGGACACCAGCCAGATTCTGCAATCCAATTCCAAACTCGGCCGCAGCCTGCGCCATCAAAAAGCATTGCTCGAAAAAATGGGCGTCCCCTGTGAAGTTCGCCTGCAACACGGTCTGATCCTGGATGAACTGCTCCAGGAGTTGCAACGCTCCGAATACGACCTCGTCGTCTCCGGCTCCTCCCCGTCCCACGACCGCCTCCGCGCCTACATCATGGGCAACGTCACCCGCGAAATCGTCAACCGCGCCGAACTCCCCGTCCTCGTCGTCCGCGGCGGCCCAAAATCCGACCACGGCCTCGGCGGTTTCATCAACCATCTCCTCCATCGCCCGCCCGAACCCCCCGCCAAAAATCCCTGACCGTTTTTTTCGCCTTCCACAGTTGCCAACTCCCGCATTCGCTGGCACTGTTAGGGTGAACAGGCGATGGCAACCGATCCAGACCTCAAGGCTCTTCTCGAAGCGTGGGCGTACGACCCCGACGACTGCGTCCGCATCGTCACCCTCGCCGATGGCCGCGAGGTCATGCAGGTCCGCCTCCCCCTCGGCATCGAACAATACGAACTCGACGGCCGCCCCGATGGCCACCGCCCCCACGACGCCGAGTCCGCCCTCGATTACCATATCGAACGCTCCAAGAAAACCGGCGCCTCCGACTTCCAACTTTCCCCCGACGATTGCGTCGAACTCTTCAACGAAGGCGTCCTCTACTACTACCGCTACCTCCACCTCTTCCAGATCAACGACTGGCGCCGCACCGTCCGCGACACCACCCGCAACCTCCTCCTCTTCGACTTCGTCGCCAGCCACGCCACCCGCTACGAGGACAAACACTACCTCGAACAATGGCGCCCCTACGTCCTCCGCATCAACGCCGTCGCCGCCGCCATGCTCGAGCTCGCCGACGAGTGCCACGAAAAAGCCCTCCTCATTGTCAGGTCCGCCACCGAAAAAATCGAAGCCCTCCCCGAGACCGACGAGGACACTTTCAAATTCGAACGCCAGCGCTCCCTCGAAGCCCTCAACGACCTCGCCGCGCAAATCGAAAAGAACATGCCCCTCACCGAACTCCAAAAACTCGAGACCCAACTCACCGAAGCCGTCACCGCCGAACAGTACGAACACGCCGCGAGACTCCGCGACCAAATCCGGCGACTACAAGAGAACAAGTGAAATTTGACTGGCTGCGATAGCAGGCAGGCGGATTTCATCCCGACTCCGAGGTCGGGACCGCCGTCGCGCCGTAGTGGAACGAAGGCGGACCGCCTACAATCCTTCGACCCGAATAAGTCCAACTTCGCTTCTACTTGCACCACAACATCTTAACTGGGGGGTTCGTTTCGTAATTTGTAGGTTTTGGGGTCACTTCGAGCCCCGAAAGCTTTCGGGGCGAGTCGCGCCATACCTTTAGCGAAGGCGGATTCCCCGTTCCTCTTGAAAGTTGGACGTTAGATGTTGAGCGTTTAGTGTTCATCTGTCGTGCCCCATCATACCCCTTCCGAAGCACCCCGTCCAGTAAAATTATCATTTTGCGATAAGCAAAGAACGTCTGCCCGGCATAAAAAAACGCAGGGCGCACTTTCGTGCGCCCCACGCGAATACCTCTTCTGAACAGCGGCTCAGTTCCGCTTGCCGTTGTCGGCTTCCGCTTGCGGCTCATTGACGCTCTTGGTGATTTCCTTGGTAAATTTCTCCAGGGACTCCAGGCCTGCCGAATTCTCCGCCATGCCGATACCCGCCTTCTCGCTCAGGAGAAGCGCGAGGACCTGGCTGAGCAGATTGACCGAACCCAGATCGCCCGTGCCTTCGCCATCCTTGCCGCCACCCATGAGCAGCACGCGGTCGGGCACGATTGGCTGCGCGCTCTTGGAGAACTGCTCCGCCACGAGATTCAACGCAAACAAACGCGAGTCGCCGTAAGCGCGTATCTTTTGTAAGAACACCGCCGCTTCCGACAACCCAATCTGCGCGATCCGCGACGCCTCGCCGCGACCGAGCAGCTCCTTCGACCGCGATTCGCCTTCCGCCCGTGCGATGTCGCGCTTGGCCAGCCGCGTGGCTTCGGCCAACTGGGCCTCGCCCTTGTTCGCGGCCACCTCGACGTCGATGTGCGTCTGCGTCAACTCCGTTTGTTTCGCGGCTGCCGCCTGCGCCTCGTTCAGCGCCATGAGCCTCGCCGCCGCCTCTTCCTGCTTGGCGAAAGTCGCCTTCTGCTCCTCGGCCAAGCGGCGTTGACGCAACTGGTCAAACAGCCGCTCAATCGGATCGACCTGCCCCGCCGCCACCTGCGACTCCGGCCGCCCGATCAGCACCGCCACGCAGTTGATGTCGTAATCCTTGAACCGCCTCCCGAGTTCCTCGGTCGCGCGTTTCTGGATTTCTTCGCGATGCGTCAACAGGTCGAGCATGCTCGACGACTGCGCCACATCTCGAAAATACGCCGTCAAAATCGGGTCCAGCGTCTGGCTGATCAGCCGCTTCACGTCCCCGAACCGTTGCACCACGCTCGGCGCCTTCTCGTAATCAATATGCAGCACCAGCGACAGCGGCAACACCGGCTCATATCCGTCCGCCGTGATCAACTCGATGCTCGTCAGGTCCTTGTCGTACTGGTGCGCTTCCGCCTGCCCCGTAATCCAGCGCAGGACGAAGTTCACCGTCGGCACAGGTTCGACCTTCAACGCATACGGGTTCAGCGCGTACTTGCCGGGCGGCAACGCCCCTCGCCACACACCCCGCGCTCCTGACTCAACCTGTTCGCCGTACCGAAACGTGGTGCCGGTCACATCCGACCCCTTGTTCCCGTAGTACGACACCACCACGCCGACGAATCCAATCGGGATCAATGTCTTGGCCTTGATCTCCACCGTCGCAAACCACCGATTGATGAAGAACGTCCCGTCCGTCAACACCTGCAGTTGCTTGCCGCGCTTGCCGCCCATCGTGAGAAACGCTTCCGGGTCCTGGAAGTAATGATGGTCCAGCCCGCTCTCCATTGCCTCGATTTCCGGCGCGATGATCTCGCCATGCGCAATCGGCGCGCCATCGTGCACGGTCACAATGCCCAGCGTGTCCGTCGGGCCGAGCAGGCTCAACGTGTCCCGCTCCGGCGTCGCGCTCGTCGCCGCCGATCCGATCACCACCGGCTCGAATCCGCGCAGGCTATGGAGTTGCGCCTGCCAGTCCTGGTAGGCTTTCTCTTCTTTGTCCCGCATCGGACCGGTGTACACGCGGTCCTCGGCGATGACCACAAACAACGCCTGGTTCAACGCGTACACGCCCTCGCGCAGGATCGCCCGCTGACGGCCCCGCTGGCCGCCATTGTTCAGAAATGCCGGCGCGTCCTGGAACGAATTGCTTTCCACGACCGAACCGAGCGTCTGCATCGGTGGCAACGGCGCGCCGTCCCGCGCGTACACGTAACCGATCTTCCCCTCGGCAACCGTCACCAACGGTTCGCGATGGATGCGGTACTGCCACGGGAAAAGCCCGAAATGCAGGCCGCCGCGCAAGAGCTTCGTCTGGAAACCCGCCTCGCCCTGCCGGGCCACAATGCGGCCTTCCGTCAACGAACCCGCCGACGACCACAGTTTCTCGATGATGCCGACCTTGTTGTGCGGGATGTACCGCACCCCGAACAACCACGCCAGAATCGCCAACGCCACCGGTAGAAGAATCACCACCGCAGCAATGAAAATCAGAATCTGCATATCGCGCTCCTTCCCTAGTTGCCCGAAGGTTATCACCGTGCCCAAAGCCTCGCCAGTATAATGCAGCCGCCCGTTTATAACGCCGCGTGTTCACCTCTGAACGTGGGAGGGACCTTGCCGTTGTAGCCGCGCTGCTCTGTCGGCGCGTTCCCCTCCCCATAAAAGCTCCCGACTCTCCCACCAAACGGGTTGTAGCTGCGCTTCTGTGAAGCGCAGATTCCTGATCGCCTTCGATTTCGGCTGCGCCCCCCGAATTGGATCTTGATCTGATCCCCGATCCTATGGATCTGATCAGCTTGTGGCGAAACCAACCAAAAATTGTAGGGCAGGCGGCCCGCCTGCCGTCGCTCCTAGTGGGGTAGGCGTCTCGCCTGCCGCCTCTTCCGTCACCCATCCCACTTCTCCCATCCGCCTTCGCACTCGTTACCGCTCCCCACCCGAACGCCTCAATCCATTGGATGGCATCGTCATGGAACCCGGCGCGCTCGCGCCCCTGAATTGCGTCTACCGCGACGACCCCCACGGCATCTTCCTCTACCAGGGCGACTGCCTCGAGGTCCTCGACGCCATCGCCGCCAAGCACCCCGATGGCTGTTTCGACATGATGTTGCCGTTAGACGACAAACGGCGTCTCGTCAAACTCGGCTCGCCGACCCGCCCGACTTCCTCCCCTACGGCGGCTACTTCACTGTGAGTTCAAAGACTCCGGTTTCGTCATTATTAAGGTTCAAGTGCTTGCGCCAAGTCACTTCGCACCTTTTCGCGCGATGCTGTTTGTGGAAGGCTTTTGCCTCAACTAGAATGCCTCTCCAAACCTTAACCGCGACCCAGACAGTGGCCGCACCCTTTTTTGCCTTCATTTGTCGTGCTCCTTCATGACCACAAGGTTGTGAGTTGAATTGACTTCCGCATTGTATCCCCGAACAGAAGAATCGAGCCACCGTGAGCCGAGTTCAATCTAAGAATGGCAGTTCACGACCGAGCTTTCGCAGCGTTCACCCATTCTCGAACCAGATTCGGGACGCGATCCACTGTCTCTCGTCCAAAGATTACTTCGTCCACGTAGCCCATGTGTAACATGTCGATCACGCGGCAGAGATACGAGCGACCGCATTCCCACCATGTGAACCGATCATCAAGAATCAAGTAATGCTTCATGTCGATTTTTTCGCTCGTTCGCAATTCCTCCAACTCCATGCCGTCGAGCAGCGTTTCGTAAACGCCATCGGCCACCCGGCTGCCAAAAGTCGTGGTGTAGTAGTATTCCTTGATTTCCCAAATCGCGACCGGATTAATGACGCTTGGGAATGCACCATCTACTCGACGCGCTAACGTTCGCAGGGGTCGCCCGTTGAGCGTTACGCTTGTGAGTTGGCGCGGATCAAAGTCGCAAGGCAAGCCGCGGCGGTGGGCGTCAACGAGCATATGGACTATTCCCGTGAGATACGCCGGTTTTCGCTTCTTCCCTTTCTGTTTATTCATAGGCACGCGCAGCTTTGATTTCAAGCTGGAGCGGACTGTATTGAACAATGCCCTTGCACCTTTCACGTCCATCAGCAGCGGCTTCACGGTCAGGTTCAGAATGTTGGCTCGGTAAGTGAAGTAATCTAAAATTTGCTTACCCAAGGGAGAAATTTTCCCTGAATCAGAGACAAGGTCTGACGAGTCAAGATTCAGAACGGTGAGAGCAGCTTTGATCCCCGCGATTGTGGGAACTTTTATTGCCTTCGTCTTCCGCTCAGTGTACCCGACTGCTTGGCTGATCGAGCGTACGTAAGCCCAAAAGCTTTTCGGCAAATTGACAAATCTGGCGTCGGGCTTCAGGAAAGCTCCTTATCCAGACGATTCACAAATGCCCCGAGCGAGATCCCAAGCGCCTTGCAAACGGTCCGCAACTCCAAAACGTCCAGACGACGCTCTCCCGATTCGTATTTGCTGACGAATGACTGCGGCATGCCAATCCTTTCGGACAATTGCGCTTGCGTGAGGCCGGCTGTCACTCGCGCTGCTCTCAGCATGTCTGCGAGCTTCTGTTGGTCATTCGAATGGATGTTTTTCTCCACAACGGCAGTGTATCCAACACAAAGAAAAATCCCAAAACAGGATATTGGACTTGCGTATCGAAACATTTACAGGCAGAATGCTCTCTATGGAAATGCAGTTGGCCATCTTCAATTCCTTTGACCAATCGGCGATCAAGCCTCCTACCGGTCAACTGCTCAAATGGATCGGCAACAAACAGCGCTTCGCGGCGGAGATCGTTTCGCAATTCCCGAGAGAGTTTGGAACTTATTACGAGCCATTCGTCGGTAGTGGTGCGGTACTTGCCACTTTAGCCCCACGACGAGCCGTCGCCTCGGATGCCTTCAGACCATTGATCGAGATATGGCAAACCTTGGTTTCCGACCCTGAGATTTTGAAAGAGTGGTACTCGACGCGTTGGGCTTTTCTGCAGCGGGATAAGAAAGAGGTCGTTTACGAGCGCATTAAGGCCAACTATAATGCCGAACCCAACGGGGCTGATTTACTGTTTCTGAGTCGCTCGTGTTACGGCGGCGTCGTGCGATTCCGAAAGGCGGACGGTTATATGTCGACGCCGTGCGGCGTTCATGACCCAATATCACCGGTCGCATTTAACAAGCGAGTTGATGACTGGCATAAGCGCGCCAAGAACACCAGAATCCTGCTTGCAGATTACAAGGATGTGATGCGGCAGGCAGAGCCCGGTGATCTGGTCTACTGCGACCCGCCTTACTCGTATACGCAGACGATTCTTTACCAGGCGCAAGCTTTTAGCCTCGAAGAACTTTTTAGCGTTATCGCCGACTGCAAGAAACGCGGCGTATTCGTCGCTCTCAGTATTGATGGAACAAAGAAATCCGGAGACTTGCTCTGTCACCTTGCCATACCGGAGGGTCTTTTTGAGCGCGAGTTTGCTATTCATTGCGGTCGCTCAATGCTAAAGCGATTCCAGATGCAAGGTAAGACTTTGGAGTCCGAGGTAGTCTCAGATCGACTTCTTCTAACCTACAAATGAGCGACCGTGAACTATAAAAATCTATCGCCCATCGCGTGGGAAACCGAGAGCGACGAATTCGATTTCCATATCCGGCTGGAGAGCGACGATTACGTCATCGACGTGTTTGATAGCGCGATCGAATCTACTGACGAGGCTTATCTTACAACCGAAACCTGCGATACTTGGGAGCAAGTTGTAACATTCTGCTCCAAGTACGACGGCGTATCAATCTTCTGGTAGAGCGCCGCCTCGGCAAAAAGGAATTCACCACCTCCGACGCCTACGCCTTCGCCCGCGAAATGGAAAAACTTCACGCCGACATGAGATTGAAACCTTGTGCCTGACGAGCGAGTCTGGTATCCGTTCGCCGTGGCGACGACTTGCCGAAGTTGCGGCGCGGTATTGCCCGAGGGAGCGGGCCGGTGTCCGGTTTGCCTGGCCATCGTGAAGCCGCCTGGATTCTTCCAGCGGCTGTTCGGCGGACTCAAGTTCAATGTGAGCGTCAGCACCAGCCCCGGCCGCGTCCAGAAACCGCTCGTGGATTTCCACAAGACGGTGCGTCACTCGGAAACCTTCCAGATTCAAGATGCCCGGACCGGCGAGAGGAAGGTGTATCACTCGTTGGACGAAGTGCCGGAGGAATACCGCGAAAAACTGCGCGCGGCGATGCCGCTGGCGAACGTCACCCGCAGCCAGAAGGTCACCATTACCCACGGTCACGTCACCCGCACCCAGGAGATCACGGTCATTGGCCCCGACGGCGTGCCGCAAACCTACAAGTCCATGGACGAAGTGCCCGAATCCGTCCGCGAGTTGATGAAGTTTACCCAACCGCCGCCGCCTCCCGCGGAATAATTTCCGCCGCCCGCCTATCGCCCCCTGCCAGATTCACGTCCTCGCCTTCTGCACTCACTACGACGGCATCTCCGTCCTCTGATCGCAGCCGGCCGCGCGGGTTGTTCCACAAGCTCGGCCGTGGCTTATTTCGCGGGTGCGGCGGGCATCGGCGCGGGAATGCACGGCCGGCAGGCGGCCGCCATCCATTTGCCGTGCTGCTTCTCGGCGACCCACGTGAGGTGATGCTTGACCGGCGGGGGCTCGGTGCCATCGGCGGCTTTCGCGAGATGGACCTCGCCCGCCACGTCCACGATCGCGACGTTTTTGCCGAGGTAGCGGATGCTTTCAATCGTGCCGCTATACGTGCTGCCGACCGCGAAGCCGGTGCCCGTGTGTTCGTCGGTGAAGAGTTTCTCAATCTCGGCCGCGCCCTTGGCCTGGCGCCCCCAGGGGTTGATGAGGTCGCCGTCCACCGTGAAGAACGCGGCGAGGAGCTTGGGATCGTGTTTGTTCCATGCGGCGGTCCATTCATCGTGGCGTTGGTGAATGGCGGCATCTTCTTCCTTTTGGTCAGCCCGCGCGGTCGGCAGGGCCATCAGTCCGAACAACAGTGGTAGCAGCAAGAGTCGTTTCATGACAAACCTTTCCAAGGGTTGGTTGTGGTGTTGAATGTCGCAGTGTTTATGTTAACGGATCGCCGCGGGCGAGTCTAGGCAGGAACGCCGACGCCGGCAAAGGCGCAAATATTATGTAGACGCCACCGAACGAACCCTTACTTCGGAGGCAACGGCTGACCCGGGTGAATCTTCTTGGGCTTGCGACCGCCGCCCATCAGCGCCACGAGAATAGCAACGACCATCAGCACCGCCATCGCGATCTTGGCCAGAACCAAACTGACGAAGTAAAACAGCATTAGCCCGATCATCAGCACCGCCATCAAAGCAATCGCCAGCCGTTTGATTGGATTCATACCCCCAACGTTGCGCAGCCCGAGTACAATAGCAACCGCCAATCGCCTTCGCTTCTCCGCCAAGAAAATGTCTTAGCGATAAATCTCGCGACGGTGACCAACGGCAAAGACACGCACCTCGTGGGCTCTGTCGTTGATCTCATAAAGAATTCGGTAGTCGCTGACACGAATGCGCCATTGATCGCGACTGCCATATAGTTTCTTCGCGCCGGGTGGGCGAGGTTGAGCAGCCAACCCGTCAATAGATAAGCTGGCACGACGGGTAATATCAGAAGGCAGTTTGGAAAGTTCTTTCAGAGCGCGGCGCTCAAGGAGAACCTGATAGCTCAAGGTTTCACTTTGCCTTCAGACTGGCTTTCGCGCTTTCCCACGAGACAAACCGTGCGCCGCGTTTCCGTTTGCGAATCTCCAGACGGTCTTCGAGGTCTTCGAGATAATCAAGAAGGCGGTGGTAGTCTTTACGGCTGAGCACGACGTCGGTACGGCGTCCCGCGCGGTCGGTAACGTATTTCTCGTTTAGCTTGACCATACGAACATCATAGCTTGGTGGAGTCCCAATTTCAATCGCCAGAAATAAGATAGAGCTGAGAGGGAAACAATCTTCGTGCGCACTCCCCGATTACGACTCCTCTCAGCTCCTGACTAAATATACGCCATATCCAGCGAAACGCAACCGGCTCACGGAGATTGAATTGCAGGCCAGTGGTTCATTAGCATTCAAGGGATGGCGTTTCCCGGCGAACCGGACGAAGGTATACATAATGTGGTATCTCGTCGTCTTCTTGTCGGCGCTCGTGGTCGACTTCATTCCCTTCATCGCGCCCCCCGCGTGGACGATCATGGTGTTCCTGCTGGTAAGATTCCACCTGAACCCGTTGTTCGTGCTGCTCGCCGGCGTTCCCGGGTCCACCCTCGGTCGATACCTCATGGGCCGCTGTGTCCCCCGGTTCTCCAACCTGTTCATCAAACGCAGCAAACATATCGAACTGGAATTCGTCGGGAAAAAATTGAGCGCGAAACTCTGGCAGAGCTGGCTCTTCGTTTTCCTGTACACCCTCACGCCGCTCTCTTCCACGGCCCTCTTCACCGCCGCCGCCATCGCGAAAGTGAAGACGATCCGCATCATCCCGCCCTTCTTTTGCGGCAAATTCGTGACCGACGCCTTCATGCTCCTCATGGGGAGCTACGCCATCGAAAGCTTCACCACCATGTCGCATGGTGCCTTTTCCTTGAAAGGGGTTTCCACCCTCGTTGGCGGCACCCTGCTGATTGGCGTCCTGCTCTTCCTCGATGGCCGCGCCCTCCTCCAACAAAAGAAGTTCGCCTTCAATTTCAAAATCTGGAAGTGATTTCGTTGCCGTGCCGGACGCCGTGGACGGCCGCTTGAGGCTCTTAAAACGTCGCCGGCTGCCCTGCGGTGAACACCCCATGGTTTCAGCGGACGGAGAGGGCTAACTTACTGCTGGTTCCAAAGAATCATAATCAAAAACAAACGGAGAAAGTCATGAAACAAGTTCAAAAATTGTGCCTGTCGCTGGCCGTAATGGCCGGTGTCGGCGGATTCGCAATGATCACCCCTCGCGTCTCCGCAGCCGACGTCGTTATCCACATAGGCGCGGACGTGGTCGTTCCCAATGCGCCCGTGTATCACTATGTGTATTATCCCGAGGAAGAAGTCTACTTCGTGCCGGAGACGCGTGTCTACTGGTGGTCGGTCGGCGGCGAATGGCGTTCGGGACCGCGCGTGCCCGAGGGCATCACGCTGGGAGCGAATGTGAAACTCGACGTGGATGGGCGGGATCCGTGGCAGCATCATACGGTGATCCATGAGAAGTTCCCCGGCCACAAGCACGACCAGCAAGAGAAACACGACAGTGACCACGATCGCGGCGACCGCGATCACAAATAGAACACTGCCTCAAATGCCTGACCACGGGCCTGCAATTGGCCGGCCCGTGGTGAACGGCTTTCCCGAAGCAGAGCGAGTGCAACCGAACCGCTAACGAACGAACTCTACTCGCGAGGCAACGGGCGACACGGGCCAAATTTTTTGGGTCGGCTGCCAGTAAGCGCGACTAGCAGGACGACAACAAGCAGCACCGCCATCAGCGCGACCACGAGATAGCTGATCGGATTCATGACGAAAACCTTCCGCCAGCCCGGTCGAATCGCAATCTGAGCGTGGGCTAGGAAGAAATCTGGACGCCCCAGATAATTTCCTAGAAACGAATCCGCCATTCGTCCCATTGCGACCATCCATCCCCCGACCGAAATTGACGCAGAACAACGAGAGACCATCGGCCGGTTGCGTTGGCACAGACCATCACGCCGGTGACAGAACAATCGGTCGTGTCTCCGTTGCTCAACGACAAACAGTGAATGGAGGGACGCAAATGAAAACGTTACGCGCAGTAGGATTGATCGCAGCCGTCACATTGATAAGCGCGATCGCAGCCACGGCCGCCGATCCCGAACGGTTGGACACCGATGTTCACGATACGATGCAGAAGTTCCAGCAAGCCAGCCCGAGGATGCAACGGCTGTTCAATGAAGCGTACGGGTACGCCATCTTCCCGTCCGTCGGCAAAGGCGCCATCGGCATCGGCGGAGCCGAGGGCCGGGGTCAGGTCTTCCAGAATGGAACCCTGGTGGGCACGGCGAAACTGATCCAGGGCACCATCGGCGCGCAATTGGGCGCGCAATCGTACTCCGAGGTGATCTTCTTCGAATCGGAGAAGGCCCTGAATGAGTTCAAGGACGGCAAGACCGCCATCAGCGCCGCTCTCAGCGGCGCCATCGCCGCGGATGGTGCGGGCGCTGAGGCGAAATACCAGCACGGAGTGCTCGTGTACACGATGCAGCGATCGGGCCTGATGTTTGAGGCCAGCATCGGTGGACAACACTTCACGTTTACGGACCTGTCCGCTGGCAGCCCTCCGCCGCCGGCGCCACCGCAAACGACTCCGCCGGCTTCGACGCCGCCAACTGCGCCGCCGGCGTCCATGGAGCCGCCGCAAACGCCGTCAACTCCGCAATCACCAACTCCTCCGCCGAGTTAACGGGAATCTGATGGCAAGTTGAACATGTTTAAAAAACTTAATCGAAAACCAATGGAGGAAGTCATGAAACGATTACGAAATCTGTTCCTGAGCGCGATGCTGCTGATCGGCATCAGCGTCTTCCTGGTCGTCACGCCACACGCGATGGCCGGGGACGTCATCATTCATCTGGGCGGCGAAGTCGTCGCACCCGCGCCGGCTCCGGCCCCCGCCCCGGTCTATGCCTACGTGTATTATCCGGACGAAGAGGTGTACTTCGTGCCGGACCAGCAGGTTTACTGGTGGCGCGTCGGCGGCGAATGGCGCTCTGGTCCGCACGTGCCCGAGGCCTTTCATCTCGGCGCAAGCGTGAACCTGCGCGTCGATGGCCGCGATCCATGGCGTCATCACGACGTGATCGTCCGCCATTACCCGCATCATGACCGGCACTAGGCGAATCAGCAGTTCAAATCGTTGGCCACGGGTCCGCGGTGACGCGGTCCGTGGTCAACTCTTCTTCGGCAGGTACCGCGACCGCATGAACTCGATGTATTGCTCCTCGGAACTTTCGCGGCGGCCCTTTACAAGCGGCTGAATGTCCTCGGTGGCGACATAGCGCAATTGCTCCTTCCCATCGGTCGCAGCCTTGAAAATAACTTCGGCAACATCCTCCTCTGTCGCCCGCCGGGACTCACGCAGGCCCGCAAAAATCGCATTCGCACCGGCGATGAACTCGTTGTAATCCGCTAACGCCGCATTTTGCGCCGCTTCCTCCCCACTTCGTTTCCCAAAATTGGTACTGATCACCCCACCCGGCTCAACGATCTTGATGATGATGTTCTGCGACGCGAGTTCATAGGATAGCGACTCCGAAAAACCTTCCAGCGCGAATTTGCTCGCGCAATACAATGACAACATCGGCAGCGTAAACACGCCAGCGCCCGAGCTGACGTTGATAATCAATCCGCCCTTGTTTTTCCGAAAATGTGGCAGGATGGCCCGCGTGACATCCATCACACCAAAAACGTTAATGTCGAACTGTTGTTGAACTTTTTCCCGCGAGATCGACTCGAACACACCGTACAACCCAAATCCCGCGTTGTTGATCAACGCATCGACCTTCCCAAACCGCGCGATGCCCGCCTCAATCGCCGATTCAATGCTCGGGCGGTCCACCACATCCAACCGCGTCACCAATACATCACTCAAACCGACCAAATCTTTCTCCTGCTCCGGCGAGCGCATCGTCGCCACCACATTCCAACCGTGCTTCGCGAAATACTTCGCCGCCGTCTTCCCCAGCCCGGAAGAAGTCCCCGTAATCAACACTGTCTTCTTCATTCGATCAACCCTTCCGTCGCATCGGCCGCACGCCCTCGCACGTCGCCGCGTGGTATGCCACCATAAATACAAACAGCGCAATGGCGCACAGCGGATGGATAAACCATCCCGTCAGCGCGGCCAGCCCATAGGATATTACCCCGACCACCGGTCGACGCACCTGCGCCGCGATGGTTGCCTGGCCCACCCCTGGTCTCAGCAATTCCGGGTGGCGCGCCAGGTACGGGAACACCGGCAGCCACGCCGCTGACATCAGCCCGACGACCAGCGCGTAGAGCACCACCGCCGCCTTTTCATCCGCCAGGTTGCCCGACCGAAACGCATCGGCCATCACGCCGGTCGGAAACGGGATCAGCGCCGCCAGCCCGAGCCCGGCGAGGTTGATCCAGGTCACGGTCAAATTCACCTTGCCGATGTACTGAAACACGCCGTGATGGTTCAGCCAGATGATCCCCACATAAAGAAATGCGAGCGCATACGAAAGGTACGCGGGCCACGCCTTGAGGATTTCTTCCGCCAGTTTCCCCGACGCCGCCACCGGCCGATGGATCTCCAGCACCAGCAACGTGATGATGATGGCGAACACCCCATCGCTGAAGATTTCCACGCGGCTGGGTTCGGCCAAACGACGTTCGTGTTCCGTGACGGAAGGCTGACTCATGGTTTTTGTGGTCAGGACTTTAATAAGTTTCCCCACCCGCTTCAAGTCCGGTGCGTCACCCACGAAACATAAAGTACGCGGCACCCACGAGGCAGAGCCCGGCCCAGAGAAAGTCCAGTTTGAGAGGTTGGCGCATGTAGAAAACGGCGAACGGCACGAACACGGCCAAGGCGATGATTTCCTGCGTCACTTTCAATTGCGCCAGGTTCATCGTGGTGTAACCGATCCGGTTCGCGGGGACCATGAGCAGATACTCAAACAACGCGATGCCCCAGCTCAACAGCGCCACGACGTACCATTTCTTGTCTCCCCAGTTTCGCAAGTGCGAGTACCATGCGAAGGTCATGAAGGTGTTCGAGCAGGTCAGGAGGATCACGGTCCGGTACACAATGGATAAATTCATGGCGCCAGAATATAAAAGCCGGTTTGTTATCGCAAGCGGAACGACTGCTTACAACAGCAGCTCGTAATAGATCAGCGGCGCCCCGCGGTAGGCGACACGTCCCATCTCCTGGTAGCCGCACTTCGCGTAGAACGCGCCGCCACCGCCGGGCAAATCGTAGGCGTCCAGCCGAATGGCGTCCCCCGGCCACGCCTTGACGATGCGTTTCACGTCCTCCAGCATGGCGCGACCAATACCCTGCCGTTGACGGTCCGGCGCGACGGCCATCGCGAGAAGATAAAGCGGCCGCTCGCACTTGCTGAAATACGACCGGTCGATCGCCCACGGTTTCTTCGTGGTCAATTGCAGACTCCCAACAATCGTCCGCCCCTCTCGCGCGATGTACACCCGCCCATTGCGCATGCCGAACAAGACCCCCTTTTCGGTCACGGTCGCTGTCCACGGGCCGGCCCCGAAGTCGCGCGTGAGTTTCTCATTGGTCGCCATCCGCACCTTCACGATGGCCGCAGCCTGTGCCGGCGTCGCCTGCTTAAGCGTGACCTTCATTTCCACGTGCGGTCCGTCTCAGAGCCGACCTTCTTCGTCGTCGTACACGTCGAAGAAGAAACGCACCCGGTTCGGATGCGGACAGAATTTCGGAATGTACGTCTCGTAGTATTCGAGGTAACTGTCCGCCAGGTCGCTGAGCAGTTTGCACTTCATCTGGTGGTTCCAGCGGATGATCGCCGCCGCCTCCTTCACCTTAGAATGCTCGCGAAACCATTGCGCCACCTCGTCGTCGCTCGCGCCGGTGGCAACGAACTCCTTGAACGGCGTGGGCGCGATGCCCGTGAACTGCCAGAGGAACGCCGAAAGGCCGCACGGGTGAAAATTGTATTCACCGTTCATGTCCAGCAGGAATGCCCGGCATTTCACAAGGCTGCGCATCGCAATCACGTAGCCGCCGAGTTTCTCATGCGGACTGGGCGGCGGTTGTTTGCGAAGATCTTTGGCGAGAGCTTGAAGTTTCGCTGTGTCCATAATCGAAGGTCTTCTCGTTTAATTTCCCGTGGTAAGAACCACGCGGAACCGCGCCTTCCCGCTCATCATGCGATCATAGGCTTCGCTCACCCGCTCCAGAGGGAAGACCTCATTCATTGACCGCACGCCCGAGAGTACGCTGAACGCCAGCGTGTCCTGCGAATCGATCGACGTGCCGGAATACCAGCCCCGCACCGAGAGCTTCCCGCTAATCATGGGAAACGGCGATATCGACAGCAGCGGCGGCGCGCCCAAAATCATCAACGTTCCTTGCGCTGCCAAACCACCGAGCGTCGCGCTCATCGCATCGCCGTTTGTCACCGTGGCGAGAACGACTTTAGCGCCACCTAATTTCGCCAATTCCGCCGCCGGATCTTGCGTTTGGCTGTCAATATAGTGCCACGCGCCGAGTTGCCGCGCCAATGGTTCCTTGTCTTTCCCGCGGGCGATGGCCACCGTCTTGAAACCCATTTTTACCGCGTACTGCACGCCCAGATGCCCGAGTCCGCCAATCCCGAGGACCGCGACCAGGTCGCCGCCCCGCGCACCGCTATTACGCAACGCGTTGAAAGTCGTCACTCCCGCGCACATCAACGGCGCGCTTTCAACCTCCGACAATCCCTCGGGCACTCGCGCGACTGCTTCCGCGGGTGCAACCATATAATCCGCGTAACCGCCGTCGGCCGTAGTTCCCGTGATTTGCGTGGATGTCTGGCAGGCAAAAAAATCTCCCCGTCGACAATTATCACAGTAGCTGCAGTATCCTCCGTTCCAACCCACCCCCACCCGCTCGCCCGGCTTCCAGCCGATTACTCCAGTCCCGACAGCATCCACCAACCCGATGACTTCGTGCCCGGGAACTCGTGGGTATTGAATCCCCGGCATCAAGCCTTCTTTGGTCAGCACGTCGCTGTGGCAGACGCCACAGGCCTGGACCTTGATACGCAGCGTTCCGGCGCGGGGTGTGGGGATTTCACGTTCAACAATTTCAAACGGCCCTTTCGGCCTGGAAATTTGTGCTACTCGCATCTTCGCCATAATTGCCTCCACTCTTTTTCTTAACCACCGTTGCCATTGGATGGTAGTCCCAGAATAAACGCGGCGCAAGAGGTTGCGGTTCGGTTGGTGAAAATCCTGGCAGGAATCTGGTTTCCTTAAGGCGGAGGGCGGTTCGCAACTACCCGCCGCCCTCCGCTTGAGTAAGGAACTCTCGCCTA
>Ga0206960_1101_pt1 | contig 21448 bp, 23 predicted proteins | sample Alteio_BWOrgHeat_29_FD_153255 | JGI IMG/M metagenome (GOLD analysis project Ga0206960, IMG submission 153255) | Enriched cells from forest soil in Barre Woods Harvard Forest LTER site, Petersham, Massachusetts, United States -... | ecosystem: Environmental > Terrestrial > Soil > Temperate forest >... | reverse complement strand
TAGGTGGTCGTTGACGAATAATTACTATGCCAGCAAAGCGTACTTTTTGACCATTGTGAGTATTAGATAACTGTTGGCTGGTAACATAGCCTTTGCGTTGAAGTTCATTGCGCAAAAAAGCTAAGGGATGCTGTTTGAGACTCAATCCTAAGCTTTTATAGTCAAAGAGCACTTCTTCTAAGTCAGACATGAGGGGTAAAATAATAGTATCTTCGGTGCTTGCGAGGCCAGCGAATAAAGGCAACGAATTGAGTTCTTGACTATTAGCTGCCCACAAAGATTGTCGCCGAGAAAGTTCAAGAGAAGAAAAAGCATCAGCTCGAGCAAGCAAATTTATAGCTCGTTTAGAAATACCAGCACGCTGCGCTAGATCAGTGGGGTTTCGATAATTTGTGGTCCTGCAGGCAATAAGCCATTCAGCATCTTTCTCACAAAAGCCCTTAATTTCTCTAAAGCCTAGGCGCAAAGTGCGTTTACTGGGTAGAGTATTTTCCCACATGCCGCTGTTTATATCTACGGGTAGAACTGCTACCCCATTTCGACGAGCATCAGCAATAATTTGCGCTGGCGCATAAAAACCCATTGGCTGACTATTGAGCAAGGCACAGGCAAAAATATCAGGATAATGGCACTTAAACCACGCTGAAGCATAGACGAGTAAAGCAAAACTTGCCGCATGTGATTCGGGAAAACCATAATCACCAAAACCTAAAATTTGCTTAAAACAGCGCTGTGAAAAATCGAGAGTGTAGCCATTGCTCAGCATGCCATCAATGAATTTTTTTTCAAAAGCATGAACTTGACCGCTTCGTCTAAAAGATGCCATGGAACGCCTTAAAGAATCAGCTTCATCAGGACTAAAGCCGGCAGCTACTACAGCAATACGCATGGCTTGTTCTTGGAAAAGAGGCACGCCCAAGGTTTTATGCAATACTTCCTTAAGCTCAGCTGAAGGATAATTAACTTTTTCTTCGCCGCTGCGACGTTTTAAATAGGGGTGAACCATTCCTCCTTGAATGGGGCCTGGCCTCACAATCGCCACTTCAATGACTAAATCATAAAAACATTGGGGTCTGAGACGAGGAAGCATGCTCATTTGCGCCCGACTTTCTACTTGAAAAACGCCAATACTTTCAGCGTTGGAAAGCATAGCGTAGACTTGTTTATCATCAGGCGGCAGGGTAGCCAAGCAAAGCTCGCGTTTATAGTGTTGCTTGAGCAAATCAAAACAGCGACGAATGCAAGTAAGCATTCCTAAAGATAAAACATCTATTTTAAGCATGCCCAAACTATCAAGGTCATCTTTATCCCATTCAATGAAAGTACGATCTGGCATAGCAGCATTACCGATGGGCACCGAATGAGATAAAAGACCTTTGGTAATAACAAAGCCTCCCACATGTTGACTGAGATGACGAGGAAAACGGCGCATTACTTTTGCTGATGATAAGAGCAATTCAAGACGATGATCGCTAATATCAAGACCTTCATCGCTTAAGTTCTTAAGGCTGCTTTCGCTCAGGGAAATATTACGCAGTGCTCTGAGCACATGCTCGATCACCTCTAATGATAAACCCAAAACTTTGCCAATGTCACGAATAGCGCTTTTTGTACGATAAGTGATAACCGTCGCAGCTATTCCAGCATGGTCTCGCCCATATTTTTGATATATATATTGCATTACTTCTTCACGTCGTTCGTGCTCAAAGTCAACGTCAATGTCGGGGGGCTCATTACGGGCAGTACTGATAAAACGCTCAAAGAGCATATCCATTTTTGAGGGATCGACGGCGGTAATGCCTAAACAGAAGCACACGGCAGAATTAGCCGCCGATCCGCGACCTTGACATAAAATATGTTGACTCTGAGCAAAAGCTACGATGTCATGCACCGTTAAAAAATAAGCGGCATAGCGCAGTTTGGCTATTTGCCCTAATTCATAACTAATCTGTGTTTGTACTTTTAAGGGTACGCCACGTGGGTAGCGTTTTTTTGCACCTTTTTGGGTGAGTTTAGCTAAATAGTCATCTGCATTAATATCAGTAGGGCAGAGAATGTCGGGATATTCATAACGAAGTTCATCCAAAGAAAAAGAGCATTTGTCGACAATTTCAAGAGTATTTTTTAACGCTTGTGGATAACAAGAAAAAAGGCGGGTCATCTCTTCAGGAGCCTTCAAATAGCGCTCTGCATGAGAAAAAAGCTGAGCCCCGGCTTCATCAATGCGGCAGTGTTCTCGTATGCAAGTTAAAATATCTTGAAGTATTCGTCTGTCTTTTTCGTGCGCATGAGCATCATTGGTGGCCACTAAAGGGATTGAACTTTGTTCGCTTAATTGCGCTATATTAAAAAGCTGTTGAGCAGCATTGCCTGAAAATAGGAAATTGGCAGCAAGATAAATGTCATCTTTTTTATGTTTTTTAAAGAAACTGAGCTGCTGGAGGAAATTTTTCTGCTCGGTGATATCCCTTGTGCTTGGTAAAACGATCCAAATGCTATCTTGAATTATCGACTGAATATCTAAAATATAAAGCAGACAGTCGCCTTTATCGGCGCGGCGTTTACCAAGCGTGAGCAGTTTTGATAATTGACCGTAGGCAGTACGATTTTTTGGATAGCAAAGCATAGAGGGAGTGTCGTCGGCAAAATCCAAACGAGCACCAATGAGCAGTTTTATCTGGGCTTGTTTTGCTGCGCTATGAGCACGAACCACCCCAGCCAAAGTATTTCTATCAGCAATGCCAATGCCATAATAGCCCAATTTTTTGGCTTCATATACGAGCTCTTCGGGGTGAGAAGCTCCGCGTAAAAAGCTAAAATTGCTTGTTGTTTGAAGTTCAGCATAGAGCATTTAGGCAAATACCCCGTGCAAAAACCACCGCGGAGGAGTACCTTGACGAAAAACCCATACTCGTCGACCCTCATTATCTTCTAAGCGAAAATAATCACGAGCCTCATTTTTTGTGAGATGCCACCATTCAGCTTCAATACGTTCTGGGCCGTCAGCTTTGATGATATTGAGCGTTATATTGCCCCATCTTATTTGACGCGGAGGGTGATCGGGCAAAAGCCCAATAGCTAAAATTGGCAGAGGAGGATTCAAAAGACGCACAGGTCGTGGTCCACAAAGCATATCATGATATTCGGGTACGTGGCTTAGTCCTATAACTTTGGAAATACCGCGCTCAGGGATATGACTATTCGCAGGGAAAAGTCGGAAAAAAACTTTTTTCACCCAAGCGAGTGCTTAATAAATCTGCTAAATCTGTAAGTTGCGTATTTTTTGAAGATTTGTCATCCCGGCGAAGGCCGGGATCCAGAATACCTGATTTAGCTTCGCCCTGGGCCCCGGCCTTCGCCGGGGTGACATCTAACAAAGCTTGGGAGTAACTATTTTTCCCAGCGAGATTGTTGAGATTTTTAACTAGATTCATTTGCTCTGCACTGAGGGGAGCCGTTTGTAAGGCTTCAAGGCTTATGCTTTCAATACCAAGTCCAGCATTAAAAGTGCCAAGGCGCAACGTAATAAGCTGCATCAGCTTTTTAAGGTTGAGACTTGCTTCACTAACACCAATCACAAATGAATATTTTTTTTTATCGAGTCCAATGAAGAGCAATTGCAGCTGAATAATGCCGAGCTGTTGTTCAACTAAGCTTGTACAGAGTTCCGACAGAGCAAAAGTCACCGCCTTCATAAGATGCTGGGTGCTTCGTGCAGGCTCCATTAAGACTTTTTCAATTTGCCAGCATTTTTCTTCGACCACATTGTCGAGAGCAGTAGGTCGTATCCCCAGAAGTTCATCAAGATAACTTATTAATTGATTGCCAAAACGTTGTGCTAAACTTTTTTGAGGTAAAGCCAATAAATCACCACAACTTGCGATACCTAATTCATCCAAGGATAAAAAAGTCTGCTCACTTAAACGCAAAGCGGTTAAAGCAAGAGGAAAAAGTACCTCGGGCATTTCATTATGATTCACAATGCTGTTTGGGCGAGCTTGTGCTAGAGCTGCTGCTGCCCATACGGTAGGTGCAATAGCGCCCTGTATAGTCCCCAAATTTAGCTGAGTAAGTTGTTTGTTTAATTGTTGCAAGAGCATCTTTTCGCCCTTACACAAATGAGCACAGCCACTAATATCAAGGATGATTCCATAGGGACTGTCATCAGCAACAATAGGGCTAAATTTTCTGCAGAGGGTGCTTATCCTTCCAATATCTTGGCTTTTGAGACCATTTGCAAAATAAAGATAGGCAAAACGCTTATGAGCTCTATTCCATAGGCCAGTCGTGGAATGCAAGGGATCAAATTTCACGGCCATAGAAAGCTCCAAAGGGAGCCGAACTGTAGCTTGAAGAGCGAACAGTGTCAAAAGGAAGCGGCTCTTAATGAGCTTAACACCAGAGCCTTAGCTGTTAGAAGTAAGCTCCCATCCTTTAGCTTTTATGCATTTTTGCATTAATTCCATAGAGTTGTTATACGATTCATTGCTATCATTTAAATCTATAGTTTTTTTTGAGCTCTCCCAATCGCATTCAGCTTTTGCCTGTTCAAGACTTATTTTCGCCCATGGTTTTTGAACATAGCTTATGGAGCTGCAGCCTACAAAGAAGATCAAAGAGCTAAATAGGACCCAATTTATTTTATGCATTTAATATCCTTTGTACTTTGTTAGAGCCCGTTTTTGCAGTTACTAACTCATTTCTTTCAGATATATTTAAGCACTGATTTTGCTCATTCCATTCTAAAAGCCAGCTATGCGGAGCAGTACCTCGTTTAGCACGCAATAACTCCACTAACAATCTAATGTTTCCAATTCCTTGATAATGCAGAAAAGAAGGCGCATCTGTGCTTGGTTGCGAAGAAATACGCCATCTGGTTGCAGCCACATTGTGAGTTGTGCATTTTTTCCCCTCAGTCAAAAGTAGCAAAGCCGTTACCCCATATTTTCTAGAAGCCAAATGCAAGCGCCTGCTCGTTGCGAGGCTAAAACTAAGACCTTCGGCAATAACAGTGGAAAGCCCTGGCGTTTTAAGGCCTTCTTCAACCGCCCAAAGACCATCCTTTTGTGAATTAAAAGGGGCAAAAAACACTTTTTCGGGATCAAGTCCAAAAGTACTTAGGCCTTGAGGGCAGATATTATCTTGAGGAAGGCACCATAAAACTGGACCATGATTTTGAGTTAATTTACCTGCAATAATGGCACAAAAACCTAAGGCCGAAGGCAAATGCCCGGCTATTATTTCATGTATTTCACCACGTGCTAAACCTTTATCAGGTAGTGCCTCATCAAGTGCAACTATACCCAAGGGTAGTGGGGTCTGAGGGCAATGATAGTCCGACTCCAGAACTTTAATGCGCTGACGTAAGAGATCAAGATTCATAACCATACAAGCTCCAGGGGAGCTAAATTTTTAACTCGGGTAGTTAGGGCTGTCAAAGGAATTTAATTTATTTAAATATATTACTTAAATGTCAGTAAATTAGGATCTGACTGTAAAAGAAGGTACTCTTCAAAGATGAAAAAAGTACCTTTGCTTACAGTTGTTTTTTTTAGTTATTGTCTGCTTTTAGTTGTATTAAATTGCAATAAAAATGTGCCGACTCAAACAGTCGTTACAGCGCCCAGAAATAGCTCGAGCAATACGGCGCCATCATCGGGTACTTGGTTTATGCAGCTTATGGGCTCAGAAAATGCGGTGTATGATTCGCGATATTCGGTATTTGTTGTTGATTTATTTGATGCCACTGATGCTTTTATTAAAACAGTGCATGACAATAAAGCCCAAGTAATAGCTTATTTTAGCGCCGGCTCTTTAGAAAATTGGCGTCCAGATATTTCTCTTGTTGATCAAGCAGCTATAGGCTCAGTTTATCAAGGCTATGACAATGAAAACTGGTTGGATATTCGTGCCAGTAGTGTCAGAGCTTTGGTCAGTGAACGCTTGGACCTTGCCAAAAAACGGGGCTTTGATGGCGTAGATCCTGACAATGTCGATGGCTATACTCAAGACTCAGGATTTTCTTTAAGTGCTGCTGATCAGATAAATTTTAATCAATTTATTGCAACTGAGGCGCATGCCCGTGGCCTTTTAGTTGGCCTCAAAAACGACCTTGAGCAAGCCGCTCAGTTAGTAACGTCATTTGATTTTGCCGTTAATGAGCAATGTTATGATTTTAATGAATGCGACTCGTATGCGCCATTTATTAGCGCTAATAAACATGTTCTAGCCATTGAATACGCAGATACTCAACAAGACGCTCCTGCGCTGTGTAAAAAACTGGTAAATGCCTCACTTGCTGCAGGCATCCAAACGGTAATAGCAACACTGAGTTTAGATGGCTTTTGGTCACTATGCCCGTAAAAAGCTAATGGCCACCCATTCACCTTGCTGAACGGTGTGCTGGTGCTGCAATCCTAAACTTTCATAGGCACGACGAACAGCATCAGCTTGAGGTGCTAAAATTCCACTCAGAATAAGAGTGGCCGGAGTTTTTAAAGCTGCTGTTATTTGGGGCGCTAAATCAATCAAGGGATGGGCCATGATATTAGCGACCACAACATCAAATATGGCACCAAATTCATCAGGATTTTTATTGTAAACCGCAATTTGATGGCTGACTTTATTTATTTCAATGTTTTCTTGAGCAACGACGAGCGCATCTTCACAAATATCAGTGCCCACAACTTGTTCGGCACCAAGTATTGCCGCCAAAATTGCTAAAATTGCGGTGCCGGTGCCAACATCAAGAACTTTTAAGGCATTTTTTTGTGAAACAGCTTCCACCAGAGCCTGAGCGCATAGAGTGGTCGTTTCATGATGACCAGTGCCAAAAGCCATGCCTGGATCCAAGTAAATGACCGCTTTGACATCGGCTGGTGCAACAAATTTATCCCGCTCCCAGGAAGGCACAATGAATACGCCACAGCCTAAATCTAAAGATTTCCAAGCTGCTTTAAATTTGGCATCCCAATCTTCCTCAGCCAAAATATCCCAGTGCATACTCAAAGAGGGCTCTATATTCATGGTCTTTAAATATCGATCAATGGTTTTTTCCACTAATTGCTGGGTTTCTGGACTTTCTTCAAAAGCTGCAACGAGTTTCGTGATGCCTGTATTTTGGTAAGCTAATCCAGGAACAGCCCGAGTTTCATCATCTTCAGTGACCGTCCCTAATGAGCCCGCTTCCAGCAAAGCTTCCTCAATAATTTCTGCTACTTCAGAAGCTACTTCAATCGTAATGCGTGGCCAAGTTACGGGCTTTTTCATAAATTAAGGATTCCTGCCAAATTGAGCAAAATCAGGCTTGCGTTTTTCTAAGTAGGCGTCACGACCTTCTTGGCCTTCTTTTGACATATAAAAAAGCATGGTGGCGCATCCAGCCAATTCTTGCAATCCCGCTTGGCCATCACAATCAGCATTTAATGCTGCTTTTAAACAACGAAGAGCGGTTGGAGAATGAGCTAGCATTTCTTGGCACCATTTTACGGTCTCTGATTCTAAATCATCTAAAGGCACCACGGTATTTATAAGGCCCATATCAAGTGCCTGCTGTGCATTATACTGACGACATAAAAACCAAATTTCCCGCGCTTTTTTCTGACCAATAATACGAGCCATATAACTCGCGCCATAACCACCGTCAAAAGAGCCTACTCTAGGACCGGTTTGCTGAAAAATAGCGTTTTCGGCAGCTATGGTTAAATCACACATCATATGCAGTACATGACCACCACCAACGGCGAAGCCAGCTACCATAGCCACCACTGGTTTAGGACAGGTGCGAATTTGCCTTTGAAAATCAAGCACATTTAAACGATGCACATCACCGTCATCTTTATAGCCAGAATCCCCGCGAACATTTTGATCACCCCCTGAGCAAAAAGCCAGGCGGCCTTCTCCAGTCAAAATTACTACGCCAATTGCTGGATCATTACGAGCTTCGTCTAAGGCCAGGCTCATTTCTCTCACAGTTAAAGGTCTAAATGCATTGCGCAGTTCTGGACGGTTAATAGTAATTTTTGCGATGCCATTATATTTTTGATATTTAATATCAGTGTATTCTTGCGCAGTGACCCAGTTAAATCCTGACATATATTCTCCTTATTTTATTGTGCTAAAATCAATTGGGCTTCTCTCATTTTAGGGTAGAATTGTTTAATGCTTCTGAAAATCTGTGTCGCCATTTCCTCGTGATAAACATGCGAGCTTTTATTGCGGCAACTTAGCATCTCAAGCCATATTTCTTCATCGTCAATCCATTTTTGTGCATAGGCGGCTCGCAAGGCTGCTTTGGGAGAATTGACTTCAATACCTAAAAAGCGAAGTTTTTCTTGAAAGGATTTCCAGGCAAGTTCAAAGGAAAACTCAAAACGTTGAATAGTACCATCCATTGATAAGCGATTTGCTTCAGTGGCTTCAACAATAGCTTCCTGCAATCGATCAAGAGCAGTACTGAAAGCCGTAAGCTTAGTTGTTTCTGCCATCATTTGGACTCCGTTTAAATAAAGTTAATTTATCTTTCATGATATTTTTTAAGAATTGCTGGTCTTTCACTTGCTCAAGATGAATGCAGTCAATTTCTAAAAGGGTATCCGCATTTTCTATGATATCTTCGACTTTTAGCCAGTCCCGCCAAGAAGCTTGTGGTGCACCGATAGCAAGGTCAATGTCGGAACGAGGACGGTTATCTCCACGGGCTCTTGAGCCATAGAGATAAATACTTTCTACAAAAGGTAACTGTTTTAGCAGCTCAAGAAATTGATATGCTTTAAATTCCGACATTTTTTCTCTACATGTTTACACGATAATTTATTGCTAAATCCGTCGCTGTGCTGGTCATCGCTTCTATCACAGTATGATGGCTTGTCGAGAGAGAGGCGCTTAAAGCAGTCTCAAATTCTTCTTGAGTGCTTACTCGGAGGTGTTTGACCTTAAAAAGGTGAGAAGCTCCGGATAATTCAGCGTTTGGCGGACTATCAAAATAGGGAGAAAAACATTTGTCATACTGAGCTATGGGCAAAAAAGAAAAAATGCCGCCGCCATTATTATTTGCAATGACAATTACCACTGGCTGCGAGCAATAGCTCAACAAGCTCAGACCGTTAATATCGTGCAGAAAAGTCAGGTCACCAATAAATGCTACCAAAGGTTTTTTCAGCCCCAGCGCAAAGCCGCACGCAGTACTTATATTACCGTCGATACCCGACGTGCCACGGTTCACGGCGATATGGGCGCTCTTGAGTTCAGGAGTAAAAAGGCTTAAGGCGCGAATAGGCATGCTGTTGCCGATAAAAAGCGCGGTATCTTTGTTAACTATGCGACTAATTGATTGCGCGACGTGACGCTGAGATAACTCCTTTTCTTCATTAATGACATTAAGAAGTGTTGTATGCTCATGAGAAGAAATTTCTTTATAATTTGATAAAAGCGTCGAACTTGAAGGTGTTGTGAGTAAGCCTAGTAATTTATCTACTAAATGACTAATATTGGCATTGACTCTATGAGTAACGCTATGATCAGGATCAAGACGTTTATCACTATCATCAATAAAAATATGCGCTTTCGCCTCGCTATTTTTTATAAAAGAGGGCGTGCTTTTAGATACTAGTCGTCCGCCAAACTGTAATATCACATCAGGCTTAAGTGCAGGATCATTGAGCTGATTAATTTTTGCTATGGTGCGCTCAATAGAAGGTATAGAAAATTCACCCAAGGTTGATGATACGTCAGCAATAAGAGGCCATTTCAAGGTGGTTGCGAGTTTTTTTATGGCGTCTTTGTCTCTTTGTTGGGTGAGTGTTCCAACAACAATAAGTCCTTTCTCTGCATGCCCAATCATTTGACAAAGAGAAGCTGCTTCGCTTTCTTCTAGTTGTTTAATAGGGGAAGGGTAGTGAGTAAAAACCTTGCAAGAATCGCGCCATTTTTCCACACCTTTTAAGGTATGGAGATTAAATTCTTTTTTTATAGGAGCTAAGGGCTCATCGAAATGCCAGTTAATGTGCACTGGTCCAGGCGTTGAATCAATGCTTTGACTGTAGGCATAATCAATTGTTGACAAAACCCGGAGAGAGTCGATGTTATCACGAGGAGTGATTTGGCATTGCCAGCGAGGATAATGGCCAAAAATTTTACCTTGATCAATGGTTTGGTTGGCACCGCAATCACTCAGAAAATCTGGCCTATCAGCACTTATAATGATCATGGGAATGTTATCGATGCTCGCTTCAATTATACTGGGCAGGAGATTAGCAACTGCAGTTCCTGAGCTTACAATGACGCACGCCGGTTTATGAGTTGCTTTTCCATAACCCAGCGCAAAAAAGCCTAATGAACGCTCATCATAACAAATAATATTTTGAGTTTTGCCGTGTTCGGCAACAGCAACGGCCAGAGGACTCGAGCGAGAACCGGGAGCAATGCAAAAAATGATCACAACCTAATCTATATAATTCTTCTATAGCAATGCTGGTCCATAACATATTGATATTTGCAGAATTCATCTAAGCTCCAAAATGCGTAACAAATGCCAACCTCTTTCTTTAATTTAATAAAACTGCAATCTTGCCCTACTATTCGAGAACCTTTTTAAAATGGAGAAGTCATGTTGACAAAAAAATTAGCTAGCCTGTTTTTCGTGAGTTTATGTCTCAGTTCTTTAACTGCACAAGCTAAACTGCTGCATAATTTGCCTGAAACTTTAAGTATTGGAGAAAAAGTTCTCAAACTTAATGGTGCGGGCGTAAGAAAGAAAATTATCTTTTCCGTTTACGTCGGAGGCCTCTATTTGGCAACCCCAAGTAAAGATGCAGCCCATGTTATTGAAGTTGATGAAGCTAAGGCGGTTAGCATGCACTTCTTGCGTGATGTTAATAAAAAGCAACTTGTTGAATCTATGAGTGAAGGATTCGAAAAAAATGTCAACGATAAAGGAGCAGCTCAAAAAGCAAATATTGATAAGTTGTTTAATCTGTTAGTCGACATAAAAGAAAACGAAGTTCTTACTTTTTCCTATGTTCCTGCTGTGGGAGTCACAGTAATTAAAAGTGGGACGAGCTTAGGGGTGATTAACGACAAAGAATTTGCCAAAGCGCTTTTTTCTATCTGGTTTGGTTCAAATCCGCCGTCAGAAGATCTTAAAAAAGGTATGCTGGGTATGTAGTTATAGGGGAGCTGTCATAACGAAATAACTAAATTATGACAGCAATCTTGAAGGTCGTCCCTACTGCCAACTATATTGCGCGAGCTTAGCGCATGCTTGCTCAACAATTGCCATAGAAGGCCCCAGATAAAGACGTATCCAATCACTATGGGCATCATTTTCTAGAAGTGCCATGTTGGCAGGAGCCACGATAAGATGATGTTTATTAAGGATATCGAGTAAGAAAGATCGATTGGGATAGAAATCTTTGTGAAAAATTTTGGGCACTTTGAGCAAATAATAGGGTGAGCATGTTGAATTGTATAAAAATTTGGTTGGGTAATCACTCTGAGTGCTGAAAAATGATTTAATGTAGTTTTTCTTGTCTTCTAAATTTTGGCAAAATTGACTTATAAAATCTGTCGATTCGGGCATAAATAACCACTTTGCCATCGCAGATTGCCACACACCACCATAACCATAAGTATGATCGTAAGAAAGTTTGCCCATTTTTTCCATAACCGCTCGTTCCCCTACGACAGCTCCAAGTCCCCATCCGTTACACTGAAACTGTTTGCCTAAGCTTCTTACCGCTAGCCATGGTTGTTTTAGTTGTCCTGCACTTAGTTCAAATAATATACGTAGAGCAGATGTCGCGGGTTCGCTTTTGCTATCGACACCAAAATAAGCATCGTCAATAAGTATGCTGGTTTGATATTCAAGGGCAAGCTGCAAATATTGTTTAGTGAGATGCTCGGGCCAGTTCACACCGGTAGGATTATGTTGGGTATTAAGCACGACTACAATATTATGATTTTTACCAGCAGAACAATATTTTTTTAAGCAGTCATGAAAATCATCGATGAGAGGCAAAAAATTATTTTCGCAAGATAAGGAAAAGGAGTTCATGCGGTAATTCAGCGAGCCAAATACTCCCTGATAATCCCAGCTAGGGGCTGCAAAAATGAGCATTGGAGCTGAGTCCGCGGCATTTTTTACTAAACGGGCAAAATCATATATTTTTGTGCGAGTTCCGGTTGAAGACCAGCCAACAATCCAGTCGCAATTGCTGGGTAATTTATTTTGTTCAAAGATATACCGATGCAGGACTTCGCGATATCGGGGTCGTCCCCAGCTACTCAATTGATAACCATTATCCATGAGATCCGCTTCCATGAGCAATGACTGTAGCTGAGGGGGAGCAAGATGCCAGGTTTCACCATACGCCAAGTAAAGAAATTTATTCACGCCATTACTATTGAAGACATTTTGTAGGTCGATTATATGTTGCTCGGCTGGAATCGTCTCTTTGATAACATGTTCAGTCATGGCTTTAGTAAAGGGCATAAACTCTCCACTTATGTAGGGACAAGATCTCCTTATCGGTTAATAAAAATAAGCGTTCGTAACAATCAGCCAATTGACCCGCGTATAAGTTTTCATTTTGGAGATAGATTTAACGATATGCAAATAAATGATTTTTTTGTGAAATTTTGATATGCTAATTTCGGTTTGGCGTTTAAAGGAGTTAACTTTATGAAAGAAATTACCGATATGTCAAAACAAGTTCGAAAAGGGGAACGCTTTCCCAATTGGAATAATTTTTACAAAGAAAATAAAGTGAACACCATGCCCTGGTTTCATCCAGAATTAGATGCTGATTTAAAAAAAGCACTACGGAAGATGAAAATCAGCAGCGGCAGCTTTCTTGATATTGGAACAGGTCCAGGGACACAAGCTGAACAGTTATGTAAGATGGGTTTTACGGTAACGGGAATAGATCTTTCAGATGCCGCAATTGAGGGGGCAAAAAATCGTTTTAAAGATATGCCCATTAAGTTTTTGGTTGATGATGTTATACATTCTCATTTAGCAGGTCCCTTCGATTTTGCTTTTGATCGAGGATGTTTTCATGTTCTTCCACCCACCGAACGCCAAGTGTATGTTGAAACTCTGGATCGATTACTTGTTCGAAAGGGAATTCTATTTTTGAAATGTTTTTCATCGGAAGAAACTAATGTTGAAGGGGGACCATGGCGTTTCCAAAAACAGGATATTATCGATATTTTTGAAAAACGTTTTGAAATAAAGGGGATCACCCCTTCAGTATATCAGGGCACACTCACCATTCAGCCTAAAGCACTTTTTTGCATTCTTGAAAAAAAATGAAGTGTTTTGAAATGATGGTCGCTTTTAAAGAAGCAACTATTTTTCAGCTTTAAGAAGATAAGCACCCAAAATATGTCTAACAAGCAAACACTTGTACTCGAAAGTGCAAAATCAGGAGCCAAGTGAGCTGAAATATGGTGGCTAAGTTGGTAAGTACCCTTGTGTAGTTCTCATACGGGGTACGTATGGACGTGGGTAAATTACCAAAGGTTGGCGAAACGATTGTCCTAGTAGAAGATGAGGAGCGTGTCCGAACTCTATGTTCACTGGTTTTGCGTAAGGCAGGCTATCAAGTGATTGAGGCTAAAAATGGCCGAGAAGCCATGGATATTGTAAAAAACCTGAAGTCGCCTATTAATCTTTTGTTAACTGATGTTGTCATGCCCGAAATGAATGGAAAAGAAGTGGCCGATCTGATTACGAATCAATTTCCAGACGTAAGAGTAATTTATATGTCCGGTTTTATAGGAGAAATCGCCATCGATAAAACGGACTCTCATTTTTTACAAAAGCCTTTTACGCCCACGATATTAACTTCAAAAGTTGAAGATACTCTCTCCCACAAAGATAAGAACAACCAGAAGAATTAACTCACAGCTCGGTGTTATGAGCTAACTGAATTTACCAGCTAACTTCATTTTCAATGTGAAATTGTGTATGTGGACCTGCAGTGAGAGTGATCCTGCGATTTCCTTTGCCCTGAGTTTCTTCCCAAGTAAAAGTTCCATCATTATTTTTTCTAAGGAATTTAAAATCTATTTGCTTATTTTTCGGTGCTTTGATTTTGGTTGCCCATTGAGGGATTTTACCCACACGAGAATAGAGAGGAATGGCATATCTGAGATCCCAGTTGCCTAATTCAGCTATATTACCGCTCACAAATACGATTTGACCTAGTTCTGTATGGGTTGTAACGCCAAGCAATAATATGGCTTCATTCGAATTTAGAGGGAAATCTCTTTCAAAAAAATTGCGGGCAAAGCGCACCACAAAAGCAGGCAGTTCCAGTAGCCTTTTTTGCGCAGCTAATACGGCTTCTGCTGTGCGAATAGTAAGCTCCCCTGTAGGAGTATGAATTGCTTCAAAGCTATTCCCTTGCACAAAAATCGCGGGAGGCAACCCATATTTTTGAAGAATCCAATCCATGACCAGGCGAGTTGTTCTGCCATTGGCGTCTTTATAAGGGTGAATACGCACAAGTTGCTGATATGCTGCTGCGGCCATTTCTATGGGATCCATTTTTATAGCTTCGGCATGATGATACCAATTGATAAAATCGCGAAGGTAAAGGCCAACAAGATCCGGAGCCGCCCCAAAATCTTGAGCTCCGTGGACTATTGAGTCTGTGGTGATGCCTCCGTGATAATGATGGGTTTGGGTTTTGTCGCGGGTTAAGCCGGCTTGTGATTCTTCAGAATATCCAGACGTGGACAAAAGTACTGCATTTATTTGGTTGATTCGTTCAATGGTAATCTCTTGATGATTGCTCACAAAAGTGTTTATCAATGAAGTAGCGTTAGCGAAGTTAAAAAAGAGACCTTCAGCGTATGAATTGATTGATTGGGATGGTCCGCTTCGACCGGGTAATAAAAGGTCTAATTCTTCTTTTTGAAGTATAAGAGGGCCGAAAAAACGCCAATGATTAATTTCACCTTCCTTCTGTTTTAATTGATCTTTTTCTAAAGCTCCAATTGGAGTAAGAGGTGCAATAGCTCCATTGTCTAAGGGACGACCATAATTAAGCGCTCCCGCGCCAGCGGTATTGTGATCAAAATGAGGGTTTGAAGGGTTCGAATCGTTTGAACGGGTGCGCATTGAGCCAGCGGCATTGCTTCTGAGCCCCAAAAATATAATCACCATGCTTGCAGCTATTGCAATGGTAATTTTTTGTGGAAAATTAGCCATGAATCCTCTCTTTCAATACGAGGTCATCCAACCATAAATAATATAAAATAATATATATCATTTGCTGGTGGATAATTCATGTCAGAGTCTAAATGGCTGCTAGAAGAGCATTAAGTATCACCATCCAAACTAAGCTGCATGGATAATTGTCTTAAAGAATCGGCAAGTTCTTCAGAGCGCGAATAAAGGCGAAAGGCACGGCCTACAGCTGCAAATATTTCTTGCAACATCTTCATTTTTTTGCTGTGATTGTTCTTTTTCATCCCTATCTTCCTCGTCAGCATTTTCCCTGCTACTTTTTCGAAATTCATCAAAAGTTTTTGAAAACTCTGCATTAATTTGTCTTTCTACCAGACCCGCCAGAAAAGGTTGCAAAAGAACTCCGATGGAAGACTGGCTATGTGACTCACCGTTAATTACTTCAAGCAAGCATTTTTCAATTTTTTCCGCGACTACAGTGCTGACAAAATTAGTGGTATCGATAACAAAGCCTTCATAAATTCGTGGAACGCGGCTTGCGCGGAGTACTTTTTTTGTCTCCTCCGATACTATCGTTGTAAAATCAATGTCATGAACCAAATATGCGCCTAAACTATACTCGCTTCGTCTGAGATCGCGCCCCCCAGCAAGTAAGGCGCGGCCAATTCTTGTCTCTGATATTGGTCTCATTAATTCTGAGCTCAATTTATCATCTCGGTGGTTTTCCCCGAGCAACAATTCTCTGCCACCCTCATCAATTATATTAACACGTTCGTTTTCTATTCTAACGTGTCCCTTGCGTGAAGTTTTCGGAACTGCGCCACCTGCGGCTGCACCCCCGCCAAAGTCATCTGAATAAAAAACCACCTCTACATCGCGTAGCGGCAGGCGATCAATCTCAGCTTGCTTAAGAGCTGCTTTTATGAAAAAGCTGCCCTTTAATTCTTCCAAGCTTTGAATTGCTCCTGTATCGTCACCATTTTCCTGGAGTCTTGCGGTTATGGCAGAACTAATACGAAAGAGCTCTTCGTGGCGAGCTTTGTGAGCTTGGGTATTTCCCTTATTAAGCCGTGAGACCAGTTTATCAGAGCGAATTATGCCCTGAGGTCCGTTCTGAATTTGAAAGGTAAGCACTTCAAAATCATCAGGTCTCTCATGCGAATTCATCAAAAGAATCTCAGATTTTTGTGCGTCGTAAGCCCTAAGCATCTGAATCCAGTTTTCCGGGCTTGCTATGTTGAAGTATCTCATCATGGCACTACTTAATAACTATTGCCTTCATAAGCAACAATGCTTATGTCCACTCAGAAAAAGTTATGGAAAGCCGAGCACTTAAGCCGCTGGTGGAACAGATTTTTCCATGCTCGGCTTATTCACACATATATTAAAAGCACATGTCTGTGAGCAGCAATCGAAATCTAGCACACAGCTGCTTTTTAATTGGGCACAGGCCGCGGTTTCTGCTTTTTGAGGGCTGCTGGAGTTACTTATTTTTCTTTGGTCCTGCTGGGTTAAGATAGCGCGCATGAGCGCTTTTCTCTCCAAATAATGCTGTGCTTCTTTGACTGTGATATATCGTGGTTTCTGGTATTATTTTATCGATTTCCCAGTGAAGATATAAGGGTACCTCTTTCTTGCCGATTTTTAGTGAAATCCACCCGGGCATTTGATGACTCTCAAGTTTTAAAACATGTTTAAATATTGAAAAGTGAATTTGTTCGTATGCTATCCAGCCATAACCATATTTGGACGAGCCATCGTCTTCAAAAAGGGTTATATCGGAGGTCATTTTATATATTGGTTCAATAAGCGACGTGTAGAACTTTTTAGACAGGCCAATCAGGCCGCTCAGTATGCAATACGCGTCGCTTGACATTATGGTATGCTGGTCATTCAGTGGTAATTTTTTTACAATTTTTTCGACCTGAGGGCGGGTGATATAATCTTTAATCGTGCCATCTCCCTTGTGCATAAAAAAATGACCGTGTTCCCGAATGTATTCAAATAGCGGCGCCGGCGAGCGAAGAACCAAAGCGCCAGCATCGATACATAAAAAGTAAGGAAACATTTCAGCCATTTGTTTTACGGCGACGGGTTTCCAGGCATAATAACCCCGGGCCAGTCGGGGGGCATTCTTCCACATTGGCACCATAAAAGGAGTGAGAAGGTCAGGGTTAGTTTTTTCAAGATCATAGACGCCGACTTTTTGGATGTTTCTGAGTATGGCTTTTTTGCTCCTCTGTAAGTCCTAAATCAAAAACAGCGATGTGCTTGAGCTTTTTTAAAATCAACCTCATGAATGCTGCCAATAAGATTCATCAAAAAAGGAAAGTACTGGCTGTCTGCATAAGTACAGTAAGCATGCCCAATATCAGGCAATTTCTCTGCATATAGGTGATTGGGAATTGGCATCATCATAAAGACGATAAAGAGGAATTTTTTCACGCGCGCCAACTGGTTAATTTTTGCTGTTTATCTCTTAATTTTATAATATTAAATTGTCTTTAAAAAAAACAGCGTTTAAAATAAATATTTATATGAGCTTAAAAAATAATTGTTTACTGTTACTAGTTTTACTATCTTTCGACACTCTGCAAGCAGAACCGCGAATTCAAGATATGTCCGCTGGCGAAGCAAGCACCGCTCTTATTGTCGCTGCGCAAAAAAGCTGGTTGGTTCACACAAAGGAATTGCTGAAGGTGTCGGATATCGATGTTGATATAACAGATCAGTTAGGTGCTACACCGTTGATTTACGCCAGCGCGACCGCGCTTGATAGTTCTCTGATTTCAACGTTAATAGATGCTGGTGCCGACGTAAACAAGGCGGATAACTCTGGTCGCACACCATTGATCATGGCTTGTTTAAGCGCCATTGATAGTGCTCCGCTCAATTTGAAAAAACTCATAAATGCACCAAACATAAATTTTAATCACAAAGATTTTCGTGGCAAATCTGCGTTGTTCTATGCTGCTGAACGGAGTAAAAAGGATCGTTTTCTTATGCTTCTAAATACTCTTGGCGTTGACATTAATCTGGCCAATAGCGACGGTAATACACCATTAATGTATGTAACTCAGGGCTCGTGGTTAGCAGGCGTGCACGCTTTACTTGCACAACCAGATATACAAATTAATACCGTCAACAAAAAAGGTGAAGGGGTATTATTTCTTGCCGTCGACTCTCTTATTTTCGCAGAAAATATTGCTGAATACCTTGCGCTAATAAGAACTCTTGTTCGTGCAGGATCCCAGGACATTCAGGGACAAGCGATGGCTCATGCGCAAAAAACAAACAATTTATCGGAAGAATTGCGTACACAAGTTATTGCTGCTTTACAAAATAACTCGGTGCTTAAACAGCGGTCTTTAAGAACAAGCTATCGCGCGAAAAAAGTGAATGCACATCCTGAATAATTCACAGATGTATGCATTGCCAATTGTGTGGTAGGAGCTTCGTTGTAATAAACGAAATTTCTAATTTCCAAACTCGTAATTTCATCGCTATTCACATTGGAAAACCCACAACCAAAGAAATATGAATGCGATTGATAAGGTATGGCTTTCTTGCTTTTATTTCAATAATGGTTAGCTGGTCATATGCAGCTACCAATTTGAAATTAGTTAGAGGATATGTAGTTCATGACCCGGAGCAAGGTCTTCCCCCGCCACTAAAAACAGACCTCATCGACAAAGCCCGTGAAAAAGCCTTGGCTAATCTCGGCGATGCAGAAAAATATCAGCAGCTCTCAGCCTGGCATGATGAGATAAAATGCACGCCCGTTTATAAAGGATCGCTCCATTGCTACTCAGCTGATATTAGGTCAGAAGCTTCCTTTGTCCCTGTTGATAGACTCGAAGATACCTGGTTAATTGCTGCTTCTGGTCTGAGCGATTCCTGGCTTAACAATTCACGAGACATAAGCTATCAACAAGCTTTACAGGCTGCAAATTTTTGGTGCAATGGCAAGGTACTTTTGCCACCAATTCAAGAAGAATGGAATCTTATTGGCTGCTGGAAGGGACTTTCACGTTTCTTGAAATACAATGCCACTTTTGAATGTATAAAATAGATGGATAAGCAGCGTTCTAAGGCTGGCTACATGCAATCGGAACTTCAATTTCAAAGTTCGATAATTTTCCGTTATGGAATAAATCGACCTCCATTTTTAGAGACCAGCCATCGTCGCCTTTTTGTATTACCGAATAGGCGACCCTTTCACGATCTAGCCCGTTTGATTTTTTGCTGACTGCTTCGACGGAGGAGATGCGACCCGGTGATTCAAAGCTTATTTTGGCATCAACTAAGAAGGAGTCTGTCTCATCACTGTTCGCGCTTTTTAACACGATGGCTACCATTCCCCGAGTGTCGTTTTCCTGTCGACTAAATACTTGGAATGTTCCTTCACTACCAACCATTTGGCACATAAGTCGAGGCTGGTAAGTGTTGGTGCGTAAATGGTTAAGTGTATTAGCGTTTGCTGTTACGACGCCTAAACAAATAGTCATTAAGAGAATATTTTTCATCTATTTTCCAATGCTGTTGTGCGCAAATTCGCGCAAATATATTTGTTTTGATAGCGCTTGAGATTGCGCATTAATATCAGGCGCTTGTCGGGCTGCTGGATCTCAGCATTTAAAACCGTTTAGCAGGAAGATGCCAGCTGTTGCCAACAAGATTCAAGAACGACAATATTGCCTAAACTATGCTGATTGGAATCAGAGCTCTCTGCCGATGAAAAGCCATTCAATATTTTATTGTTCATCTCATTTATTTGATAGCAATAGAGTGAGTGGGTGGCATTCACGGCAATTTGCTGAGGAATTTGTTTGTCGTTTAAAGTCACTACAATGATGTTATCATCTATATTTGCTTGCCAAGGATTGCTTAGCACCTGTATGCGCCCTTTTTCGCCTATCATTTCAAAATGCCAGAACTTACCCACATCGTCAGTTGTAGATACCGTTGCTAATACGTTGTTGGCAAATTTAAGCAAAATAGTGGTTTGGTTATCGTTGCCTGTCTGCGGGTTAAATCTACCCATCGCTTTAATTTCAATAGGTTCGGCACCTGCAAGTAAACGTATTAAGGAAATTGGATAACATCCCAAATTGCGAAGAGCGCCACCTGCTTTTGGGTTTGCCAGATGCGCAATTGGAGCACTATAACTCGCATTAAATAGTTTGATATCGCCAATAACCTTATCCGCCACCAACTTAGTTAACTGCTTAATAAGGGGATGGTAGCGATACATCAATGCTTCAAGACAATAGACATTATTTTGCGCGACTGCCAAAAAGGCTTCCTGTGCTTCACTGACAGTGAGAACAAAGGGTTTTTCACACAAAATATGCTTCTTTGCATGCGCTGAACGAATAGTCCATTCTTTGTGTAAATAATTGGGTAACCCAATGTAAATTGCATCAATATCGCCATCATTGAGCATATCTTGATAATTGACATACGATTTAGGCACCAAAAAACGAGCTGCAAATGAGGATAATTTAGATGGCGAACGGCTACCAATAGCGATCAATTCACCTTCTACGGACTCATCGATTGCCTTTGCCATTACTTCGGAGATAAAACTGCTACCCATAATGCCCCAACGTACTTTTTTTGTCATCATGTATAATCCTCCTGTGAATCCTTTGGGTGATTAATGCCATCTATGTAAGGTATGTTGGTATAATCTAAAACATTAACTTCTGGAAAACAGGCGATATTAATTCCGTATTCACTGGGATTACTTCGTCGCTGATGATGAGTGTAAACCCCGCAGATTGAACAAAAGTAATGTTTTGCTACTTTGGTATTCCATTGGTAAAGCCTCAGGACGTCCATTCCTTTGAGAACTTGTAACTGATCTACAGGAACACTTGCCACGACAGCCCAGCGTTTGCTGCAAAGCGAACAATTGCATCGTCTCAGCTTTGAAAAAGAACCGTTAAATTGAATCTTAATCTCGACACTTTTGCAATGGCATGAGCCAACCTTGTATTCTTGTTCGTTCAGCATCAAAAGTGAAGCTCCAGTATATATTTAATTTTTTAAGCTTAATATCAAAGTACCTCAATAATCGCATTATTAGGATATGGAATGCGCTTTGTTAAGATGGCAACAGCAAGGTAAACTCTTCTGAAATTGTTACAAATTCATCCATCAATAAAGTGGTACGCTTTTGTAAATCATCCAAATTTGTACTTCCTGCTTCTCCATTTTTACAAATCTTTTGATATGTCGAATGAAGAG
>Ga0206960_1100_pt1 | contig 21586 bp, 26 predicted proteins | sample Alteio_BWOrgHeat_29_FD_153255 | JGI IMG/M metagenome (GOLD analysis project Ga0206960, IMG submission 153255) | Enriched cells from forest soil in Barre Woods Harvard Forest LTER site, Petersham, Massachusetts, United States -... | ecosystem: Environmental > Terrestrial > Soil > Temperate forest >... | reverse complement strand
TGATCAGATCGATGCCGTGCAGCGTCAGCGCGATGGCCGCGGCGGACGCGAAGAAAGCCGCCACGCCGGACTGCTTGAGCGGCGTGTTGCTGATCAGCTCCGGCGCGGCCAGGTAGCCGATAGCCAGAGAAATCAGCATGTATGCCAGCCGCTGCAACACTGGCAAATTCTTGCTGGAGATGGCGACCAGGGCGGCGCCGGCAAATGCGCCGATTAAGGCATTGCCGTCAATGCCCGGGAAGATCGACGACAGGCCGATGCCGGCGGCAGCGGTGACGACGACGGAGGTGGTGCTGGGTTCTGCCATGGTAGGGCCTCGCGGTTAATCCCAGAGCTGCACGGTCTGGGCGGTTTTTGTGGTGGTGGCAGTCGGTTCGGGCAGATTGATCAGGCGGCCGTGCGGCAGGAATGGCCCGTAATCGGCCAAACCGGGATTCAATTCGAGCGCCTCCTCGACGACGTTTGAGGTCGCCCCCAGGTGCCGCATGCACAGCAGGTCCAGGGTGTCGAACTGTTGGGCGCGTACTTGCATCAGATCAGCTCTACTGCGTAGTGCGAACGGCCGGTAATGTCGGCAATCGCCCAATGAGCATTGCGGCGCTGGTCGCCGGGCGCGCTGTCCTGCCATTCCATCGTTTTTTTGTCGCTAAGCGAAGTGGCGGTGCTGTCGTAGTCCCGATAACGTTCGATCAGGTCGGCCTTGGCCGAACAGTAGACCGCGCGGCGATAGTGAGAAATCAACACGCTCTCACGGTCGATACGATCCGCGGGGACGTCGGCCAGCCTAGCGTGGCCGGCGGCGATCTGTTCACGCTTCCAGTTCGCCAGCTCTTGATTGACGTGGAGAATTGCGGCAACTACTGCTTGACGCAAGCGCGGGTCGGTGACGGTACCGTCCAGTCGCATAGCATCCCGCATCTGCGGCAGGTCAATATCTGCATACCAACCGTCGTTTTCCACGATGGTGGTGCTGGCGGGCGGCGTGCTGCTGGGTGTCGACGGTTCGACGGCCATAAAGCTCATAGTGGACTCTTAAAAAAACGGCGGTGGGCGGGCTTCAAACTGGACAATCAAGTCAGCATCAGCCCGCGCCGCCGTGCGCCAGGGGGTGCTCTGTTAGCCTTGCGCTGCCTTCTTCAGGCGACGGTCAAGGCGTTCTATGTCTTTTTTCACGCCTACGCCTTCGAACAGATCGAGGGCGCGTTTCAGGTTGTCTCTTGCCGCTTGAGCAAGGGACAACTTGGCGCGGGTAAAGTCCTTTTTTTCATCAGGGCCAGCGACGGCCAGCTGCGCGTAACCTAGCGCCTTGCATAGCTTGGCGCGGGCTTGGTCGGGGGTGTCGCTGTCCTTGGTCAAATCGGCGACGGCGCCGAGTATGTCGACCGTTTGCTTGTGATCGTTCGCCAGCGTGCCGGTCAGGTACGCGCCGGCGAATTCGTCCAGCAGCATGGTCGGAATATCCCGGCTGTACTGGTCCGGCAGCGTCATCTTGTGTTCGACCGCATAACGGGCGACCTGCAAGGCCCGGTCGAATTGGCCGACGTCGATATACCAGACCAAAATAGTCGTCAGCACATCGTCCTGGCCGCCTTTCCCCGCCGCCAGCACGCCGTCGATCCAGGCGTCATAGTTCGGCAACAACTTGGCCTTCAACTCAATCTTGCTTTTCACGGACTGGATCGACTTGAGGCGGCGCCGGTCTTCGGCCAGCTGGTACAGCTGCAGCTCGTACTGTGAGCCGGAAGTTGGCGCGCCGGGCTCGGTGTTGGCGCTGGCGCGCTCGGCCAGAATGCGGGCCTGATGGCGCAGGGCTGGGGAAAGGTGGCTCATAACGTTACGGCACCAGTTGGATGTTTTCGACCAGGGCGCCCAGGCCGAAGTCTTCAACCACATACGCGTCGTTAGACGATTCGTAGTTTTCGATACGGTCCCGTTTGGCCTCATCGACCACGCGGCGGCGGCGCGCGCCGTCTTGGAAGTACACCGACAGATTGTCGTAACGGGTGATCAGGATGGCGTGATCAGGGAAATACGGCACGCTGGCCGCCTGCAGGCCGCCAATGCGCTTTTGGCTGATGATGATGTCGGCCGCCAGCGTTTCAGTCGGCGCCTGTTTGGTATTGACCAGCGGGAAGTATTTGTCGTGCAGCAGTGCCCGGCCGACGATGGCGACCAGACCGCTATCCTTCCGATACCAGGGGTCCAGCAGGTTGACGGCATCGAACACGGCCGCGTCCAAATTGGCGTAGTCGCCGCCGGCGCCGATGACGACCTTACCTGAGCCTGGCTTACCTTCATGTAGCACGCGCTGGGGCGCCTGTTCGCGGTACTGCTGCAACCAACCCTTGTTCACGTCCTGCAGCAGAGGATTTGCCGCCAGGTCGGTGTCGGCGGCTACCTTGACGCCATTGAAGCCGATCACCATGCGGTCGAGACCTTGGCGAATCAGAATCTGGGTAGCAATACGCTGCTGGAAATCGGGAAATTTCGCCCAGGCGTCGAGCTTGGCATAGGTGATATGCGTGTCGAAGTTGGTTTTTTCGCAGCGGTAGCGTGTACCGTCCATGGACGAGATATCACGCGTTTGACGGTCGCCCTTGCTGGTATCGGTGCGGCCGGCGTTCGGGCCGGAGATGCCGAGACCCAGCTTTTCGCCTTCCTGTTCGGTGACGCCGATGATATTGATTTTTGACAGGAACTCGCTGGTGTCCTGCATCTTGTTTTCGAGCTTCTGTTGCACGCTGGGCGCGACGCTGAAAGTCTCGGTGGCGCTGCCGGCGTCATTCAACTGCGCCAGGCGGCTGACGTATGCGTTATACGCAAGTCGGGTATTTTTTTTCATCTTGCTTTACTCCGGTCTGAGGTGAGTTTTCGTGTGGTTACTGCGGGATGACGGCGGCCTTAGAACTCCGTTTGCACCGAACCGTCGCCGCCGGTCGCTGGCGGCCGCGTGCCAGCATCGCGGTCCTGCGTATCCATCAACTGTTTGAATGCGGCGAAATCGGCGGTCACGGTCTCCAGCTGCTTGGTTACGACGTCGAGCCGGCCGGCGCCGGCGGCCAGCGCCTCGCTTTGCTCCTTGCCGTGTGCTGCCAGCGCTTCCACTGCCAGGGTGACGTCGGAGAAGCGCGCGTCGTCGGCGGCGTTACGGTTTTTGACGCGACCCAGCAACTCGGCGACGCGATTGAACAGGGAAGGCCCGGCGGCCGTGGTTTCTTCCAGATCGATCACGGCTTCGCTGGCCGCGGTGAACAGCGTGCCTGGATTCTGCTTGCGCGCTGCGTAGGGGTTGGCGGCCGGGTTCTTTGCAGCGAAAGATAGGATTTCAGTACCGAGGCTGGCGGGACTGTCCGTCACGGCCAGGCCGATCAAGTAGGCTTGCTTGCTGTCGGCGAAGGACGGATCGATTTCGCACGACGTATAAATTTTTTGCTTGGCCTTGGTCATGGCCATCAGCTCGGGCGTCGGTGCGATTTGAGCAAAGAGGCCCAGCTTTCCGGAAAATTCGCCATCCAGCTCACGCGCTTCAAGGGCTTGAACGTCGCCGTATGCCTTGAATGGGCCGTCCGGAATGATGCCGCGGATGTGTTCCAGATTCACGCGGGCGCCGAACTTGGACGGACTGTAATTTGCGGCGGCCTGTTCTATCCAGACGCGCTCAATGGTGCGGCCGTCGGTCGTCGCGCCTTCGACAGCAATGCGGAAAAATTTTGATTTAGCCATGGTGGTCTCTGGTTGATCTAGGTGGAATACTTCTTTCAGGACTCCATAGTCTTCTTTGGCGCGTCACGCTTCAACCGGCAGAGGGTTGATAACTTCCTTACTGGCTCTCTGGTCTCCCCGCTACACGCGCGCGACGCATACGCTTGCGGCATGCCTGAACTTCTCACCAAAATCCCCACAGTCACCGAACCGGAGACCGACCCGCGCCGCGTCGCCAAGCACCTTTATTGGGGCGGCTGGCGCGTCACGTCGATTGCCGACCACCTCAACATCAAGCGCGCCACTATCGAAAGCTGGAAGCAGCGCGACGGCTGGGAAAAGGCGCCGGAGATTGAGCGCGTGGAGGCGTCGCTGTCGGCGCGCCTGATCCGTTTGATCAACAAGGAAGCCAAGACCGGTGGCGACTTTAAAGAAATCGACTTGCTGGGCCGCCAGGTGGAGCGCCTGGCGCGCGTGCGTCGCTATGAGGCGCCCGGTGGCAATGAAGTCGACTTAAATCCGAACCTGGCCAATCGCAACGCCGGCCCGAAGAAAAAGCCAGTACGCAACGAATTCAGCGACGAACAACGCGACCAGCTGCAGGAAGCATTCGTCGATTCCTTGTTCGATTATCAGAAGGTGTGGCACCGCAACGGCGACCAGCGCACGCGGGTGATTTTGAAATCTCGCCAGATCGGGGCTACGTGGTATTTCGCACGCGAGGCGCTGGCCGACGCCATGCTGACCGGGCGCAATCAGATTTTTCTGTCGGCGTCGAAAGCGCAGGCGCACGTTTTCAAGCAATACATTGTGCAGTTCGCCAAAGATGCCGCCGGCATCGAGCTGACCGGCGATCCGATCGTATTGCCGAACGGCGCCCACCTGTACTTCCTCGGCACCAATGCGCGCACGGCCCAGGGCTATCACGGCAATTTCTATTTTGACGAATTTTTCTGGACGCACAATTTTCAGGAGCTGAACAAAGTGGCGTCAGGGATGGCGCTGCACAAGCAATGGCGCAAGACTTATTTTTCTACGCCCTCGTCGATTACCCATCAAGCATATCCATTCTGGACCGGCGAACTGTTCAACAGGCGCCGGCCGAAAGCGGAACGGAAGGAAATCGACGTTAGTCACCGCAGACTGTCGAGCGGCTTTACCGGCGAGGACAAGATCTGGCGCCAGATCGTCACGATCTTGGATGCTGAAAAAGGCGGCTGCAACCTCTTCGACATCGACGAGCTTCGCAATTTCGAGTACAGCCCGGACCAGTTCGAAAACCTGTTGATGTGTAATTTCATCGACGACACGCAATCCGTCTTTCCTTTGGTGGCGCTGCAGCGCTGCATGATCGATTCGTGGGTCAGTTGGGACGATTACAAACCGTTCACCGCGCGCCCCTTTGGCAATCGGCCGGTGTGGATCGGCTACGACCCGTCGCTGAGCGGCGATAGTGCCGGCTGCGTGGTGATGGCGCCGCCGCTGGTTGCTGGCGGCAAGTTCCGCATCTTGGAGCGTTTCCAATGGCGCGGCATCGACTTCGAAGCACAGGCCAAGGCAATCAAGGAGATGACGACGCGCTACAACGTGGAATACATCGGTATCGATACGACAGGTATGGGTATCGGCGTTTTCCCACTGGTGAAGCAATTTTTCCCCATGGCGACGGCGATCAACTATTCGCCCGAGGTCAAGACTCGCATGGTGTTGAAGGCACAAAACATCATCAGCAAGGCTCGGCTGGAATTCGACGCCGGCTGGACCGACATTGCGCAATCCTTTATGACCATCCGCAAGACGCTGACCACCAGCGGCCGCCAGGTGACCTACGACGCCGGCCGCACCGACGAAACCGGCCACGCCGACTTGGCGTGGGCCTGCATGCATGCCCTCGATCACGAACCGTTCGAAGGTTCCAACGAGAACACCCAATCATTTATGGAGATTTACACATGACCAGAAAGCGGCAACAGCGCGCAGCGCCGGCGCCCCAGATATTCACGGCACCGCCGACGGCTGCTGCCGGCGGCAATATTGAATCGTTCACCTTTGGCGATCCGACGCCGGTACTCGACCACGCCGAATTGCTGGCCTGTTTCGAATGCTGGCTCAACGGAAAATGGTACGAGCCGCCGGTGAGCTTGCCCGGCCTGGCCAAGTCGTTCAACGCCAGCGTGCACCACAGCAGCGCCATTTACTTCAAGACCAATATCTTGACCTCGACCTTTGTGCCGCACAAGTTATTGCCGCGCGAGGTTTTCAAGCGTTTCGCGTTGGATTTTCTGACCTTCGGCAATGCCTATCTGGAGAAGCGCACCAGCCGCAGCGGCCTGACGCTGCAGCTCAAGCACTCGCTGGCCAAGTACGTGCGGCGCGGGCGGGAGCTAGACGCCTATTTTTTTATCAACGGCTGGCAGCAGGAACATGAATTCCCGAAGGGTGCCATTTTCCACTTGATGGACCCCGATGTGAATCAGGAAGTGTACGGCGTGCCGCAATACCTGAGCGCCTTGCAATCGGCCTGGCTGAACGAGGCGGCGACTTTGTTCCGGCGCAAGTACTACAAGAACGGCTCCCACGCCGGTTTCGTCTTTTACATGACCGACCCCGCCGCCAACGTGCAGGACGTCGACAACCTGCGGCAGGCCATGCGCGACAGCAAGGGACCGGGTAACTTCCGCAATCTGTTCATGTACGCGCCGAACGGGAAGAAAGACGGTATCCAAATTTTGCCGGTCTCCGACGTGGCCGCGAAGGACGAATTTTTCAACATCAAGGGCGTTACCCGCGACGACCAATTGGCTGCGCACCGCGTGCCGCCGCAGCTGATGGGGATCATGCCGAGCAATGCCGGCGGCTTCGGGGCGGTGGAGCCGGCCGCGCGCGTGTGGGCGCGCAACGAGTTGATGCCGCTGCAGACGCAATTTTTGGCGCTCAACGAATGGCTAGGGCAAGAAGTTGTGAAATTTGACGATTACGAATTGATAACCGGAGAAGGAAAGAAACCATGAGTGATATTGCAGACCGCGCAGATACTTTGATCGCAATGGAGCGGGCCGTCGCCTTGGCGGCAGTGCGCAAGTCAGCACACAACCTGGTGCCGGATGGCCATTGCTATTTTTGTGATGAAGATGTTCCTCATGATAGGCTGTTTTGCAATGCAGATTGCCGCGATGATTTTGATCGGCACAACGCCGCTCTCAAACGTACTGGAAAAATTCCACCTTAATTGCATTGAAGTATATTCACGAGGCCATCACGGAATCCGTCACAACTAGGGTTGCGGTCCCGCATCAAGATTCAGTGCGGTCATGTGCGGAGGATAGTCCAGAATTTGACGCCCAGTCTGGACTATTCGAGGGCCGTGGCCTTCATATTTAAAACCATCCATAAGCCCAAATTCCATAACCGTTGGACTCCGATCATGTATTCGAGCAAAGTATTTTTTCGTCCAACTTAGAGTTGCCTTATGTAAGGCAGCTGCCGATTTCTGAGAATCACGTTGTCCACGCTCAAATTTTAAGCCCATCACGTTCAATGTCATTCCAAGCAATTTGGAACCCTTGTAGTTTGGGAACTGCGCCATGTGTGCGATTTCTTCAAATATAAGCCGGCGCAGCTTGAATGCTACAATTTTCCCAGCGGGGCCATCTGTTCTGCTGTTGCTAAAAAATCGGGACCATACAGAGTTATGTTGTATTGACCAACTGGAAAACCACGATTCTTTGACGTTTGAAGCTTCGACTATTATGTGAAACATCAACCTAGCAATGAGATCGTACATATCCATATTGTTTCCGTCTCTATAACGCGTCGGTGCTGTTTTGCCTGGTGCTTGGTATGAATCAAGAATTTTCACTACATTAAGAGCAAAATCCACTACGACTCTCAGTTTTTCTACGCTGCTGTGTGGTTCCCATCCAGACGAGGAGTCACCCAGATCTGTCAACCCAGCTACGGCATTTTGCAAGCCGTGAATAGCGCGAGAGATGACGAATGAATGCTGAGACTGGGCCCATTTTTTCGCGTAGTTGTCGAACGACATTAATACTAGACGTCCAAAGGCTTCCCATTGATCGGCATCCCAGCGGTCTTGTTCACGATGGTCTATATCAAAGACGCTTTTTAAGGTATCAACTAGCTCATAGTTAGCATAAAGCGCGCTTGTCAGGGGCTTGTGTTCACCGACGAATCCGGTGTAGTAGCCGGCGACCTCTTGATATACGAAAGAGTCTCTGTTCAAGATTGCCTCGGCGGTGATGTTTCTGGCAAAGATGCCGAGGGGAACACCGTACCGATTTTGTAGCGCCATCTCCTCGAATAATGCGAACGCAGTAACTGGTGACGATTGCACTATAAATTTGCAAAACTTCCTATCGGCCACCATTCCGAGTAGGTCGTGAGCGTGCTCTCTTACACGCTCACGAGATCGGATTTTCGGACTGCCTACTGCAGCAAAACGCTTTTCTCGTTCATCCCGGGTCCATGAATATCGGATCAAGTTCTTTGCCGATTTGGCTAATTCGTCGGCAACTTCGGGAATTTCTGTAGGCGAACCCCTTAGAATCACTCGAATAAGCTGCCGGCCAAATCGCACCGCGTTCCAACGGCTGAAGACAGGGGGTCGTATGAAGGCAAACCAGGCCCAAGTCAAGAAGGTAAGTAGGAATAGGCCGCCAAGCAGTGCCTGCCATCCTGCAGGTGTAATGAGATGACCTTCTGGTACCCGCCATTGCTCCGCCCGCCACCAATCCGTCATTAAAGATAAGAATCCGACAGCTCCGACAATGCCAAACGTAATTTCTTGAAGTGGGAGCGGCGCGGTCCTGACGCGAAATCGATAACGCACGTCCGCAATTGTCCAGGCTAGGACCATCAACGCTAGCGCAGCTAGAAATTCTGAAAAACCAAAGAATTTAGGGGCTGTCGCCTGAAGTTTTATGTAGCAAAAAACGCTGTTGCATTGATCGGCGGTCATTTAGTCCTTGTCTCCCTTGTTACCTTCATTGCCATTTGACAATCTTCGCACAACTAATGCGCGCATAGAGACTTGGCACTATCACTGTTTCAAGTAACCGGGAATATTCTTAGCGCAGTCATCCAACGCTTCATCGCTGCCTGACGTTACGCCAAAGCGATATTTGCAGTAATCAACAAGCGATTTTCTATCCACGGTGGAAAGGTCAGCGATGGCAGGACTGTCGCCCTCATTAGCAAAAGGATCGACAAACTCCAATTGAAAGGTAGGAAATTTCTTGATGAAAAATGTGGTTTGCTGCTCGTCATCCAGATACGACCGCACGTATCCTGTGAACAGCCAAGCAATCAACAGTACGAAGACCAAAGTCGCTACGTAAATGATTTTTCTATTGAATGGTTTTTGCATTGAATTTGGCTATTCCGTTATGGCGCTGCAAGTCCGCTGGCAGCACGAGCTTTTTTCACAAAAGTTAGACCGACATTACCGGGACATATCTTCCCTTCCCGAGTCTGTCCCGGGAATTCTCTATGCCCACCCAGAGTAGTAATGGCGAAGAATTCGCGCAATATGGCGATGAATTTTGTAGCTGATTCGCTTTGTGCCGCCGGTACGACAGGCTGTTCATTTGCACCCATTGCACTAAAAAATTTTCTCACGGCAGATACGGTATCGCCGCCTTCTTCTGGTTCCGCCAAATTTTCCAGCAGGACGATGCCAATAACGCCGGTATTGTAGTTATGTACATGTTCCCCCTTGAACCGGATATCTCGGCCCTCAAAGACGTTGCCGAAACAATCGAGAGCATAGTGATAACCGATATCGTCCGCTGAAATACGTTGCATTTGTTCGCCTTGGATTTCCTGCAATTGTAGTGCGGCAGGCCCACAGGAGAAACTACGTCCGGCGTGATGGATGGCGATCTTTGTGTAATTCCAGTCATCCTTCATTTTTTCTGAGCGGTTCTTATGCGCGGCCCAGCTGGATCGCTCTACGAATTCCATGCCTTGCTGTCGAACACGAGTAATGATTGCTTCCCGGGTCGCCGCCCTGTCATTAACAGTAACCAGTTTGAACGGCTTGCATATGTAGTCTGACTCGGTAAAGGCAGTTGCCCATTGTGTCGGCGTGTAATGTGCGTCTGTTCCCATCTCAAGCCTCTCCGTGCTTCAAAGCGCCCGTAGGGGCATTGAATATCAAATGCAATTGAATCGCCTGTCCAGGCGCTGCATCAACATTGGCGTATCCATCACCATCAGTAACGCCGCTCTGCTGAGCGCCGCCAACTTTGGCAAGATATGCACGGTTCGCCATTGGCTTTCCTGTCTCGCTGTCTTGGAACAGGAAACGTTTGCCTTGCTTTTCTTGGGTATTTTGAGTGCTGCCAGTAGAGGCAATTGGCGCGGCCGCTGCAACGGCAGCAGACGCTGCACCAGCTCCCGTAGGAGGCGATACTGGACCAGATGACTCTATGCCGTCATCGTAGGTCATTGTTTGATGCAGGCTTGCTATGAGCTTCGGATGGACAGGACAGCCACATATAACAATGTCATTCTCTAGTGCCACCTCGCCCATGAACTGCATTCGGCGCGGTCCTCCAGCCTTCGCAATGACTCCCTCGCTCTTGCAGGCAAGACATTGCACCGGCCCACCGATTAGCGCCGCCTTGTGTCCGGCGTCGCCAAGAGAGAAAGTTGAATTTGCATTCGGTAGGATCACACCGTTTGTAGTTGTCTTGTCGCCTACAACGACAATTTTCCGCATTGCCATAGCCAGTCCCTAAAATTGCTTCGAGGCCATCTTTGCAGAAGATTAATTATATTGCAAGTAATTTCAACGGTAGCGAGTAGGGCGCCCAGGGCTAGAACCGGGACTATGAGTTGGCGCGCGCAGTCATCCCCCCGCCACGCCTGCGCACTAAATTGGTTGGTTTTGATTCAAATTTTTGAAATTGCTGCGCATAGGAGGACGAACCTCCATGGCATTAGTAGGCGGTCAGAAATTTTTGATGCAGATTGATGCACCTACGTGCTGAATTGTGGCGACTTATTAGCCGAATCTGTAGTTGCCGGTAGAAAATTTTGGGCGTGATTCGATCTGAACCTTGAAACCCTCGAAATTTGAGGGTATGTCCGGAACACGAGCGCCAGCTGCGAGCCAGACTTTAAGCACAAAGCCGGCCTTTTCATCAGGCCAAGCAGTAACATTGACTGCTCCACGAGGAGCATCAATTAGCGCGTAGAGCCTTTGAGCGGCGGTAAGTTCGTCCATTTAGATGTTATGACCCGTAACTAAAGTCATTCCTAACTTATTTAATATAGGCTGAATTGGCATAATTAACGAGGATTTTCCGCCAGGAGCAGTTGAATCCTCACCACCGGCGACAATAATTCCGACTGCGTGTCGAATTCCATCAGCATCAGTATGCACAACCAGCGAGCCTGAATCTCCACTGTCAGAGAATCTGTCAGTAAGACCATGAACTAAGAACATGGTTTCGAAATATGCGATTCCACTAAAATTGTATTGCGGGGCGGAGTATGCCACGTCAATTGGCCCTGTGACCGCTGTAATGACTCGGCCGCGGCTATGACCTGATGTTCTGCCAACTTTCTCCACTTCCATTCCCGCGGTCAATGGCAGTGTTGTTGCCGGCGTATCGTAGCTATTTTGTTGCATTGATGATAATGCATGTGCTGCTGCCAATTTAAAAACGGCCGCATCTTGATTTTCAACAGTATCTACTACCGTTGGATCCCCTAATTGCATTTGGAGTTGCCGATGATGAAAGCCAATCGTAAATGGCGCCGGATTTTGTGGACTCACGTCTAGAATTCCTGGGGCCACAATTGGTAGCCCATTTGGCGCGTAATTGCATGCGCCGGAGACATGATTGTTTGATAGCCCAAAAAGAGCGCCTGTTCCATCTTTTAGCAGGCATCCTAGTGTTCCGGCGGCACGTGCGTTACCAACTGAAATTGAGCTGCCACAGGTGTAAAAATTGAGATTGCCCACGGCATGAATGGCACAAGGATTTGCCGCCTCAGCTACATTCGTCGGGGATACTTCGTTCGTATTTCCCTGGCGAAAAATTAACTGATAGCTGTCGCACAGCGCGGGTAGCACTTTCGAAATTCTTGGACCTGGCGCCGCGCGATTCAGAAATACCGTAATTTGCCCGCGCTCTCTATTTATGCCGACAAATCGAATTTGTTTTTGTCGCAAGACAATTATCGTCTCAGGGCCAATATGATCGAATCGAGGGGCCTCATACTCGTCGCCAGGATAATACGAGGTTACGCACAACAAACCGTTATTGTGCGCCCATCTGAGTAGCCTCAAGGACGATGTAAATATGTCGATATTCTGCGCGTCCCCATTCAGTTCAGCTAACGCGCTCTCAGAAATTTCTATTGAATTTTCCGACACTTTTCCCTCCCAAAGGGTCATTATTTTTATAATGCTAAATAGGAAGCTTTATTGTCTGGCATGTAGTGTATGCGTTATACGCTACCTGATGGATTGACAATGGGCAACAAAAGCCTGTCGTGGATGTTGTTTTTACATCGGGCAAAACAAAATGCCCTGACAAGGCGCTGACGATTTGTTGAGCCATCGCCAGACCTCGCAGTTTTCATAACCCTTAGTGTTCACGAGGTCTGCAGCGGCCTGATGTGACTTGTAATGGTGGAGGCGGCAGGAATCGAACTCGCAACGCATTTAAACCACAAAAAGACCACTCCAAGCAGCAGCCTCACCTTGTGTAACAAGAGTAGCTGGTTCTGGGCTCGCTATCACTGATCTTGCTATGGTCGCGGCTCGATCTCTGACTGTGGTAGCGCTTTCGCTAAGGGTTGAATATCGATACTCCGCCGTAGGCAGGTGATACACAATTCCATTATCTCCTTTTATTCGCCGCGAAAATCCGCCAGCAATCATCGCGCTATGTAACTTATCATAGTCCGCTCCTGATGCCCCGTGTAGCTCAATCCGAATTGTGAAATTGGTCATCGCATTGTCCGTTTTTAAAAATCAAGATCGGCATAAATATCTCCGCACCAATAGTCACGGTAGCAACGCCAAACCGACATAAAGATGCCGGCAGCCGCCCATCCAAATAGCCCATAAGTTAGGAAGTCCGGCATATAGGTCACGCAGTCAGAACTATTCCCCAAATGACCGATAGATGATCGACAGACTGCGTCAGTGATGAACAGCAAAAAGAAAATGATTGCTAGGGCTGGGGCTGTGTGTGCAAATATTGGCTTTAAAAAACGGATTTGACGTTTTTCATACGAATCGCGGTTGTAAGGCATGTTGTCTCCAAACAAAATACAAAGGGAGCGGCGAAGTAGCTCGCCGCTCGGATTTGCCGATGCTTACTTAGGCATCGACCGGCAGTGCGAGCAAACAAGCTCAAGCTTTCCCTTGCGGAATCGCTGATATGCGCTCACACGGACGGATTTGGGATATTGGCATGAGATCATGGCAAGTACCTTTCATCGGTTCGCTTGACCTTAGTCGGAAACTCGGTACTTGCAAAACAACGGTGCATGGCATACACTTCCGCTGCTCTTCGAAAAGCAAGTAATTCAAGAGAAAACTGGGGTCAATGCTCAGTTTTCTTTTACCTAAGCGCCTAAAGAATTCCCGTTCTTTAGGCGTTTTTCATTTTCCTGCCGTATATAAATTCAGTTGGTACGCTGCGGCATCAACGGATACGCCACATTGTTTTGCTACCTCAAGCGCGGTCATTCCGGTTACGAGATGGCGAGGCACCAATAGTTCTCCCTGAAAGCACTTTGCTTGCCATTCCGGATCTTCGTAAGAAGGCAGTTTTCCACCAAAATGGCGATGCAAGCTTGGACTTTTAGCATGCATTAAGTAATGGCCAGCTTCATGCGCAACAGTTCCTCGATCTCTGCCCTCATCGCGATATGCGCGATCATAAATATCTTCTCGAATCTGGATAGCAACATTGGTCCCTTCGATTATGGTTAAACCATGTGAGCTACCCAACTCTTCTTTTTCTACAACCTGAAAACAGTAATTCGGATCTACCGATGGTAAAACGTGTTCGACAAACTCCAAAATTGGAAACCATACGCAGTTGCCTGCCCCAAGCTGTCGCCTTAAATCGAAAGCGATTTGGCGAATTTCGTTTCTGCTCAATGGCAGCGCTTTGAAGTCGTGCATTACTCGTCACTCCCTCGCTTCTTGACCGAAAACATTGTTCTCTTGATTAGGTCAAGCTGCTCGTCGCTTAAATCATTGAAAGTACGTGCCAGAGCCACCGCTACACCACGGCGTTCGCCACTTTGATTACTTAAATCTATCGTCACATTTTTTTGCGATTCGTCAAATGCCTTATTCAGTTGAGAACGTTGTTCTGCTGATAATTGATATGACATCTGCAACATCCCAGGCCATGTCGGGGGAATACTCTTTTTCCCCGACTCGACTGCGGACAAAAATGCTGCTGAAACATTTAGTTTGTCGGCCATATCTTTCAGCAAGTCCGTATGCATATGCCGCAATTCCCTCAGATATTTTCCAAAAACGGTAATCATGTTGCTACTCCCTTTCAAATGGAGACATCGTCACATCTCGTATATTAACCATTATAGGTTAACTTAATTAACCATGCAAGGATAATTAACCACGCATGGTTAATAGTACCGCATTTCTATGCTGAACTGTGTTTTTGTACAGTAAAAATTGTGGTGGGTAAATGCGATACCGATCTAGAAGTAGCTTAAATTTTGCTCCGCAAATTTAAATGCCACCGCTCCAGTGTTGGCTTTCCGGACTGTTCTTTTTTGACGATTGCGGTGCAAGTTATGATGTAACGTGTTGAATCGTTTGAAATTTGGCGAGGACTTGTAATCAGGGGGTGGCGGGTTCAAGTCCTGCAGCCAGCACCAATATCTAAAAGGCCCACCGTCCGGTGGGCCTTTTTCTTTGGTTCCGCAAACATATTTTTTGCGGAACAAGTTCTAAAGCGCATACACACCCAATGACAGCTGCCGACCCTAAGCGGCCTATCAGGCTTCTCCGAAGCAGACATTCGATATTTGGTGTATCACACCGCCTAACGAAGAACTACAGGTTGATCGAGGTGAAATTTGGGTGGTTCGACGCTGTAGTTCTTCACTAACGCTCGTGCCGAAACTTGAGGCTTGCCAGTCGATTCCAAGGTATATATCACTAGGCCACTCATTCCACTCGCCACAACTTCTGTTCTTGCAAAGCATATAATCTGGCCATGAACAGCCAAGTCCCGGATTTCAGTTTGAGCGCTCTTCCAGGAGCGAAATTTCAACTCTCTAACGGCTCCTTCTGTCTCCAACAAAAGTACAAATGGCTTGAAATCTTCTCGCCGATCGAAGTAAGTGAGGCACCGGGCCGTTGCAACAGCGTAGAGTTTAGACTGCTCTGGACTGAGATCCTGCTCCGTTCCTTCGAACGGGTAGGGTGAAACGATGACGTCTGCATACATTTCTAATTCGCCAAACGCTCTGCGCTCCGCTTCGACCGCATACTTGACCGGCTGTCTGTAGCTGGGCCATATCATGCCTTCATACTCTTGGAGCGTATGGGCTCCAGTCTTGGCGTCTCCCTTAACATAAGCTTCATACGACATCTCAATCAACTCGCGCAAAATGCGCACCGTACGAGCGTCCTTCACCTTGCGTTCTGCAAAATGGAATCCTGACCTGAGCGTGTCAAACGCAGCATTTAGCGTTACCTGCTGATTCACCAGCCTATCGTCCCAAGAGCGGAATTTATCCGGTGCGGACACCAGAATGGTCGCCAAAAAATCGTGGTACTGACCAAGTGATTCAAAGTTTCTCGAATACATGTTCATGGAATCGGCCTTACTAGTGCTTATGTGAATGGAATACTGTCAAAGAAATGCCAAATGTACAGCAGATACGACCGGCTTCAATTGGCCGACTTCGGCCCATCGCCTTTGCGATTGTGGCTATGGCATTTGATTTGCACCCACCAACGCTGACGCGAAACCAAGAAAAAAAAGTATAAAAAATAGAAAAAGAGAATATAAAGCACCAACACCAACTCTGCTGTTCAATGACCACCGCACGGTTAATCGCTGTACTCCTATGAGCGCTATCAAGATTAACATTGCACAAACGGTTATTGAATAAATTGGCTTTGCCCAATCAGTGTGGCGTGACGAATCCAGGTAAAAAAGCCAGCCCCAAATGGGAAGTACAAGCATTAAAGCAATATTAAATACCGTCGAAAGTAGGCGTTTCATCAGAGAGTCCAGCGATAAAATCAGAACGTAGATTCTGAACAATACACAAGGGGTATTCAACAAATATTTGAAGGGCAAGTCCTGTCGTTGACCAATGTATCTGTTTCACAGTATGTTGAGTCGGCATCAATTTGGCAGACACATCCGACCGTCCGCCGCCGATTGCGGACTAAGGTATTCGCTTGATTGAACTCTCTGGGCTTACATCTGCAATGACGTACTTGGCTTCGTTGAGGTAGTGCAGAATCAAGCCGTCGATTTGCTCATCAGGAAAATCATAGTCCTCAGAATGTCTGAACCATTTCCGGATAGACAGAGAAGCAGCGGGACTAATCCTTGGAAATTCAATCATGAGAATCTGACCCAACTCGCGCGCATCAATTAACGGTTTTTTTTGTTGCAGTGTCCGAAATAAATTTGAGGCGGGTACCCCAGACAGCAAATCTTCCATCATGGCCTTCCCCCTTAAAAAATTGGCCGTACACGTCTTACTTATGGCGGCTTCTGGCCGATAGCAGGCATTAGTGAACGATTGCTAGGCGTCGTCATATTTTTTTAAATCTACCGAATAGTCGTCAATGCCGATTGGAATACCGTCGCGAATCACAATCGTAACTCCGTGTTCATCCTCCCATTTTGGGCGGCAATCAAGGAGGGCGAATCGGTGTTTCACTTCTTGGGTTTCATCAATGCGAAATTCCAGCCATTCAATTTTCTCGCCCACACTGTCGATTCCATTCGGAAAATAACATGGGTGCCTAATATCGTCGGGATCTAATGCGACGAATCTATATTGCTTTGGTTGCCAGAAGAGGCGACGCAAAAAGTCTGCCGGAGGCTGCTCTGGAGGAGGATTGGGATCGCCGAAAGCGTTTTCCCGCTTCGCTCGCATAGCATCGTCGTAAAGCAGTCGGCGAATGCGATCTATACCTTCTTGGGTCAAATTCGCAATGTCATTGAGTGTCAGAAAGGTGGTGTCGGTTATCGTGCTGCCACGCTCTTCAATCTGAACAGAAACCTTAAACATTCGATCAAACGCTGGTACGTGAAGATCGATCTCACCAGATGAATCGGGGCCTCGTCGATCAATTTTTATCGTCGAATCCACCATTGACCTTAATAGTTCGCCCATTTGTTCCTTTGGTGTCTAACGGTTCATTTCGAGCGGAGGCGCGTTACGTCAAAAATTGGATGTATATTGCCACAAAATTTGCAATTTCTTTACCAGATTGACCGCATGCTCGAACGGCTCCTCTTGGCCGAAAGCGGTTCTTACTAGACGTCCATACGCGCGCGTTGCCAAGGCAGCTCGCCGGAATCACGCCATGCGTACCAGCCCAGAGGTAAGTCAGCAAGTACTACAACCGATTCATCAATTTCTACAATGTTCTTTAAACTAACCAACGCGGCATTGCTCGCATCCAGAGCATCCATGGGAAGAAATTGCCAAGCACCGTCACTTTGGTCATGTGAGACGTAGACAATTGAACTTGTTTTGTCGACGATTTTTCGGTGTGTAAACACTGCTACATTTGGCGGGTCGCCGAATTTCCATTCCATTATTGGATGCCCCCATGTTTGATTTAATTTTACTTCGGCAATGCCTGCTTCTGGCCGATGCCGGCCAGCTGTAACCGAAAAAACTCAATCGTTTTTAAAATCAAACTGATTAGATGATATTAGCGCTCAGTAGTAAATAATGCTTTCTCAACTTCACAATAGCTTCGACCGTCGAGTTCTGAGCTAACTCATCAGCCACCGCTTGAATAAATTCCCTCGCTTTTTCTAAAGATAATCCGACAACTTGGTTCGGAAGCCAGTCGTCATTGAGCGCCGTCTCGTATGCCTCAATAATATCTACTAGGTATGCGCCATGAGGCGATTGCCGAAATTTAGCGTAGTCGGAAGGCGAGCCCAATCTTTGCGAAAGCTCTTGTACGTGCGCTGAGCCAGGATAGTCTGGATTTAGCCAACGATGGGATTCTGCGAATTCCCGTGCTTCAGCGATGATATGAGGTTCAAGCATGTCACCATCCTGATAATTGGTTAAATTGAAAGGTACAACGGCATGGCCGTTTCTGGCCGTTTCTGGCCGATACTCGCCGAAGATGATGAGGTCGATTTGCAGCCATCAAGGACGCAAAAACATTTCCTGGCCAGCCCGCACAATTAACGCACAGCACGACGGCGATGAGTTCTCAGGCAGCAGGACATTTAGCAAGCCAACCAACGAGAACTTGAGGCGCTCAAACTCTCCATCCGCTATACCATCTAGGTCCGCGACACGGACAAGGACACTATCCAGCTCATCAAATCCACTCCGCTCAACGTACACCGTACCGGATTTCCCAACCAGGTCCAATACCTGCAGTCTCACCTTTTCCTCAATCGGAGTACGTTTCTCATGCCGTTCGCGTTGCCGAGTCATTTATATCCTAACAGTACGGTGAGCGTCGATATTTAGGCAAACCACCGACTGCTGTTGGCGGCCGACTGCAGCCATTTATTAGAAACTATAAAACTAGAAATTTTCCACCCTGGCGCTCAAAATCTTGACGGGAGGCCTCTGTTTCTATCCTCGCGAATGTTTCAGGACTATAAATATCTCGATAGAACAGCTGAGGTTTTTTATACACTTTGCGGAATTCTTGAAATGACAGCGTCGTAATGTCGACGTCATAAGTTGGCTCTACAACCGTGACTAGCCACGAGCACACCAGGTCCGCTCTGTTCAAGACATTGTTAACGCGTGACTCAAGTTGGGTATAACCGCTAGGGTCTTTTGATGTATTTTTGAGCTCGTCGCCTGTCATCATCGTAACTACTATCTCGTGATTCAGAACACTAGTCAGCGATACCCAGCCCATAGTTACCATGTCCGTATCGCCAGAGAACTGGGCGATTGGAAAACTCTTGCCGGTTTTTTCCGATGTTAGCCAAAGGATAGAGTCGTATATTGACTTCGGGACCTTGTTACCAACGAAGAGTTTTTTCAGGATGTTCATGCCGCGGGTGCCTCGTTAAGTTCATCGAGCAGTCAGAGTAGTTGCTCGTCAACAATATTCCGGTATCGTGCCATGAAATGCTTGGCAAAACAATATTAAATTGGAGGCGGGCGCGAAGGACCGGTGTTGGCCGTTAGACGCCACTGGTCATTGCGTAATATCCAGGCGCGCAATTTTGAAATCGACATATCCTTGACTTAAAACATCATCAAATTCGATCACAAATCCTTTTGCCTCAACAAGACCTTCTGACTCATCAATCACACGTCCACGCCCTCGGTACGAATAATTCCCGGTGCTCTCGATCCATTCTGACTATAGCGTCTCTTTCTCATCTTCGGGCCAATTTTCCAACTACACTCAGAAGTTAATTTGACCGGCAATCAACAGGTAGATCTTCTACCAAAGCTGTTCCTTTCTATGGGGCCCGCAATGATAGTTGAGGGCTTTGTCTGAGTGCACAATCACTGCTCGTCCGGACTACTACAGGCGCCAATGGTGACCCCGTAACGTATCGACTTACATTTGCTTACATTTGTTGTTGCCTATGTCATCAAGACGTAATGACTGCAGCACTACACTGCGGCCTTGATTCGTCAAGTGCGCGGAATAGCTGCCCAGCAGCTTACTCGCGAGATGCGCACGGGATCATTGCCTCCGTTTTACCGAGGCAGAATATCGCTGCACTTTGTTCTTCAGCGATATTGTTTTATGCGGCAATTGATCATACCGACCGGGGCGTGAATACTTTTCAACAAAGTGCGATTGCACGAATGGCTTTAGCACTCATCAATAATAAACAGGTGAAAAATGTCGATTGAATATTTCAGATCCAAGGGAATGCGACGAGTAGGCTTAGGGACGATGACGCTGGCGATGTCTCAAATGCTGGTGGCTTGCGGAGGCGGCTCTTCTTCTAGTGCTCTGAGCACGCCCGTGACCGCATCCTACCTGCCTACAACACCGATTCAACATGTCATCGTAATCATTGGTGAAAATCACAGCTTTGACAACGTATTCGCCACCTACCAGCCTAAAAGCGGGCAAACCGTTTCGAATCTGCTGTCGCGACAAATCGTGAATCAGAATGGTGGCCCTGGAGCGAACTTCAATCTGGCAAATCAGGCAGCCGCCACCGATACCTCGGCCAATGCGTTCCTGCTGAGCCCGGCGCAATCGCCGATGCCGGGTGGATTGCTGCCTGCACCATTGACCGGTGGTCCGACGGCCAGCTACCTGCCGAGCGGAGCTACATTGGCTGTGGCGCAACAGACTGAAAGCGGCCTGGATCCGGATTACTACCAATACCTGCTGACCGGCGGCACCGGACAAGCCGGTAAAGTACCCGATGCCCGCATCACCAATGTCAGCGCGTTGCCGACAGGGCCGTTTCAGTTGACCGGCTCGACCATGAGCTACGACAGCTATTCGGCCAGCCCGGTGCATCGCTTCTATCAGATGTGGCAACAACTGGACTGCAATATCAGTCACGCCACTGCGACCAACCCTTCGGGTTGCGACGGCGCCCTGTTCTCGTGGGTTGAAACAACGGTGGGAGCCGGCGCAAACGGCGCTGCACAACCGGCGAACTTCAGCACCGAATATTCGGCCACAGCTACCACCACGGGCGAAGGTTCCACGGCATTGGGCTTTTACAACATGGCCAATGGCGACGTGCCTTACTTCAAGTCGCTGGCCGACCAATATGCAATGAGCGACAACTTCCACCAGTCAGTCAACGGCGGCACCGGTGCGAACCACATCATGCTAGGCCATGGCGACATGCTCTATTTCAGCGACGGCGCTGGCAATCCCCTGGCGCCTCCGCATAACGCGACAGCGGGTGCAGGTGGCGCCAACGCCGGCGTGGTTGATGAAATCGAGAATCCGAATGCCGCTGCCGGCACCAACAACTGGTATGCGCAAGACGGCTATGGCGGCGGCGGTTACGGTTCGGCTTCATCAGGGGGCGGTTCTTATTCGAATTGCGCCGATGCCACACAGCCTGGTGTCTCGCCTATCCTGAACTATCTGAAGGCACTGCCTACGCCGATTGCCTCCAACTGCCAGGCTGGACACTACTATCTGCTCAACAACTACAATCCTGGCTATTTCGGCAATGGCAAGAATGCCTATACCGACACCAATGCAAGCAACACAGTGTTCACCATTCCGCCATCTACGGTGCCAAGCATCGGCGACGACCTGAATGGCGCCAACGTCAGCTGGAAATATTATGGCGATCAGTGGAACAACTACGTCAACGATCCCTATCAATTGAACTGGGGCTCGGCCGGCGCGAACAGCGACGAGTACTGCAATATCTGCAACCCGTTCCAGTACGACACCTCCATCATGTCTAAACCGGCGCAAGTCTCGGCCCATATCCAGGACACCACCAACCTGTATGCCGACATCAGCAGCGGCAACTTGCCTGCAGTGTCCTTCGTCAAGCCTAGCGGCTGGGTCGACGGTCATCCGGCTTCGTCGAAACTGGATTTGTTTGAAGGTTTCTCGAAGAAGATTGTCGATGCCGTTAAAGCCAATCCCAAGCTGTGGGCCAATACCGCCATCTTCATCACCTTCGACGAAGGCGGCGGTTTCTATGACTCCGGTTAC